>Ga0325403_1001503_pt1 | contig 19512 bp, 8 predicted proteins | sample PopdelMetagenome_19_FD_205665 | JGI IMG/M metagenome (GOLD analysis project Ga0325403, IMG submission 205665) | Populus deltoides microbial communities from Bellville, Georgia, United States - Xylem-PdKOR-R4 | ecosystem: Host-associated > Plants > Phyllosphere > Stem > Wood/Secondary xylem...
ATTATAGTTGTAATATTTTTGTGAGAATTAACATAGGTTTTGGTCTATCTCCATTAAAAAGACCATATTGGGTTTCACCTTTAATATGGTGTAAAAGGGTTAATAGGTTTCAATCTCTATTCATGAAAAAGATTGCTAGGTTTAATCTTGAGCCCAATATAAAAGGATAATTGTAAAGGTTTGTATCTTGAACTCATGAAAAAGATTTAGTGATAAGTTACGGTCTAGCTTATGAAATAGATGATGAGTGATAATAAAAGTTAAGCTTCCCATTTAGGGAGTGGAATAACTTTATAGTTCCAAACCACTACAAAATCTATATGTATCTCTTTTTATTATCTCTGTACATTTTTTGCACTAGCATTTACTTGTTATTGCCTTATATAATGTATGGATAAACATAATGTTATTGTGATAATTTAATTTGAACCCCGTGGATATAAAGATCCAGAAACCCATAATCAAATTAATACTTCTCAAGAAAACTAAATTCAAGCTTTGAACTTGATACAAAGATAACCTATATAGAGATACCAAGACTATAAGTAACCAAAAAACCCCACTCAACGCTTATGAAAAGACATGAACAAGAAGTATGGAAGAGCCACAAAGCTTGATCAAATATTCGATAAGTCAAAGAAGTACAATGAAGAACAAAAATGTATGAGCAAAACCTCACATATAGAATAATAATTGTTGAAATTAAAGTTTGTTCAACAAACCTAAATATAAGCTAAATAACCCTATTTATAATAATTAAAGATATCTTAAACAATGTTGGATAAATAATAAAAGAGTTTTAAATAAAATAGAAAAAAAAATCCTAAATCAACTAGGAAACGAATACAATTCATGTATTTACTTTGGACTTTATCATAAGACCTTCTCCATGTCCAATTAACCTAAAATTTTTACCTAATTTAAAACAAGTCCTTTAAAATTTTTTGGTAAAATTTCAACTCAATCCAAAGATCGAATTGAAAATTAAGCTTGTTAAAATAAAATTATGTATTAGAAAAAATAAGCCTCTAACAATCAAAATTAATTAGTCAATGAAGTAGATGGACAATCCCCTATTTTATATAGATCAAATTGACTAAGGTTTTATCACTATTTATTAAAGATGTAGCCTTCTTAAAATTTTCATTTGCCTAAATACTTTGAATAAGCTCATTAATTGCATCCTTAAGATTGTTTGCCTTTGATATTGTAATTGGCTCATCTATAAATTCTATCAAATCTTGTGGTGTAGTTTAGATTGCATCATCCTTTTTCTCCTTAAAAGAATTCGACCTCAAATCATTATGTACATCAAACAAAGAGAGAAGAAATATTATAAGTTTCACTAACACCATACTCTCTTGGCAGATTCATTTTGTAGGCATTGTCTTTAATTCTTTTAAGAATTTAGAATGGTCTATCTCTTTTTAACATTAACTTAGATCTCCTATATTTAGGAAACCTTTTCTTGTGCAAATACACTCAAACCAATCACCCGAATCAAAGATAACCCTTTCTTATTTCTTTATTAGTTTTGAATGCCTATTACTCATTCTTTTTCTTTATATGTTTTCATACACTCTCATGAAGACCTTCAGTACCTAAGCCTTTTTATTTTCTTCAAGACGAACCTTTTCATCAATAGGTAAAAGAATTAGATCCAAAGGAGTTAAATGATTAAAGCTATAAATAATTTCAAAAGAATAACAATTAGTAGTAGAATGTATACTCTTATTGTATGAAATTCAATAAATGGGAGACAATCTTCCTAATTCTTCAAATTCTCTTAAATGATTAACAACGTAGTCAAAGTCTTATTAACTACTTCAATTTGATCATTATGTGGATTACAAGTGGTAGAAAATAATAATTTTGTTCCCAACTTACTCCACAAAACCTTCCAAGAGTAGCTAAGAAACTTAAAACATGTTAAGACACAATGCTTCTAAGAACCCCATGAAGTTGAAGTATCTCCATAAAAAATAAGTTTGTTATATTAGCTGCAACATCAGTTTTATGACAAGATATAAAATGCATCATCTTAGAAAACATATCTACAATCACAAAAATAGAATTCCTACCTTTTTTGACCTAAGCAAATCTAAAATAAAATTAATAGATATATTAACTCAAGGTTTCTTAGATACTGATAAAGAAATATACAAACCAATAGGCAAAACTTTAGACTTATATTGTCTATATGTTATGCACCTATCACAAATTCTTTTAACATCTCATTTCATCTTAGGCTAATAAAAGTTATCATGCAAAACATCTAAAGTCTTAACAACGCTTAAAATATTCCATGAATCCTCTCATATATGCTTCATAAACAAGTAATTCAAGCATAGAATAAGTAGACACACACAATCTGTTTTTTGGCTAAAGTTAAATTATTAAAAAGAAGAATGTGGGTTTGTATATAACTTCTTGTTTATAAAGTTTTCAATATAAAGAATTAAAAATATGAAATGTTGTGATGATTCTAAATCCTTTAAGTGTAGGAGAGACCACGGGATCTAGACAATAGCAAGGAGTCAAGTGAGAGTACGGGTGCTAGGTAGATGTCCTACACCATAACATTTTTATTTGAGTAGCTTGAAATGTTTTATCTATAATTTTCTTTAATTTGCAAATCAAGATTAAGGTATAAAAGAATAAAAAGAGTGAAAGAATAAGAAAAAGAATGTGAATTTGACTAGTTGTCCAATATAATTTTGAAGTTAATGATATCATTATAATACACTGCTATCGGTATTTACTTGAATTTAATTAGTTTTTCCAAGTTATAGAGGCTAATGATGTTAATAAGTACATTGGCATCAGCATTGACAAAATGGATAAATGACAATACTAAGGAATTTGATTAGTTATTCCTAGTTTGGGAGACTAATGATACTAATGGGTTACATTGGTATCGAATTTTTTTAAATTTGATTAGTTATTTTTTGTTTGGGAGACTATTGATACTAATGGGTTCTATTGACATCGACATTTCTCAAATTTGATTAGTTATTTTTGGTTTAGGAGACTAATGATACCAATAGGTTACATTAATATCGGTATTTTTCAAATTTGATTAGTTATTTCTGGTTGGGAAACTAATGATACCAACGAGTTATATTGGTATTGACATTCCTTAAAATTAATTAGTCATTTCTAGTTTGGGAGACAAATGATATCGATGAGGTTTATTGGCATCAACATTAATAGAAAACAAATATAATTGGAAAATGAACTTGTTTTTCTAATTTCGGGTATTGGAAAAGCTAATGATGCCAATGAGTTCATTGACATTGACATGTATTAGAAAATGTGATTGCTAATTATCGGAACAAAAGTTAATGATATCAAATTGAAAATTGGTATCGGTATTAACTAGGGACTCAGATTACAGATGGAACATGAAGAAAATAGAACATAATTACCTGTATCTAATATATATGTGTCAATTTGATTTTATCATTTATTTATTTTGGTTATTGTAATTTTTTTCAAGATCATCTCATACTCGTCAAAAGTAGATTTCCTTATCACATTTGCTTTTGTATGCTAGGTATAATATCATACATTTTAACTTCTAAGATAACTTTGTTTAAGCATGTAAAATATATTTGCTTAACTTTCAATTATAGACATATGAACTTTAAACTACCTATTCTCTTTACTCATTGTTTATATGTGCTAAGATATTATATGAACCCTTATCATTATATAATTAATGTGTCATATAAATAATTGTATATGATGTTGTGTGGTTTGGATTTAATTGATGAATGGTTGATGTGGATGATGATTCAAGATAATTAGATCGTGGTTATTTGATAAGTCAATAACTTGGGATGTTCTATTTATAAAGGAAATTTTATCAAAATTTCAGTAGAGCATACACATGTTTTTGGATTTTATTTTTATTTTTCAAAAAGATGTTGAGAAATTAACAAATGAGCGCAAATGCATCAAAAACATATTTTTAAAAATTTGATTTTTCAAGAAAACATCAACAAGGTAAAAATAGTTAAAAATTATAAAATGGACGTACGAACGACTGAAATGCATCGAAAACATTTTTTTTTGCTTATTTGTTTTGGGTTTTTTGAAAAATATTTTGGAATTGATTTTTTGAGAGGATAACAAGATAAAAATAGTTAAGAATCGCAAATCGGGGCGTGTGAACACCTAAAATGCATCAAAATTACAGTTTTTTTAAAAAAAATTTACTTATTTTTTTGGAAAAATATTTTGGAATTGAGGGTCAAATTTTGGGTTATGACACAGTAGATGATAATGTCAAATCATTCCTAAAGCATTTAGTAAGCCATACATCATGTTGTACACCAATTAACCGAACCAAGTACAAAACTAAAAAGACAACTAGTAAATCAAACAACCTTGCCGGGTAATTTTTTCTTTAAGGCATCTGCTATACCAAGTGACTTTCTTAACAAATGGTTGACCACCTTATCACTTAAGTGAGCTAAATTGTCTATTGTGTTCAAGTGTGTAATAGTTATATCTAACTTGTCTATACACCAAGATTTAAATTTCCTTATCCTTACACCAATATTTAAATTCAAAATTATTTTATCTTTCATTTCCCAACTTAGATAAATAAGACAAGCATTTCAAATATCTCGTTCTACGATGCCAACTTTTACCTTGTAGATGACAAAAAAAATTTATAACATTTAGCTTGAACCATATAGTATATTAGACTTATAAAATTCAAATGTTAGGCCTTTTCTTCCTTACTCTAAATGGCTACTAGTCTTTCTTTCTTTCTTTCTTATAGGCATTTCCTTACACCTTTTATAAGATTGTTGAAATTATTGAGCTATAATTCCTATTCTTGCATAACCATATCCTTTTTACTTTGAGCTTACCTTTGATTATTCTTACATATTAATTGCATCTCCTACCTCACACAAATAGAGTTATTATAAAAGCTTTTTTTTTATTTTTCTGAGTGAAACTTATTATTAAAGCATAAGTGGCACTATAACCACTTGGATTTTGATAATGAGCTTTCCTGTGAGTGCTTATATAAGTTTGGGTCTATCTTTTAGAATAAGACCACCTTAGGTTTCAATCTTTGTTTGTGAAAAATATTAGTGGATTTGATCTTGAGCCCAGTATTAAGGATCATTCTAAAGGTTTGAACCTTGAAACTATAAAAGGATTCAGTTATAAGGTGTGGTCTAGCATGTGAAATAAAAAGTGAGTGATAGTAAAAGCCCGAACTTATTGTTTGGGAAGTAGAGTAGGTGGTTAGTATCGAAGCCGTATAAAATATATGTGTATGTCTAATTCCTATCTCTTTATATTTTTGCATTTTCATCTGCTTGTTATTGCCTTGTGGATAAACTTAATGTTATTGTGTTAATATGTGTTAGAAAGTTTATTACCTTATGCTAGTGTGGTTGAAAAGGTTATTGTGTGATGTATGGTGTGGTTGCGTACTTTGTGGTTATTTAGAATAAATTGAATTGTTGGGTTTAGTTTTAGAATACCTAATTCATCTTTCTCTTTATGTGTTTCAACCTTTCACATTTTCTTAAAATGGGTTTCCTATGCTTTATGTATTTATTTATCCAATCTTACAAGTTATTCAAAAATTATATCATGGATAAATAAATAGAAGATACTTATATATCATATACTATTGACTTTATCTGGATTTTGTTATTCAATGGTGCTTTAGTCATATGCTTTTGAGTTGCATCTCTAGTTTGTTAAGTTGCTACACCTCGATCAAACATATTTTTATTTATTTTATTATATCAAACAAAAAAATTATAATATTTGTAAAGATAATATTCTTTTATCTTATTCTTTTATTTGAGATATTTGTTATTATTTCTTGAATTATAGACTATCATCATTTGCATATACACACTCACATATATTGATTATATGAATTGATAATCTCATGAACAATTATAGATAAAGTAATTGTTAAGATTTGCTTTAGTGCTTAATCCTGATTATAGCAAGGAAGAGAAATAAATTAGAGTAAAATCTTATCGTTAATGTCAATTGTCAAACAACATCTTAAAAATATATGTTTTGCTATCTAATCTCTTCATCAATGTCTGTAACAATTATAGATAAAGTAATTGTTGAGATTTGCTTTAGTACTTCATCCTGATTATAGCAAGGAAGAGAAATAAATTAGAGTAATATCTTATCATTAATGTCAATTATCCAATATCATCTTTAAAAATATATGTTTTGCTATCCGATCTCTTTATCAATGTCTGGAACAATTATAGATAAAATAACTGTTGAGATTTGCTTTAGTGCTTCATCTTGATTATAGCTAGGAAGAGAAATAAATTAGAGTAATATCTCTTCATCAATGTTAATTATCAAATAACATCTTAAAAATATATGTTTTGCTATCCAATCTCTTCATCAATGTCTGCTGCATATTAGTTTGTTGTTATATCTCTTTCTCTTAATTTGAGATAGTCCAAACTTCTTCGATGTTTTGGGATTACCCAACTTTATTCTTGTCAAAGTTTGTGGCCAATAAAGAAACTTTGTAAAAAATAAAAATGATTTCTTTGTGAAAGTTTTTTTTTGTCTACTTTGCTATACTAAGCTATGTTTATTTGTCTTTTTTGCAAAAATAATTTTGATTCATGGTCTATTTTGATGCATTTTACTACGAGCCATGTTACCTTTTAAAGAAGATTTAAATTAGTCCTTAAACTATTACTATTGTGATCATAGCTAGATCTCTAAATTTATACTTTATTTAGTGTTCTGTTTGTGTGATACGAGGCATTGAAGATTTAGGTTCCTTCATATTATAGTTAAGAACGAGATGATATGTCCGCGTGCTATCGCGGGCTTATAAAACAAATACACTTGATAATGTTATAATTGTGAACCAGCGCTAGATAACTAATAGAAATTAAAGGTATGATGGAGCAAATATTTCATGAAGAAAAACAAAAGTTGTGTTGGTGATAAAAAAAAACTTAGAGACTGAACAAAATGATTTGTAGCAATCTACAGTGTTTTGTAAGGAAAGATACAGTGCTTTCGCCACATGATTTAGCTTTTCAGTTAATAAAAAGAAAAAAATTACAAAGCTAAATTCTCTACCAACTTAATATTAAAAAAAACCAACAAATATAATCTTGGAAGGAAAAAAAACCCATGAGAAAAAACGTTGTAGCAATTGACAATGTTTTGTGAAGAAAACTATAGCGCTTTTCCCAATAAAATAAAATAAAAAACCATTTAAAGAAATATTGTAGCAATCTACAGTGTTTTGTGAGAAAAACTACAATGCTTTCCTCATATGATTTAGCTTTATTGTAATTATAATTTTTAACCAACTCAATATTAAAAAAAAATCGACAAAGATAATTTTGGAAAAAAACATAAAAAAATCACATGGAAAAACACTGCAACAATTCACAGTGTTTTAAAGAAAAAAATTACAAAGCTAAATTCCTAATCAGCTCAATATTGAAAAAAAATAGACAGAGACAATTTTAGAAAAAAAATAACAAAACAAACACCAAAAAAAAGAAAAAAAAATCATGTTGGAAACACTGTAGCAATTCACAGTGTTTTATGATGAAAGCTACAGTACTTCCCCACATGATTTAGTCTTATCTGTAATGACTTGTAATTGTAATTCACAAACAACTCAATATTAAAAAAAATAAAATTAAAAAGGATAATTTGAAAAAAATTATAACAAAAAAAACCATGCGGAGAGACATTGTAGCAATCCACAATGTTTTATGAGCAAAGCTATAATGCTTTCCCCACATGATTAAGCTTTATTACAAAGTTAAATTCTAACCAACTCAATATTAAAAAAAAAAATCGACGAAGATAATTTTGGAATAAAATATTACAAAAAAAACACAAAAGAAACTGGAAAAAAACCATGTGAGGAAAAACTGTATCAATCCATAGTATTTTGTGAGGAAAAACTTGTATTTACTTGTAATTGCAATTCTTAACCAGTTTAATATTTAAAAAATAAAATTGACAAAGATAATTTTAGGAAAAAACATAAAAAACAGAAAAAAACCATGTGGGAAAAAACACTGTAGCAATCAACAGTAATTTTCGAGGTAAGTTATAATGTTTTCCTCACATATTGTAACTGTAATTTTTAACCAGCTCAATATTAAAAAATAAAATAAAATAAGATAATTTCGGAGAAAATCATAAAAAAACCATGCGGAGAAACATTATAGCAAGCAATCAACAATTTTTTAAAGAAAAAAAATTACAAAACTAAATTATCAATTAGCTCAATATTAAAAAAAAATGACAAATATAATTTTGAAAAATAAAGAAATAAAAGAAAAACTATATGGAAAAATATCGCAGCAATCCACAATATTTTTTTTTAAAAATTACAAAGTAAAAATTTTAATCAGGTCAATATTTAAAAAATAAAATCAACAAAAATAATTTAAAAAAAATAGAAAAGTTTAAAAAAATTGAAAAAAAGAAGAAAAAAACCGAAAAAAAAAAGAGGAAATGTTAGCAAAAATAAAGAAGGAAAGAATCACTGTGAATTACTGTTGTAATTCATAGTGATTTAGGTATGAGGGAACAGTAATTCCCCCACTCCATTTAAATACTGTGTAATAGTATGTTAACATGCTTATTGATGTTATAAATTTTAGTGGCTAAAGGCTTGTTCTTGTATTTTATTTAATTTAATTAGGTTGAATTTTTTTCTCTCTCTAAAAAATAATAAATAAATATAAATAAATAAATACTTTAAAGAGATGAAAAGGAAAATATTTGTGTAAATGTAAAAAATATCTTGAAAAACAAGTTAATTTGAACATGATTTTCCTTTTGTCATTTTCCTCTAAATAAAAAACAAAATAATATGAACATATTTTCAGTTTTCTAAGATGAAAATAAAAAAAAAAAACTTTAAGAAATGAACAAGATTTTTTATTTTTTATTGGAAAATAAAAATAAGAGAAGGAGAAGAAAAATGAAAAAACAATTATTACTAAACATAACTTAAAATATATTAGTAATGCTTTTCAATTAATATTGGTAAAATATCTATTTTATATTTAAAAATATATATTTTATTCCTTATAAATTAAGAATGTATTTAGTATGTGATTGGTGTATAGTATTGTTTTTAATTAAAAATGGATCGTGATTTAAAAAAAATTATATTAACACATTAAAATTATAAAAAAGTAGAAATAAATTTAATATTCTTTAAAATGAAAAATAATTTAAAAAAAAAACTCAAATATTTTTATAAAAATATGTTTGAAATGAATTTTAAGATTTTTTTTGAATTTATCAAAATCATTTAAAATATATAAAACTAATACTTTACTGCCCAAAACATGATTTGAAAAAAACTTTTTCTCGCACTATTCAAGAGATTCAAATGAAAATCTGGAGGAGGCCCGTTTCTTTTATTTTCTTGCTCTACTGAGTACGACTCGATCAGGCTACTCTTAACACAGTTTGCTTCTCACCTGGTTCAGCTCTTTCCCCTCTTCAGCATCATGTCTCCTCCGAGAATTCTTCTTTGCGGTGACGTTTTAGGCCGCCTCAACCAGCTCTTCAAGCGTGTCCAATCGGTGAACAAATCGGCGGGCCCATTCGATGCACTCTTTTGCGTGGGGCAGTTCTTTCCTGACTCCGCTGAGCAATTAGAGGAATTCACGGACTACATTGAAGGCGGCGGCGGCCGCTCTCAAATTCCTCTCCCCACCTACTTTATCGGCGACTACGGTGTCGCCGCTCCCAAAGTCCTCTCCACTGCTTCCAGAAACTCCGCCAATTTAGGCTTCAAAATGGACGGCTTTAAAATTTGCGATAACCTTTTCTGGCTTAGAGGCAGCGGCAAGTTCACTCTCCACGGTATGGTTGGGTAGAGGTAGGGGGAGGGGTAGGGTTAGGGTTTTCTAAAACAATAAATTGGTATTTATTTTCTTGTAATTTACATTTACTGTGTATGTTATTAGGTTTATCTGTTGTGTACTTATCCGGTAGGCAGTCATCAAATGGCCAACACTTTGGAACATACAGTCAAGATGATGTTGATGCGTTGCGAGCATTGGCCGAGGAACCTGGAGTTGTTGACTTGTTTTTAACATATCCTCGATGATCTCATTTGTTATTAGTGATTATCTATGCATAAATTTTGTTTGTTTTAACGATTGATTTCCTTAATGTCATTTTACTAATGAATGGCCCAGTGGTGTCACAAACAGAGCTTCTGCATCTGATATTCCTGCAGGATTCTTGGATACTACAGGTTCTGATTCTTCCGTATCTGAGTTAGTAGCAGAGATCAAACCACGGTATGCAATGATTGCTGATGAATCAACTTCTTCAATTGCATGCTTCAATGATGTTTATTTCTTCTTGTCTCTCTGCCTGTTGGATATTAGAATGGAGCATGTGCTTACTAAATACTGTTTTTCTCATTAAAGGTTGTTCTTTGTGGCAGCTACCACTTTGCAGGTACTAAGGGTGTTTTCTATGCTCGTGAACCATACTCTAATGTTGATGCTGTGCATGTCACACGTTTCTTTGGTCTTGCTATGGTTGGAAACAAGGATAAGCAGGTTGAATTTGTGTTCTCAGCATGACTTATCAATACTTTTCTGCCATTTTGATGTGTTTTGGGACTACTTGAGGATACTCGTTGCAGTTTCTTTTCAATTTGAGTGGTTACATAAAGCTCCTTCGTTTTAATATTGAACTTGTTCAGCATGAATTTTTTACAAGATGGTGCTCATTTTATGAGTGATACTCTGACTAGCTTGCAGTTGTTATTCAACCTACTCGATTTAGAATTATCTTCTGGGCATTCTTTAACTGTTGGTTCCTGCACTGCTTTTCCCAGACATATATCCGCGCCATTTCTCCCACTCCGGCATCTACAATGTCTGCTGCTGAGATTAGCATGAAACCTCCAAATACTACCTTATCTCCATACACATTAGTAGTAGACAAAACAGCTCTCGAAGAAGTCACAAAGAGGTCTAATGCTAGTGTGTCAGATTCACAATATTGGAGGTACGATGTCTCCCATAAACGACATAAATCTGGATCTGGGGAAGGCAATAAGCTATGCTTTAAATTTATATATTCCGGTTCATGTCCACGAGGAGAAAAGTGTAACTTCCAACATGACATGGATGCAAGGGAACAATACTTAGGAGGTGTTTGTCTTGATTTCCTTATCAAAGGAAAATGTGAAAGAGGTCCAGACTGCAACTTTAAGCACAACTTGCAGAATGAAGGTGAGAGCCATTCTCGTAGGAGACGTGGCTCTGAAAATGATAATGGTAACAGGTTGGTTTTTTTTTTTTACAATTAATTGTCCATTGCTTAATGATGTTTTGTTTTGGTTCAAGTTATTTGAATCATCCTCTCTTGAAGCATTGAATGTTGATTTTCTTGTTTTGTTCTGCTATTTTTCTTGATTTTCCTGAAGTTGAAGGACTTGAATATAGGTCATTTTTGTAGCAATTAACCCTCTAATTGTGTTTCAGGTCAAAAGAGTGTTGGTTTTGTTTGTCAAGCCCCAACGTGGAGTCACATCTAATCATTAGCATAGGAGAATTTTACTATTGTGCACTGCCTAAAGGTCCCCTTGTTCAAGATCATGTTCTGGTAATACCCATTGAGCATGCACCGTGTACCCTTTCACTAACTCAACAAAGTAACTCTGAGCTGGTAAAATTCCTGAACAGTCTGAAGTTATATTACAAGAACCGAGGAAAGGAAGCTGTTTTATTTGAGTGGATTTCCAAACGGAGTAGCCATGCTAATATTCAGGTAGTCATTGTTAATGTATTCAGATGCTTGATGAAATAAAATTGCTGAATTGCTTTCAAGGATCCATTGCTTCTATTGTCACTTCTACAAGAACTCGTTGCAGTGAAAAATCCATGGTTCTCTCTCCCTTACTCCACTCTTTCTCCCAGCTTTTCTTGAAATATTTTTGTTGACAAGTGCACAAAGATCTTCACCGTGTGTTTTACTTCTTTACACAAGAAATACTTGCTAATTTTATTTCATCCTTTATTTCTCATAGGGTGTCTAGATCTTTTTGGTTGAATGATACAATAGCAATAATGAAAAATCTACTTCCATTATCACTACTATTTATTTTAGTATTGTTTTTATTAATCCTTGGTCTTTTACATTTTTTTGTTCTTCTCTACTTTTCCATAGGTTGTCCCTGTTCCATCAACCAAAGCAGCAGCAGTTCAAGATATATGTAACTTGGCTGCAGAAAAGTTGGGTTTTAAATTTGTGGTCATGAAGTGTAAGTTCTATCATTCTAGTTTTTAATGCATGTTATTACAGCAACTGGATGATGATTTGCATATTTTTTATTACATGTACTCCTAAGCTTCATGACATGAATATGTATATCTTTTGGTTGAGTTTGGTTTCAAGTTTAGTTTGAAGTTCAAGGTGCAAAACAAGCTTCAATTGTCTTTGGTCTTACTTCTGCATGATTTTAATTTCCTGGTCTGTAGTATCTTTTTCTAGTATAGGTGTTTAGTATTCTGTTAATGTTGACCTCAGCCACCTTGAAGACGGCTTGTATGGGTAATTTTGAGTAATACTTGATATTCTGTGGTTGGGTTAAAAAATTTTTTTGATATTCCTTGGGTTTCAACAGCATTCTCATTCAGTTATCCTTGCAGTCAATAACAGTTCAGATGGGAGAGAATGGTTAAGGATGCAGTTCGATAGGAACTATAGTTTCTTCTATGTGGAACTCACAGAAGGTACAATATTGTCACATTCAGTTGAGGAGAATGAGAATTTTCCAGCCCAATTTGGACGCGAAGTAAGATGCTAAATCCAATTGCTTATTGTTTGATTTTCTGACTTTTGCAATGTGCATTTTTTTGTGAGAAATGACAAGTTATGTTTGCATTTCTAATGAAAATTGGCTAATAAGCTGCCTGTTTCAAAGTAATTTACAGGCAGTAAAATAAATTCCACTATCCTTTCACCTGGTTTTGCTATTATCTAGTCAAACCTTTATGTTCCAAAATAACTTTGATTTACTGCTTGCATGAATAATCCTTTCCTTTTAGGAAGTAATGAATGTGATTTCTAAGGACATGAAATCCTCTTGGTAATTATGAAATATTTTGCAGGTTCTAGCAGGCTTGCTGAACATGCCGGAGAGGGCTGATTGGAGAAATTGTGCACTTGGCAAAGACGAGGAGACAAAAATGGCAGAAGAATTCAAGAAACAATTTGAAGAATTGGATCCAAATCAATGATTTTGTCAAGCAGATGATGGAAACATGCCGGGGAGGCTTGCTGAATTGGATTCAACTAAGTAGTTTACCGCTAGGTTCTTTAACTGATGGCGCTACCCACCTAAGGTACTCTAACCAGTTCCATTTTAGGCCGCCGGAGGTCAGTTAGCTTCATACCTGACATGCATTTGTCACTGGAACAGTTATGTGGATGCTTTAGAAGATGAGCATCCACATTTATACCGATAGTTTGCCAGGTGTATCTACTCTCTAAAATTATTTCATTGTGATCGGCTTGTCGCCCATTTCTTATAGCCCATTGTTTAAGAGTGACTTTTCTTATAATTTCTTCTTTGCATAAAAAATATCAAAAAAAACTAAGATCTAAAAGTATTAGGTTTTTCTGTAAAGCTATACCCAAGAAATCTTAGGTTTGGCTGTAACGCCTGACCTAAGAGTAATATTTATAATATTAATAATAACATTAAACTTTTATAACCCAAGTTTAAGTGAGTCTGACTGCAATACCAGATTCAATAGCCTTGGATGTGGGTCTGGCTGCAAGGTTGTGTCATAAAAGTGTGATAATTAAATAGATTAATTTAAAAAAAACAAAGAAAAAAAACCAACAGGAAAAAAAAACTAATGAAGAAAAAAAAATCTGAATTAATTGGGTTAACTCTTTAAACTAGGTTAACCTGTCAAACCTTGAATTCATGTCGTGAAAGTTTGATAACCAAATAGGAAAAAAAAATTGACAAGTTTAACTGGGCTGACCTGTAAAACCCGGGATTTGTTTCATGAATGTTTGATAACTAAATAGAAAAAAAATTTAACATTAACAAACTAAATTAAACGAAAAAATTAATTAAAAAGGAAAAAAACAAAAACAAAAACAAAAACAAACAAAATGCATCAACCTTTTCACTGTGGACTACATTGTAAAGAAAAAGAAAAAACAAATCTGAAGTAACTGGGTTAACCCATCAAACCTGGGATTCGCGTCATGAAAGTTTGATAACTAAATAAAAAAAAAATTAACGAGTTAACCTAGAATTAACTGGGTTAACCCGTCAAACCTGGGATACGTGTCATGAAGGTCTGATAATTAAATAGAAAGAAATTTAACATTAACAAACTAAACAAAACAAAAACAATTAATTAAAATGAAAAAAAGCAAAAAACAAATTTAGGGTTAACTCGTCAAACTCGGGATTTGTGTCATGAAAGTCTGATAACTAAATAAAAAAATTAGCATTAACAAACTAAATTAAACAAAAAAATTCATTAAAAGAAAAAAAACAAATTAAAAAGGAAAAAAAACCGAAGGCTTAAAAAACAACAAAAAATAAATAAAAATAAAAAGGGAAAAAAAATGAAAAAAAAAGAGACAGCTCAACCTTTGGATTGTAGACTGCACTGTGCAGTCCAAAACCAGGTCAACCTGTCAAACCCGGGATATGTGTCATGACGGTCTGATAGTTAAATAAAAAGAAATTCAACATTAATAAACTAAACGAAAAAGATTAATTAAAACGAAAAAAAAAACAAAAAAAATTCAAGTTAATTCATCAAATCAGGTTAACTCGTTAAACCCAGGATCCGTATAATGAGAGTCTTATAATTAAATAAAAAAATTTAACATTAACAAAAAAAATTCACTAAAAGAAAAAAAACCCGAAAGATATTAAAGTGAAAAAAAAACAAAAAAAATTAAAAACAAAAAAAAAACTAAAAGCATAAGTGTAAAAATATAAAAACAAAAATAAAAAAAACTAAAAATATCAGTGTTTGACTGTGTCCATAGTAAAACATTAATCCATTTTAGTATTCGTTACCATTACAATATAATACAATATTCTTATAAAAATTCTCATTAAATCTCTGCCTCCAAATTAGCGATTGACCAATTATTATTATTATTATTATTATTATTATTATTATTAAGTTCCACTCATAATTAATAATGCATGTATGTATGTTTTTAACATTTTATTTTTAAAAATTCAAAATCAATAAAAAAATAATAAGTTTAATATATTCAAATAAAAATATTATTTAATAGTCAAATGATTATATTACTGTGCAACTCGAAATATGGTGATACTAGTTTATTTCTTGCACTAACTTTACGAGTTGCAGCCAAAAAATTTGGGATATATAAAATATAATATCTAGTCTGAACAAAACTTTTTAATATTTTTATCAATCTTGGTATAATGGTCCCAATCTAAACACTTTCAATTCAGCTTTTTATTTAATTATTATTTTAAATTAAATCGCATAAAAATTATTTTGAAATAATTTTATTTACTATACATGTCTAGAGGTAAAAGAAATAAACCGGGTTAATTTTAGTTAATTTATCAAATATATAATTTGAGTTATAAACTTAACAAGGTAAAATTAATTTTTTTATATTTTAATATATAATAAAAAATATAAAAATTAATTTATCATATATCCTGTGATACTGAAGAATAAAAATAAATAAAAATTTTATATTAAAGATGATTTTAGAAAAAAAAAAAAAGAAAGAAAGAAAGAAGGGAGCGACGTAAAGGGCCAATAAAAAATCCAAAGGACCTGTTACAACAGCTATGCGGGCTTAGGGAGGGATGCGAGCCCTGACCAATATTTTTTTTTTTTTTTTTTTTCATGTCAGGTTGTCTATCATATGAAAGAAAATATTGTTGCCTCCAGCGAGAATCAAACCAGCGACCTTTAGCCAAAAATAATATATTGAATTGAAGCCATGACATGACATGAAATTGTAATAAAATAATTAAAAAATATATTAACCGAATTCATTATTCATGTAAATAATTAAACCAACCTTTAACTTTTTTAGTAGAGCAGTAGTAATACATAAAATGTCAACTCCAAATATATATGACTTTGCATGATTTAAATTTGCTTAAATAACAAAATCTCTCTCAAGTTTTAGTTTTATTATTTAGTATTTTACCAAAAACAATATATTGAATTGAACATGAACATTCTTTTTTTCATTTTGTTTTATAATATAGCTATCAAGATTTCTATTTAATTAATATTCCTTTTTATTATGAATTTTCCTTTTCAAATTGAATGGTTAAGTTTTACTTGTTAATAAAATATTTACTAAAACTATGCACATTGTTAATAAAATATTTACTAATATTTGTTTTAAAAAAAGTAAATGAAGGGTATCAGTAGGTGTTTTTAAAAACATTATTTCAATCTTCAATTCTAAGGTAAATTAATATATAAAAATAAATAAATAAATAAATAAATAAATAAAGTTAGACTTGATCTAGATGTGATTGTGCTTGGTAGGTCAGACATCCACTCTTGGATTGGAATAAATAAATTAAAAAAACAAAGGTGAATGATGCATCACCACCTTAATTGGCAGTGTCCATCGGTTGGATAATCATAACAAAAATAGAGTGATGATTTTGCCCCTCGTAAATCCAAAACTTTCAACTCTTTTTCTCCCTCCAAACACCTAAAAACTATGTAACAAACATGATAAATTTTATTTTCAACCTTAAAACATGATTTAATTCGCCTAAAAAGCTCAATAAAATTCAAGAACTGAATTATATTTTCCAGCCTTTGATTTCCTTTCTTTCATCATGTCAAGGCTTTTCACACCAACAAACCTTCCTTGTGTAATCGAATACGGAAAACCAAGATTAACTATTTATGCAAATAAAAGATAGGCTTTTTAGAGTTTTCTTTCACCTATTGCTATTTCTAAAATATTTTCTACAACTATGCACATTAAGTTAATAAATTATTATTATAGAATATTTACTAATATAAATGGCATGAACTTATGGTATACGTATGTGTTTTACAAATGATTATTTCAAACATTGGATTAAAAAAATATAGAATATCTAAAATAAAATAAAAAAAGTAAAAAAACAATATTGGGAAGGGCCTTGAGAGCCTAGCTCAAACACACTAAGGTACAGTATAAATCATAGTTATTAAACTCGAACCGGCCCAACAGGTCGACTCGAAATCCGATTGATCCGGTGGTTGGATCGGTCTGGGCAAGGTAAAAGATCGGGATAAGCAAAAACCCGGCAAAACTTGGTTGACCCGTGACCCGGGTGACCCGACAAAACCCAGTTGAGATTCGTTTTTTTTTTCAAATGTTTTTTTTCTCCCAGGCAAAGACCCTTTTTTATATATTTTTTAGTTGATTATTAACCATTTTCAAAGTTTACTATATAAATACTAGAAAAATATTTTATTTTTTTAATGCGGGATTTAAAACCCTTTAGTATATATACTCTATATTCATAAGAAAAAAAAATATTTTTTCAATGTGGGATTTGAAGCCCTTTAGTATATATACTCAATGTTCACAAGAAAAAAGTTGTGTTTTTTCAATGTGGGATAAAAAATATTTTTGATTTAAATACTTCAACTTAAAATGATAGCATACTAACACAGTATCTTTTGAATGTGAAATAAAAAATCTATTGAAATAATCTTTTAAACTTTATTATTTATAGCACGTATAACCTATATTCACATGAATTGTTTCTTAATTTTTTTCATATGAAATATTAAAATTTCAAATATTTTTTTTATTTTTTTCGAGTTAATCCGAGACTCGGGACCCAACTTCTTAACCGAATCAACCCTTAATCAGATCTGATAACTATAGTATAAACTCAGGAAAATTTTAGCTTCTGTATTTGCGTGGCCTAGAGCAAATTTAAAAAAAAATATATCAATGGGTGTTGATATTCAATTTCATGTTGTCTTGTATTAAATCACAATTATATTAATAGTTGGTTTCAATAGTATACAAAAAATTTTAATTTGATAACTTAACATTAATTAAAAACAACACATAATTAATTAAAAATATTAATTTATAATTAATTTAATTTATTTTCATATTCATCTATATCAAAACAATTCTAAATAATGATATTCTTAACTAATTTCACGTAAATTTAACAAATTCTAAATTCACTATAAACCCTAAATTCAACCTAAATAATTAATTTATTTCAACCAAACAAAACACAAATTTATTGCATTGTAGTATGTTTACTTTGCTTGTAAGACTAGAAAAAAAATTGGGGTGGCGGCGACAATATCAATAACAGTTATGGCGGCGACGACGGTAAAGGAATGGTCGATTTTGAACAAAAAAAATCCAAGGATGCTTAGAGATTAGGATGAGTTCGATTTTAAATTGTTTGAAGCGGAAAATAAAAGGATATGGTGGATTTTTTTAGAGAGATTGTGAGAGGTGATGTTCAGTTTTAGAGAGAGAAGTCATCTAATTTGTGTATTTTTCGATATGGGTTGCGTTTAAATTTTGATTAATATCATGCTTTGGAAGCGCAACAACTTAAGTTGTTGCGGTTCTAAAGTGTGATAATGTCAAATTGTGTTATTTCACTAAAGTTTAATTTTACAACAAAAAAAAAAGTTTTGCCCTTTTAAGTGTTTGGTGTTGCGGTTGGGCAGCACTTTTCAAAAAAAATTTTTTGATATTTTTGAATCGTTTTAATATGCTGATGTTAAAAATAAATTTTAAAAATAAAAAATATTTTGATATATTTCCAAGCAAAAAACACTTTGAAAAGTAACATATACCATTATCTCAAACACCTCTCTAATTTTAAATTATACAAATTTATTTTTTGTTTGAAAAGCTAAAATTAATCATAACATCTATAAAACTTATTTGCAGCCTCAAAACAAATTCAATAACTGAATTATATCTTATTAACCTCCGATTTCTTTTATCCAATCATGTCCATGCTATATATATATATATATATATATATATATATATATACTGAATTATATTTCGTAGCCTCCGATCTCCTTTCTCACTAGAGACTAAAACAAAAATTAAATAAAGATCATCACTTAAAGTAAAAGCCAAAAAAATAGAGCCCAAATGAAATCACAAACTATAGTAAATAATAAAAACCAATACAAGACCTAGAAAATATCATTGAATAAATGGTGCTTGTTTCTAAGTTAATGGTGAATGCACTTATGTTTTAATTATTATTATTTTTTTGTTAAAGAAATTGTTAAGATCTTTAACTTGTTAAGATAGAAAATATCACTGGACAAGTTGTCTGTCTCACTTGTTGGTCGCACTGAGGTGAATATTGAAATTTATTTAAAATTGATATAGTGATTATTTTTTAAAATATTTTTTTATTTAGAAAGATATTAAAATAATATTTTTTTATTTAAAAAAATTATTTTT
>Ga0325403_1001506_pt1 | contig 19500 bp, 5 predicted proteins | sample PopdelMetagenome_19_FD_205665 | JGI IMG/M metagenome (GOLD analysis project Ga0325403, IMG submission 205665) | Populus deltoides microbial communities from Bellville, Georgia, United States - Xylem-PdKOR-R4 | ecosystem: Host-associated > Plants > Phyllosphere > Stem > Wood/Secondary xylem...
TTGGGTTCAATAAGCCCACTAGTTATTCATTGGAATGACTTGATGGATTATTGACCACAAGTCATTATTAGAAGTTACTAGTTGTAGACATGTCAAATCACTGAGCATTATTAAAAGATAATAATTTAAAGCGGCAAAGATAAACAAGACCTTAGGATAGTTAGGCTTAAACCAACCACCCAGGGTTTAACTCATTACAGTAAACCCACTATCACCCATATAAATAGACTACTGGTAGATTAGAAATAATAAAATATTAGGAATAAAAGTTAAGTACCAATTAGGGGTGAGCAAAAAAATCGATTAAATCGAGATAACAAAAAAAAAACAACCAAAAAAACCGAATTAACTAATTAAAAAAACACAAAAAATTTCCAGTTCGGTTCAGTTTTAGTTTCCAAAGTCTGAAACCGATTGAACTGAACCGAACCGGTTCAATCAGGCCAGCACTTAAAAAAAAAAGCAAGTATAAATAGGATGTTTTCTAACCTTAAACCTAAAGTAACATTCAGCTGCCCCCCTTCCTTTACTCTCTGCATCTCTCCCCTCCCTTTACTCTCTGCATCTCTCCTCTTTGATTTTTCTCCCATCCCTTTACTCTATGTAAACCTAAAGTTACAGGCTTTATAGGGTCTCATTTGATATCAGTGCTCTTGTAGTTTAGTGAAATAAGATCTGCATGTTTTTGGCCCAAATGTTGTGGTTTTGTGGTGCTCGACAGTTTTAGTAAGTTCATATATTGGCCAAAATCTGCTTACGCTTCTGTTTAATTCTTTCCCTGCGGCGATGTTGGTAATTGCTTTTGGAAATGCTTCTGGTTGAATCCAATAGTCATGCACTCGATCAGATCTTTGGTAACCTCAATAGGATGAGATTTGGATGCATGCATGATCATGATGTGGGTAAGTGGTGGATTTTTTTCCCTTTCATTCCCTCTTTTTTTCCCCGGTTTTGTTTCTTATCTTTTGCTGGCTTATGTGGCTGAGGGTTTAGACATATTTGTTCATACAAGTTTCAGCCATCCATTATATACATATTGTTGAAACTGACATGACATCTTTATTGTGCGTAGCAGAAGCTTTGGAGGCTCTTGTTTTAATTGTGGGCGGTCAAGGCACAGAGCATCAGAATGCCTAAACAAGGAAGATTTTTAGTTGCCTTCTTCGACGTAGGGATTTTTTTGGGACTGTTAACAAGTTGGAGGCGTTGCACTTGGGAATTGCTTTCTATTTGTTTGCAACTAGTAGACCTTGTAACATTTTCTGAAGAAGGAGTGGATTGAATATGAAATTAGCTCTCTCATTTATGATGCTTGTAGTTTATTTTTTCCTTCATTGTCAAATTCTCATTAGCCTCCGGATGCTGTTTCATTCAATCTTTGTTCTTCTGTTGATGTATTTATATTATTGCTCTTTTCGGCTACTGTGAAAAATATGGTCAGTAAAAAGCCTAGAAAAAACTTACCGGAATAATTTCAGTTTGAACCGGTTTGGAAAGGAAAAAAATCAAACTGGACCGAAAGTAATCGGTTTAAACCAATTTTTGGTTTAGTTTGGTTCAAAAACTTAAATTTTTTTTGGTTTGGTTGTTTATTTTGGTCCAAAACTGGAACGAATCGAAAATGATCAGCCCTAGTACCAATATAGCTTACCTCAGATGGGATGCTTTAAGATAATAATATCTTTTCTTTGGCATAATTAGTTTTTTTATCTTAAAACTATAAAGACCAATTACGGTTTTCTAGTGACTATAATACTAACTAATGACTCATTTCCAATATAAAACATTTTCCTCTCTCTAAACAATTATTTTTCCCCCTTCTTAAAAAAAAATGTGTGGTCTCCACGATATCAGGTGCAACAATATCATTAGGTAAGACTCAAGATTATTGTTTGTCATTAATTAAGCAAAAAAAAATGTTGATTTATGGTTCTCAGATTGACATCTTTCATTTTATATAGATAACATAAGTTAATAAGTACTCCCTTCATTAGTTCTTTTGTATGAAACAAAAAATTTAAAGAAAACACCAGACTTTAGTACATTATAATTTATTTAACCATATGTTGTATAAAATCTTATGCATTCTTGAATTGTAAATTTAAAAGGTACCAAATGACACAATAAAAAAAAATTATTATTTGTAAACTTTGACTTTCAAAATGACTCAATGAAATTGGACAACTAAAATTTCTAAAAGACCAATAAAAAAAAATGGAACGGGGAGAGAAATAGATATAATGTCATGTTTTTATTATATTATTATCAAAATTTTTAGGAGATATTTTCTTTTTTATGCAAAAAAATTATTTTTCTTTTTATTTATGATGATGTCCCAAAAAAATCCAAGTAGTTTAAGAACAAGGCTTATGCTATAGATAAATGGTTAATCTTTTGATCCTACTAATTTGATCAATTCTTCTTAGCCAAGGTGATTGGTGCCTAGTAAGTCAAGGTGACTAGTATCTGAAAAAGTTCTCTTTGGTAGATTGGAGGACTCTTCAATGTTTAAATAAATATCTTTTTCAGAGAAAAGACAATGATATTTTAGAAAGAAACTCTTAAAATAGATATGCAATAGAGAATGAAGATTGTGAATTTAGTGACTTTGTAGGATTCATAGGGTTTTTATAGCCCATGAATCTTGTTCTTTTGTGTAGAGAAGGGGTTGTAGTGTTATCTTGCCCTGATAACTTTAAAGAAAGATAAATATCATTTACACATCATTAAAGAGAGGAAAATATATCTTACACATCATTAACGAGGAGAAAATATCTTATGGATCAACGTGTTTTTATATACGTTATTTTCTTTGTTTAAAATCCATGTTTAAAAAGGACTAAAGGCATGGTGAAAACCCATCATCTCTATGCTTAACTACGTGTTGAGCCTAAGTACATATGAGTCTGGCAAGCTGCTAGACCCAACATCTTTAAGCTCAGCTATGTGCTGAGTCCAAGTACATGTGGGTCTAACAATTTGCTAGACCTAACATCCATGGGCTCAGCATCTCGCCGAGCCTAGATACATGTAGAACTAATGATCTTTCTTGGCCCTATTTTGAGCCACAAGACTTTTTTATTTATTTTTTATCATGTCCTTTAACATAAAATGTTAAGGTCAAAAGATACTCATCTCTCTACACCCTTGGGTATATAAAAGTCCTTAGAATAACCTATAGTTTATTCCTCATTAATGATGTGTAAAAGATATTTGTTTCCCATTAATGATGTGTAAGTGATATTTATCTCTCTATAAAGCTATCAAGGCAAGATGACACTTCAACCCCTTTTCTCCATAAAAAAAACAAGATTCATAGGCAATAAAGACCCTATAAATCCTTCAAAGTCACTAGATACACATTCTCTATTATTTACTGCAAATTTATTTTATAGTCTCTTTTTAACGTATCATTGTCTTTTCTTTTAAAAAGATATTTACTTAAGCATCGAAGAGTCTTCAAATTCACCAAAGAGGACCTTTTGCAGGTACCGATTACTGACTATCTTAGCTAGGAAAAATGAATCAAATTATTAGAACTAAGAAATTAACTAATTACATAAAAATATTGTTCTTAAACTACTTGATTTTTTTGGTACATCATGATATTGTTTGCAATGCTCTCAAGGGAAAAAATGCAATCGAGAAGAATTTGAGATTTGTATACTACCTTTATATCTGAAGGAATTAGTGGTTATCAATAAATATAATACTATTTGCACAATTATCTATGAAATGAACAAACACTTTATTTTACTTTTTCCAAAGTATTTTACTCTTCTCTGTTACTGTTTATTGAAGGTAAAAGTATCTTTAGAGTTGTACAATGCATTTATTGTTCTATTTTACTAATTTTAGTTCAGTTGCCACAACAAATATTCAAAGGATAACGATCTCCCTCTATATCAAAGCATAATATAGTTCTATCTCTTTATAGAATCAAAATTCTTCATGTATTCATTATTATTTTAAAATACAAATGTTATATTTATAAATAACCCAAAAATTAAATGAGGGGGAACTCATTGTTCCCTTTCTTAAAAAGCATTGTTTATTTAAACAATATTTCTCTTTTTTATTGTTTTTTTTAATTTATTATTCAATAGGTTTGCTTATCTCAATTTCATAATCCGAGTTGCCAGTTTAACCGGTTAACTTAGATTTTTTTTATCTTTTTTAGTTGAGCCCCCCCTTCAATTTTATCCTTCAATATTTGGTTGATTTGAAATAAGACTTCATTATTATTTTTGTTTGATTTTTATGAGGTTATTTTGGTCTCATTACTTGGGTCACGAGTTTGACAAGTTAACCCGAGTTGAATCAGTTATTTTTTTTCTTTTGTTTAATAGATTTTTTTTTATTTTATCCTTTAACATTAGATTGATTTGGAGTTGAACTTCATAATTTTTTTTATTTGATTTTTATGGAGTAACTTAGTCACATGGAACGGGTTGCGAGTTTGACATGTTAACTTAAGTTGACTCGAGTTGTTTGTTTTTTAGTCTTTTTATTTAATTAAATATTTTTTTCAATTTAATCATTTAACATTGAGTTGATTGAGAATTGAATTTCATAATTTCTTTATTTGCTTTTTATAAGGTTACCTCGGTTCCTTGATCATGGTCAAGGATTTGGCAGGTTAAACCGGGTTGACTGGATTGATTCAACATGTTTCCATCTCAATATTTTTTAAAAAAATATTATATTAAAATTTTTTTAGTCAAATTATATTTTTATCAGTTATTCAGGTTATTTTTGGACCCGTTAAGTTGACTGAGTCATATCGAGTCAACCCACAAACAATTTAATTTTTTTTTACTAAAAAAATACATTAAAAACACTTGAAAATTTTTATAGGTTATATAACTTAATCCTGCTGGCAGAGTAGCAAGAAAAGATTAAGTGATTGTGTCCTTTTTATTTAGGTCATTCAGTTGGTAGTTGTTTAGTAATAGGTAAAAATACTATTTTTACTTTTTAATTTTTTTTATTGATTAGATGTTAAAAAAAAAGCATTTTCTTTTTTTTTAAACTTAGGTTTTTTTTTAATTTTATTCTCCAATATTGGCTTTACTGGATATTAAACTTCATAATTTGATTTGATTTACTTTTTATGGAGTTTTCCAGTATTATGATCCGTGTCACGAGTTTTGTAGGTTAGCCGTGTTGACTCGGGTTATCCTTTTGTTTTTTTAATTAATTTTTTTCTCAACTTCATCTTTTAACATTGAGTTGATTGAGAATTGAACTTTATAATTATTTTTTTACTGTAGCAATGAACAATGAAAAGCCAAATCTTTTTCACTTTGGTCCTCACATTTGTGAGGTTTTTTTTTAATTATTATTACAAACTAAGTTTCTTTTTTCAACTTCATCCTCCGACATTGGGTTTATCAGGTATACATAATACCAGGTCACTAGTTTTGCAGGGTTAGCAGTGTTGACTCATGTCATTTTTTTGTCATCTTTATAATTAACTTTTTTTATCAACTTCATCATTCAACATTGAATTGATTGAGATATGAGCTTCATAATTTTTTTTTTCTTATTTGCTTTCTACGGGGTTATCATAGTCTTCTGACCCGGCTCGCGAGTTTACGGGTTAGCCATGTTGACTCGGATAATTTTTGTCGTTTTTTAATTGATTTTTTTTTCAATTTAATCCTTGTTGATTGAGAATTGAACTTTATATTTTTTTTATTTGATTTCTATGGAGTTAATCTCGATCTCTTGACCCGGGTTTGACAGTTTAACCCGAGTTGACCTAGGTCATTTTTTTTAATTTTTTTTATTATTTTCTTAATTTAATCATTTAACATTGAGTTAATTGGGAATTGAATTTTATATATTTTTAATTTTCTTATGAGATTATCACGATCTTATAACTTGAGTCATGGGATAGGTCGGTTGACTCAGTTTTTTTGTTCTTTTTTTAGTTGATTTTTTTTTCATTTTTATCTTTCAATATTAGGTTGATTGAGAGTTAGGCTTCATAATTTTATTTTGGTTTGTATTCTATGAGGTTATCCTGGTCTTATGACCGAGTTCATGGATTTGGTCTGTTAACTTGGATGGTTTTTTGTGCTTTTTTTTTAATTGAGTTTTTTTTTTAATTTTATACTTCAACATTAGATTGATTGGAAATTGATCTTTATAATTTTATTTTTTTTGCTTTCTATTGGGTTATCCCGATCTCATAACTCATATTTGACAAGTTAACCTGAGTTGACTCAATTTATTTTTTTAGTTGAATTTTATTTCAATTATATCCTTCAACATTGGGTTGATTGAGAATTGAGTTTAATGATTTTTTTATTTTCTTTGTATTAGGTTATCAGGGTATCATGACTTGGACATCAAATTTAATAGATTAACCCGAGTTTATCCGAATCACTCTAATATGTTGTCGTTTTAATATTTTTTTAAAAAAATATAATATCTTAATTTTTTTAAGTCAAACTATATTTTATCTGTCTTCCATGTTATCTTTTAAAATAATTACTCCATATGCTACTTCCTCCTTTTGTCCCAAAGTTTAATTCTCATTTGATTTTTCATATAAATTAAAAAAGTGCAATTAATTACATGCCATATCATTTATTTTTAAAATAAATTGTTTTTCAATCCTACACTTGTTTTAGAATGCAATACACGTCAAATTAATGGATTAGGTCAGTGGTGAGAAGTTTATTTACCAATAAATAAAAAAGGTTCCAAATCCTAGAGCATGCATTTTTTTTTTCATTTTCTCAAAGAAAACCTCAAATATATCCCCAAATTATTTTTTATATCAAATTTACCTCTAAACTAGTTTTAATTCTCAATTAAGGACTTTTGTTAAAATCACTTAATGAAAAATGTTATGTTTCCTACAAAATTACGTCATTCCTTAAAAAAAGAACAATTTTGGATGAAAAGCCTTACAAATGGATTGAAATCTTTAATAAAAAACTTCTACACATTTGATGATAAAATAAATGCAAAGATCACGAGAGACAATTTTAAGGTTTGTCCTAATTTTTTATTCATACTCTGCTAAGGTGAGGAAAATAATAAAAGGGGCTGTTATTTTGTACATGACTTGAAAAGAAGAGTGACAAATTTGATGTAAATAAGGTTATTTCCTTTTTTCTTGTTGATGAAAAATAAGTGTTATAAAGTCTAAATATAAATGATATCATTATTTAATTATTAATTTTTTTACTTTTATTTCTTTTTTTGGTTTTTTTTATTTAAAGAAATCATGAAGTATCTAAGATAAATGAACGAGAAAGTGATTGGATTAAAAGAATTAGAGTCGTAATCATGGATATAATAGAAAAAATAGTAATGAATATTTTAATTTTTTTTAAAATAGATAATAATTTTAGAGCATTTCAAAATAGAAAATAGACTATTATTTAAGAAAATAAATAATAATTATGAAAATTGGCAATATTAAGTCAAATAATCACTCAACCCAGCTTAAAATATTAAACTATTAACTATTAAATAAATTCTTAAGACATTGATATTATAATTATCTTATTTATTATGACAGTGTTTGTTTGTGTGGTTGGACCATGCTTTTCAAATTTTTTGATTTTGTTAGCTTCAAATTATTTTTTTTTCTTTATGTTTTTAGATCATTTTGATGTGCTGATATAAAAAATATAATATAATTTCAATGTATTTCTAAGCAAAAAAACACCTTGAAAAGAAATATCTACTACATTTTCAAACACACTTTATATCTTTAAGCATAACCAGGTTGGTAAATTAAGTATAAAGCTAAAACATGTGAGGGTTTTTACTGTAGCTAAAATAACTGTTCATCCTCTCAAAAATCATTGTGGATTAAAGCAATGATATTTTTTCAAAATTTCTAATTTGATCCTTAAACTTTTTCTTTGCACAATTAAACCCATTTTAGTCTAAATTGACATATTTTTTTAATAGATGATTGGATTGAAACTCAAAGGACTAAAGTGAATAATATGGGTAAAATAAGTGGTGCCTTTCAAATTTGTTTGAAAAGTACATTTGAGTCCCCTATCTTTTTAGCTATTAAATGACCAGTCCCTCTTATTATAAAAACATTAATTTTGGTACCAAACTTCATTTTCATCATTTTTCATCCTATTTGGGTGAGAAGAGAGAGAAGGGATCGCTGAATTCTGGTCTAGAGAAAGAAAGTTATCGTTGCAACGATTTCGACCACTAAAACGATAGATTTTTTATTCAAGTGGTTCCATATGATAAAAGGAGTTTAAATTAGGTGTTTTGCTTACCTTATAAGTGAATCAAAAAAATAGATTTGAGCTCATGAAGATTTTTAGTTTCGAGTTTATTTTGAGTTTTAAAGCGGTTTTTTGTGCTTTTGAAGGTTATGAATTGGTTTAACATCGTTTTTAGAGTGTTTTCTAGATGTTTTGGATTGAAAATAGGTTTTTAGAAGAAAAAAAAAGCAAGCCTAATTTTCTGACAACCATAATGGTAGAAATTTGAGGATCTGAGACGATGCATAATCTGTTAAAGCTGAATTGGGGCGTATGACATGTCTTCCGCCCTATTAACTTACAAAAAAAAAAATATAGGCCCTCATGCAAGCCTTTATTCATGGGCCAAATATTATATATATAATTTTGGTTTTTTTAATTAAAACATATTTTATATGTTTTTCTATAAATAATTTTTAAGTTTGTATTTTACTTTTCTGCAATTTTATTCTTTCTTATTTAGACTTTTTTAAATAATAATTATTTTTTAATTATATTGGATTTATTTAATTTTTGAAAAGGTTAGTATGATTCCTCTATAATTTGTTTAATATTTTATATATATTAAATTTATTTTTAGAATTAAAAAATATTTGTTTTTTATAATATTTTTAATATGTGCACCCTTGCATGATATTTTTTTCTCCTTTTATTTTATTCAATAAATTATATATGTGTGTCGATTTCTGTTACAAAATGATTTTAATAAATAAATTCATTAAACACAACTAGATAAATAACCAATATTGCGATAAATATCTTAATCTATATTTGTCTCTCAGTCTTTTCAATTTTGTTTTTATTTCTTTACATGATAGTTCTTGATTTATTTAATTATATGCATGCATAAGTTTTTCAATTTACATTTAAGATTATTTTAATGTAAAAAACACATTAAAAAATTCTACATGTTCATTTTTTATTATTATGTATTGATGTTTTCAACTTGATTCTTATTCATTATATTTTCTTTTTATTTTTTTCCTTTACCCTTTTATAAAAGTTTTATTGTTTTTAATTTTACCCTTTAATCCAAGTTTGTAGTGTGTTGCTTTTTTTCCCCATTTTGGACCTTATCCTTTTAACTAATTTTCTGTTTGTTAATGTTTTTATTCTTTTCAATTTAACTCTCAAATTAAAAATTTGTTGTTGCCCTTTAATTTATTTTTTTATTTTAATTTTAACCCTCATTCTTTTCATTGTTTTTTTGTGTAATTTTCTTTTTTGGATTTAAACATTCAACATTTGATTTCTTAGCAATTGAGCTTCATGATTTTTTCATGTATAATGCTTAAAGTCTGATGACTTAGGACACATGTTTTAAAGGTTAACAGAGGTTGATATTTTTTTTGTCTTATTTTCTTTTCCGCAGCTTTGCCCAGAGTAATATTTTTGAAAAAATTCTTTTTGTTGTTGCTATCTCATGTTTTTATCATATTATTAAATTAATTAAGATTTAACCTAATTATCAAGTTTATCTCACTTCTTTAAAAACATAATTGTATCCTGAACTTTTTTCTTCAGGTGAAAAAACACTTGGTGCGACCTACGGGGCCACCAAACTAGAAGGTGTGAGAAATTATTGTTCACTCACACCCGTTGCATTGTGGATTACAATAGTAATCCACATTGGTTTGCTTTTTTTTTGTTGAATTTTTGTTATGATTTTTTTAAATTTGTTTTTGCCAGTTTCATCTTTTAATATTAAAATAGTTGAGAATTTGACTTCATAATTTTTTTTGCCTTTTATTATGCCTTTATATAGGGATAACGTGGCTTGCGGGTTTGCTAGGGTAATCTAAGTTGCTCAAGTTTATGAGTTTGGTAGGGTGTTTTTTTTTAATTGAACTTGATTTTTTTTATCGTCTATTTTTTTTTCTTATGTAGTAAAAAAATTAGTTCAAGAGAGAAGCCATGTTATTAAACTTTATAAAGTCCATGGACATGTTCAGTGGTTTGGCTGGTTGAGCTGGTTCGCAGGTCTGACGAGTTTATCTGTTTTTATTTTTTTAATTATTTTTTTCAACATCTTGGTATTGGGTTGGTGTTAGATTTTGTAATTTTCTATTTTTGTTATCATATAGTTATAAAAAAATAGTTTTGAAAAAAAAATTATAATCTTTGAATTTTTTTTATTTTACCCTTCAATATTAGATTAGTTAGGAAATAAATTACATGATTTATTTTAATTTTCTTTCTATATGGTTATCATTATCTCAAATAATTATTATTTTTAGGTTGGCACGCAATTTTGTGAGCATATATTTTTATCAAATAATTAAATAAAAGAATTTTATTTAAAAAAATTATAAAATTCAATAGAGTGCATGACACTGGTTTGTGGAAGATATGGTTGTTTATAGCTGTAACCATGCTCAATCATAACTCACAATAGTGGAATATTAAGGAGAAGGGACAAATAAAAGAAAATGAGAAAGGAAATGGGTATTAGAAGAAACTATTAAGCTTATTGAATTGCACTATTAAGAATCAACACTTGTCAAAAATTGTTTTTTTGGCAAACTAGCACAATCCAAAAATTAGTTGGAAAAACAAAATAGCTTTTGAATTGCATTGTTAGGAACATCGTAACCCCTTGGATCATGTTGTTTTCAACAATGCAACTAATAGATTGCGTTGTTCCTAATACTGTAATTCATGTGGTTTGCACAATTCAGAATAACAAAAATCATATAATTATAATGTTCGCTACGTCTTTTTTCTTCATCTCATTTTTGTTTTACTTCACCCTTCTTCATTTTGAGTCTTTTATTCTTATTTCCTTGCCTCATTTGTTATTTCTTCCTTCTAAACTCATTGCTCCATCTCCTTCACCCTCCACCATGTCGATGCGCTACCACTACCACTACCACCTTAGCAAATCAAGGTAAGCACTCTATCTCACTCTTAATTTTATAAATTTAGTTGTTATATATATATATATATATTGTGATTATGTTAGCGTTTAAGTGATTATTGTTCAGATTTATTTTGTTATGTTAGGGTTTAATTGAATGTAGATAATTTTGGTATGGATTAATGCTATAAATTATATATAAAAATAAATTAGATCAATTATGGTTTTATGTTAAGTTTTGAGACCAATAAGGATAATTAGAGAATTTTATCTAATTGAAGCAATTGATGGTATAAATTATATTAATCAGGTTTAAATTAAAGCAATTAGGGTTTTGCTTTGAATTTTAGGACAAATTGGGATAATTAAAGAATTTTATCCAATTGAAGAAATAAGGTATCAATTGAAGTAGTTCATGCTATAAATTATATTAATTAGGTTTAAATTAGATCAATTAGGATATTATGATGAATTTTAAGACAAAATGGGATAATTGGAGAATTTTATCCAATTAAATAAATTAAGTATCAATTAAAGAAATTAATGCTATACATTAGATCAATTAGGTTTAAATTAGATCGGTTAGGGTTTTAGTTTTAGTTTTGAGACTATTAGGATGATTGTGGAATTTTATCTAATTGAAGTAAGTAGGTATCTATTGAAGCAATTGATGTTGTAAATTACTTTAATTAGGGTTTTATGGTTAATTTTGGGATAATTTAGGATAATTAGAAAATCTTATCCAATTGAAGCAATTATGTATGAATTGAAGCAATTGATGCTATAAATTTTGATTGAATTTGTGAGAATTTGCAAGAATTAATCAAAATGAGTTTTTTTATTAGAATATAACTTCTAATATGGTATTGTTAAGTTATTATGGTGGTATTATTGTTAATGATATGAATAATAGTATCACTTGTAATGGAGGCAACAATGTGATTCTGAGTACTAGTTTAGTTATGTCACTAATTGAACTTAAATAAGTAATATGTGGAGGAATAAAAGTGGAGAATTATAATGATGTTGAGGTTGTTATTACTTAGTGGATGCTTGATAGGGAACATTTAATTCATTATGTTGTCATGTCAATTTCTTGTGATGTGGGTTTGAAGTAAGGTTGGGTTATATGTCTAATATTGATTGAGATATATTAAGTTGTACTTGAAATGTTGATATAAATGAATGCACTCATTTATATAGAGTATACTCAGGTATTAAATTATGCTCAAATAGGTACACAAGCATCACCGTTTATTGGTATGTATAAGATAGTTAGTGATGCAATTAAATTAACATTGATACCCAAAATTGTAAAGAAAAAGATCTAATAATGTATAATTACGTATACACCAATAATAATTCTGAATCTAGTGACGTCGAAGATAAAGGTAATGTTATTTTAAGTTTGGTTGACATAATAGATAAAGATGGGTTAATGGCACCTCTCGTTCTAGAATTCAAAGATAATAGTAAAGCTTATGAAGTATGATTAGGCTCTGAGTTAGTAATTCAAGCATAAATGTTTAGGTGGAGTTTGGACAAAATTTCATAACAAAATCTTATTTAATTGATGTAGAGTGGTGGCACATTGCAAACTTATTAGGATATAAAGTTCAACGCTCAACCATAACTTATATACAATTACAATGTATGAATGCAATATAATGTAAAGGGTGTTTATGTATGGGTACCATAAAACTTAGATTCATTTGAGATCTCAAATTTAACATAAAAAGTTCTCGAATGACTTTTCAATTCACATAAAAATTCATTTAAAATTCTACCTATATTGTTGTTGGCTCTTTAAGAATCAAGTCATAGTATAGTTGTATAGTGGAATCACAATAGATATTTTAAGGATATTACAAAAATACTTGGGATTTTTCTAGGCATGTGGAGCTGTAATTGAGGGTTTGAGGTATTGTAGGCCATTGATAAGTGTTGGCAGCACGTATTTATATGAGCAGTTTATTAGAAAGTTTTTTATTACAATTGCTTTTGACACAAACAATGTGATATTTCCTTTGAGTTTTGCTCTATTAAAGAAAGAAACCAATTATAAATGAACATGGTTCTTACATTGCATTTGGAAATATATCATAGGTGGTTGTACTGGTATATGTAAATTATCATATAGACATATGGTAATTAAAAAGAATGCTATAGTAGAGATATGGCCTGAGTTTGTTAAGATTCACCAGTATTGTTCGCATCACTTTGTCAAAAACTTTGGCATCAGGTTCAAAGATCTAATTTTGAAAAACATTTTGGATGTGATGTGTGATGAAACATCAAAGTGAAAAACTGATACATGGCTTGGTCAAATAATTGAGAAGGACCCGTGAATCAAAAAATGACAAGAACTTAAGTCAAAGGAAACAAAATAAGCACTTTGTTAGATGGGGCCATTGTTATGATAATATGATAATGAATATATTAAAAGTATTTACTAATGTCTTGAATGGTGGTTGTGCATTGCTTGTTAATAATCTAGTCCAGTTAACTTTTTATAGGACAAATAAGCATTCTGTCCATTAACAATCTTATGCATAAGATTTCATTTCTCGTGGTATATTATGCTTTCATAAGTGTTTTGTGAAATCATAACAGATTCAAGTAAATCAAGAGACCATACAACAACTCTCTTCAACACTGAAACAAAATGTTTTTAGGTCAACACCTCTTAAACCTGGTGTTTGAACAGAGTTTGATGAACTATTAACATGTAAAAAGGAAGTTACAATGCGGTGAATGGTGAATGTTCCATCAATCATGTTCACATATCCTTGCATGTTGTATAACATATCAAGTTGACTATGCCTAATTTGTTAACCTGTTTGACAATGTTAACATGTACAAAAACTTATATGCTCCTTTACTTCATCCCTTAGTCAATGAACCACTATGAAATGAATATATTAGACCTTAGATATAATTAGTCGACATTAAGGGACATCTACTTTGTTGCATAATCAAATGGATGCAAAAGAGGGGCATATTTAAAAAAATATAGCATGCATAGTGAGAAAGGACAAAATAAAAAAAATATAAAAACTTGTCAAATTGGACCATATGCATGAACATTGTTATTGGTGTACATTGATGTTATGTGTTATTGTTTTACATTAATGTTATTTTTTTATATTTTTTATTTTATTGTTTAAATATTAACAATTAAGTGGGATAAACATACATTTTACAGGCTCGCATTGAGACGATGCCACATACAAGAGGTGGTGCTTCAGGTTTCTAGGGAATCCATCGATATGGTGGATACCATACTCGAAACACTAAGGGGAGCAATTTTGTATTTGGTCTAATATATAGTTTGGTTATATGCTTGCAAAACTATCATAAATTAGAAGATGTACGGGTGAGACATATAAGTATACTTTTTTATTATTATTTAAATATATTAATTTTCAACCATGTTTACAATACCATAATTGTACTACTATTATGTTATTTGATTGATTTTTACTGTTAGCATCATAGATTAATGTCAGCATACATCATATAGGCAGGTTTCTATAGTATCATGTGCCTTCAACACATAAGGCTAAATCATGGATTTATTGATATGTTGATTGAGAGATGGAGTCATGAGACCCAAAATGTTTTATCTTCGTATAGATGAGATAACAATTACACTACAAGATATTATTATTTTACTTCGGATGCCTATTAATGGATAACCTATGATTGATAGGGGATTGATATACATAGAGGATCTATGTTGATGCTTATTAGGATATGTACCCCCATAGATGTTATGAAGAGGTATGCCATCAAGCTAAAATGGATTGAGTAGACTTGTTTTAGCCTACTACCTGATGATATGACTAAGAAGATTTTGTATGGGTATCTTAAAACATACATCATGCACGTGTTTGGCAATATTTTATTCACAAGTCTGGCTAACAATACAACATTAGTTACATATCTATTATTATTGAAAGAGTTTGATCATATTCGAGTATTTAACTAAGGGTCTGCAGTTAGTGCTAATATATACTTCTAGCTATGTCATGGATGCATGATAAACTCAAAGGGGATTTATTACTACTTTTACAAATATAATAATTAAAACAAAGTGTTTTGATTTTATCATATTTCATTTATATGATAGTGATATATATGAGCAATTTATAATAGTTTGGATATTACTATATACAATTATGGTCCTGAGAACATTTGTACGTTTGGCATACTTAGCTGATAGGAAGATGAATGATTGATAAAAATTTGAGTCTACCAATCATATTAGAAGATAGATAGTATATATTTTAAAATAGTTTTTTTATTCGCATATAAATTAGAATAGTTGGAAAATCATAATAACTTTGTGGTTGTGTGGGACTATGATGTTTAAAGGTAATCTAACCTACATCTTGTGATTTTAACATAATGAGTTGAATGAACAATATCCTCATCACGTTTAATTTAAAAAATAATATTTCAAATCTTTTTTTATATTATTTTTTACATCAAATTGTTTATAACAAAGTACCTTGATTCAATGTTTTAATAGGTTGAATGGAAACCTTACACTAAAAATGAGCTTTTAGCTATTCTTTATATTTGTAGAATGTTTAGGAATATATGGACATTAATGGATCAACTTATATTTTTTAAAGTGGTTGAGTTGCATTGCCATTATAATGTCATGTGACAGTTTTGGATGTAATAACACATTCTATTTGATATTGACACTAATGATGAACTGGATTTGATAAGTCATCGTGGGAAAAACAAGGATAATTGGTCATTATGTATGGAGGGGTGCATGCTATTATTTTAGTTGATATGTACATGAAAATTATATGATGTTTTAACACACCACTATATGACCATATTCCTAGGCGCAAGCATATGATATAAGCCCGCCCCATACATTGTGCCATAATAAAATTGGTACATATTTATTCATTATTTATTAACATATGATAAATGATAAGCTTTATGTATTATAGATTGATATATGTAATTGTTAATATGTTAGGTGGAGATTTTATTATGGAAGGGTTGATGAGCCATTGTTGTGGCTTATAAGGCAACTAATGATGCGAGACATGTCCTAACCACCTAGCCACCAATTGGTTCAGCACTTGTCATTCTAGACTTACATGGTTAGGAAGGCTTCACTTTTAGATGATGTCATAGATGGGAATGAGGTGGCTTAAGGACGAGGACCTATGCAAGTCCAAAACATTATCCTTATAAAGCTTACATATTAACAAGAAATAGACGAAGAAGTACTAGTGATAAAGTTAGTTATATATAGCTATTATATGGTGTTTCTTTTGTTCTTTTAATGATTAGTTTGTATTTGATTTTACTTTTATAATTATTTTAGGCTTCTTAAAAACATATCACTATTGTTAAGTATATTTTGAATTTTCATAACTACGTTGTTTAGAATTTCAAACCAAACATTTCTAAACAAATGAAGGCAACACAATTAAGTGAAGCAATCAGAGTAAAAGAAATAGTTAAATCAATTATTGTTCTATAGGTTAGGTTGTATTATTACAATAATCAAATAAATAGTGCATCAATGGTGATAAAACTTGAATAATAGAATCTCTTAAAACTTGTACAATCATGTGATGGCCTAGTTAGAATAAACAAATTGATACTAATGCTACCAATATATATGTTTACGATCTATAAGGGGTTTCGGGTTATGGTTCATGATTTATGAGGGTTTAAGGCTAATGTTTTATATTATAATTTAGGATTTAGAATTTAGGTTTAGAATTTATATTAGGGTTTATGATTTAAAAAGGTTTGGGATTTAATTTTGGAGTTTAGTGTTTTATATTATTGTTGAGGTTGGGGTTTATGGTTTGAGTTAGGGTTTGAGGTTTAGGCTTTAGTTTTAATGGTTAGGGTTTGGTGTTTGGTTTTAAGATATAGGTTTAGATTTGGTTTAGGGTATAGGGTTTGTAATTTTAGGGTTAAAGTTTAGTGTTAGGGTTAATGGTTTAGGTTAGAGTTTGGGTTTAGGTTTGCTTTTGAGGTTTAGATTTAGGTTTGAGTTATGGTTTGGGGTTTGGCTTTGGTTTTAGGGTTTAGATTTGGAATTTAGTTATGGTTGACCTAATTAAATTCTAGTGTTATAACGTAATTGTAACCTATTACATTATGTTGTTAGGGATAATGCAATCAATGGGTAATGTTGTTCACAACACAACACAAGGAACTATTTTAATTTCCAAAATATATTTTTAGGCTATGCTAGTTTGTCAAATATGTTTTTTTAGCATGTGTTTATTTTTTTATTAAAAAAGAAACCCTCCATATATAGCCAGGTGTCAAATATTATGATAAAATATAATCGAGTTTTACCTAATAAATAACTAACTTCACATGTATATGAATAATCACCTAGTATATAAATGAAAATCTAGATTATTGATTTGAATTCAATCATAAGAATTTCATGAATATGAATATAATTTTTTTAATATTATAATTTTTTTTATCTTTTTAAAGATATAAAATTTTTTATGAGTACCAGTATAATGACCCCATTTAATGCTCAAACTTTTAGTATGATTAACATTTCAATTTAAGTAAAAGGCTAGAAGAATTATTATTTCTATATCTATCAAAATTTTGATAGAGTCTCCCCTAAAAATATTAATATCAAGTTATAGACAACATAAAAACAGTTCTTTACAATTATTTTTTTCAAAGAGTCCAATTATCCTAAACTTAATCATTTCATCATATCACTAGATTAGAACACATCTAATTCCAATTTCAATCACTTCATATCTTATAAAATAATTTTCATGAATAATAACGAAATGAAATAAAATACACGAACTCATAAAAAAATATTTTAAAATAAATTCATGCATTTTCAATTCTAATATGCTAAAGTGGATTGATAATATTATAAAAAGTTTAATAAGATATTCTATCAATTATATTGCAAATATCATAAATTTTAGCATTAATTACACACCAAAATTACATTGCAAAATAATTTCTAAATATCTATTACTCTATACGAGGTTGCAATGTACCTGAAATTGATTTAACATGTATTGTAAATAAAATCACATAATAAAACATACAAAATAATAAGTCAACTTCAATAATATGTCATAATCTTAATTCATCTTTTCAAGTGATTTTATATCCTATTGAACCATCTTGTCAAGTCGTATATTTTGGTCATCAAACGAACTAATGCCACTAGTCCATTACCAAACACAAGTCCTATTACTAGGTAATTAGTTTTGGAGCCCATTACTGGGTACTAATTCTATTATCAGATAACTAGTTTTTCCACCCATTATCGGGCACTATCTTCATTACCAGACAACTAGTTCATCCGTTCATTACCAGACATTAGCCTCACCTACCCATTATCGGACACTAGCTCTACTTCTGGGTAACTAGTTTTACCTGCCTATTACCGAGCACTAGTCGCATTACCAGGTAACTAGTTCCACTTGCCCATTACTAGGCATTAACCCTATTCCCAGGTAACTAATTCTACACATATTACAATTGAAATAGAAATATACCACATTAAAAGAATTTGGAGTTACTTGACTTAATAAATTATTAAATAAAAATGTCAAGGTATCAAGTACCTACCTGATATGAGCTCTAAATGCACTACCTATATCTGTACCACTCATGCACCCTCTCCTATGTTAACATGAATTTTAAATTTTATACTCTTATCCATTCATCACTAGAACTTTTTTTCAAATTCAAGTTTTGAACCAATAAAATCATCAAGTTTTATGCATATTCATTTCCATTCATAATTTCACTATACTTTATGCTTAAATACAATTCACATAAGCATTTAACTCAACCATTACAAATTTCATTTTCTTCTGTCTTTGGCTAAATCATACACGTGAGAAGAAAATGTAAGTTTTCTTCAATTTTTCAAAATCAATTCTTTACTACACAAGTTTCATATATAGAAACAAAATTTATGAAATAACACATTTTTCAATATATATTTCCCTTTAATCATATATTTAGCTAAAGTTTCACACGAATTAAACCAACCAACCCATTCTTTTTAATTTTCTTAGGTCGAATTCCATGATCAAAGAGCAAGAGCAAGTGTATATATATATATATAAATTAACCATTACCCATTCATTAAACCCTTTTTTAAACACAATCTAGCATAGTTTAAGGCCAAATAAATTATTGTATTCAAGTCCTTCCATTTTCTAATATGGTAAAAAGAAAACCCATCCGAATTTTTTTCAAATTTTCTTTCAATTGGCACTTTTCCCATACTTTAACCCTTACTTCTAATATAATTAAGTATAATCTAACTCTCAATCCAATAAAAAAAAATCCTATTTTCTTAAATTAAATGCTAGGCCGAATTTT
>Ga0325403_1001507_pt1 | contig 19498 bp, 16 predicted proteins | sample PopdelMetagenome_19_FD_205665 | JGI IMG/M metagenome (GOLD analysis project Ga0325403, IMG submission 205665) | Populus deltoides microbial communities from Bellville, Georgia, United States - Xylem-PdKOR-R4 | ecosystem: Host-associated > Plants > Phyllosphere > Stem > Wood/Secondary xylem...
ATAAAGATTTATATAATCAATGAAATGAACAATTAATTCTTAGTCTTTACTCGTTTTGCATCCTGGACATCTTCATTGATTTTTTCATGACATCCTTAAGGCTTGTTGATGTCAAAACTCATTTTTTTGGTTATTCCCAAAAAAAATTTACTTTATTCCTTTTCAAAATAAAAATAAAATAATAAAAGCAAGAAGACTAGCGACATGGAAAAAGCTTGTTGAGGAAGGATTTCGAAAATAAAAAATTAAAGTTTTGTGGTCAATTAAGGATTGTATTAATGGAATTTTCAACCAAAGGACCATTTAAAAAAAAAGGCAATTAGGGACTTGATTGAAGAATCCAAAACCAAGAACCAAACTGGAAAAGTCGCATGAATATAGGGGTTGAAATTGACCGTGTCAGGGATCAAATTGAAGAAATTGGAAGTTTGTTGATCAACTGAAAGTCAAAATGCACAAATTCAAAACCAAGGATCAAAGTGAAAAGGCAACAACATTCAGGGTTGACATTTGAATTTGACAAAGATGCAATTGAATTAATTCTTAAAATCAAAATCTGAATTGGGCACTTTGTTGTTGCCCAATTTTGGACGCACCTTTTAGATAAAATTTTTGAAAAAATTCAAAAAATAGCGAAAAACAACAAAAATCCAAAAAAATTATATTTTTAATATATTTGCATCGTTTTTAGCATTTTGAGCCTCGTCTCAACAAAATTTAAATTTTCAATTGTCTTTCGAACGCATTCGAGTTTTCACACGTCATTTTTAAAATCATTGATTTTCCTCAATGAGTCGACGTTGATATAGCTCCTTTTCAAAATTTACAAAAAATAAAGAAGTTAAGGGACCAAAGAAGAATTTAATGTTTTGATTTGCTCACAGTTAAGGATTATGAACTTACATGTAAGTCGTATTTCTAATATATATCCGATGAAAAGACAATTTTTAAAACTTCTTTAACACATCAAAACCACGAAGCAGCTTACCTCAGGTAGGGTGCGCTAAGGGTGCTAATACCTTTCCTAGTCACAACCAGTCCCTTACCTTCGAATCTCTGACAAAGACCAGTTCACTCGGGTTTCCTAGTAACCTTGAATCGAATACTAGGTGGTGACTCCCAAAGAACCATCAAACAACGAACGAAAATCGCCAACTGGGGAAGGTACTATTTTTGACAATATTGGACTAAGCTTTATGTACTTGATGTGTTTAAGTTTTTGCATTTTTTCTTATTTTGTTAATTTTTTTTCCATGCATTTTATAGAATTGTGTCATGCATCACATGTCTTTATTTTTTGAAAGCACACACAAACTTTTAAGTTAGTTGGGGAATTAGCGATCTTTCCTATGACTATTGATCAGGGTTCAGATGCATGAAACACCGAACTCATATCTGAGTGTCTGCTTGGTAATGGTGAATATAGGTGCCTTAACTGTTTCTCGCAACCTCCCTATGCTGTCTCTACGAAGATCATCACTGGGTAGATATGAGACCATTTTGAGACCAGGTAGAAAACCTATCCATGTTCACATAATGAATAGAACATGTCCTTAGATTATATGTGCTATCTTTATTTCTATTAGGGCAACCCCTCCTTGAAGCATCTTGAACTCAAGACTTGTGGGAAGATGCAGTCTGGAATCACTAGAATTGCTGGACAGGAACAACATTAACAAAACTCAACTGCATTGATTAGTCACCTCATGGATTTTCTAGCAGAGACAGATATAAACATCAGCCAAGGTATTCTGACTGCTTTTAAGACTGTATTAGAACTTGATAATATGCATGATCTTTGGATTGTTGATTCTAGAGCCACTGATAATATGTCAAACAAGATGATAAATTTCTCTAACCTTCAAAAATTTGTTTCTCCTGCCTTTGTTTTGATAGCAAATAGGAAGGGGTCTCCTCTGAAGGGTAAGGGAAAAATTATGATTGTCTCTGAAATCATGTCTGATGTTCTATATGTTCCTTCTTTTCCTTTTCAATTACTCTCGGTCACTAAAATAACTTCTACTTTTAATTGTGATGTAATTTTCACTCATCACAAGATTATATTTCAGGATTGGTTAACCAAGAAGACGATTGGTGAAGGTTTTTTTCTACATGGTCTCTACTATTTTTTTTAGGATAATCGCGTTCCCAAAAGCCTTCAGACTAGATTCAAAACATCATATGAGCCACTCTTATGGCATCGTCGTTTAGGACATCCGTCAGATTATGTACTTAGCAAAATAAATTCAGTTTCCATCTCGAAACCTCTTAAATGTGAGATTTGCCATTTTTCCAAATCATCTAAACTTTCGTTTAATAATTCTATTACACATGTATCTCATGTGTTTGAACTTATCCACTCAGATGTACGGGGACCTTTCAATACGTCTTTTGATGGTTATAAATATTTTGTATCCTTTATTGAAGATTTTTCTAGAGTCACATGGGTGTATCTATTAAAGACTAAGAGTGATGTTTTTTCCTGCTTTCAGGATTTTCATATGTTAATTAACAATCAATTATTTGGTCATCTTAAAACATTCCGATGAGATAATGACTCAGAATACATGTCCAAAGACATGACACATTATTTGCATTCTAATGGTATATTGCATCAGACTAGTTGTGTTGGTACACCACAACAAAATGGAGTCTCTGAATCAAAAAATCATGATCTGCTTGAAAAAATTCGTGCTATAATGTTACAAATGCATGTTCCAAAGGGGTTTTGGTCATACGTGATCTTACACGGCTGTCTATCTCATAAATCGCTCACCCAGCCGCGTGCTGGATTTTAAATCTTCTTTTGAAGTTTTGCAGGTTACAAGTCCTAAATTGGCACATCTAAAGGTATTTGGATGCTCATGTTTTGTGCACTTACCCTCATCAAAATGGGACAAGCTTGATTCCAGAGCTGTCAAATGCATTTTCTTGGGGTATTCTCAAACATAAAAGGGATACAAATGTTATGATCATTCACAAAAGAAAATGTACGTTTTAAGAGATCTTAGATTTTCTAAAGATACCCCTTATTACCCTGCCACAAGTCAAGAAGAAGATGATTTTAACTTGTTTCCGCTGCCTAGCTCCAGTTATTATGATGAGAATGTATGTTCTTTGCCACAACAGGTTCCTGAAGTTCCAGAGTTCAGCCTGTTGTTGATCAATCTCCTTCCACCACTGCTGTGGATCTTCTGGGTGCATGTCCAGCACCTGATGTTCTTCAGCCCAGTATAGAAGCCCCTGTTATTCAAGGTGATGAAGTCCCTAAAAGAATGTCTCACAGAACACGCCAGCCTCCTCCCAAATTACAAGAGTATGTAACATATACTATCAAGCATCGAGTCTATAAAGTTCTATCATATGATAAATTGTCCTCAGATCACCGAGCCTTCCTTACCTCTATCTCTGAAGAACATGAACCCAAGTCATTTCAAGAAGCTTGATCCCAAGATGTATAGTAGCAAGCTATGATAGAAGAATTGAGTGCACTTAATGATAATAAAACATGGAGCTTCATGCCTCTTCCTGCAGGTAAACATGCAATTGGTTGCAGCTGGATTTTCAAGAAAAAATTCAACTCAGATGGAATAATTGAAAGGCATAAAGCCTAGCTTGTAGCTCAAGGGTTCTTGCAGAAATTTAGAATCGACTATAAGGAAACCTTTGCTCTAGTTGCGAAAAATGACTATTGTCCGTGTCTTGTTATCTGTGGCAGTTAATCAAGGCTGGTCATTATATCAAATGAATGTACACAATGCATTCTTGCATGGAGAACTTGAAGAGGAAGTATTCATGAACCCAGGACATCCACAAAGTCACTCTACTAACCTGGTCTGCAAACTTCACAAATCCATTTATGGATTGAAACACAACCCATAAGCATGGCAAGCCAAATTAAGTGTTGCTTTACAAACACTTGGTTTCACAAGAAGTCTTCACTGTTTATTCAACAGAATTCTGCAGACAAGTTGATTGTGCTTGTATATGTAGATGACTTAATTATCACGGGAAGTAATGAAACCTTTTTTACAAAATTAAAGGTTGATTTACAGCGACAATTCTCAATTAAAGATCTTGGAAAGCTGAAGTATTTCTTGGGGATAGAAATGGCTACTTCCATCAAGGGTGTGTTTTGTAACCAATGAAAGTATATCCTAGACATACTACAGGATGTTGAAATATTGCATACCAAGCCAGCTATTGCTCCTCCGGACAGTAAGCTACGGTTGGGTTCATCAAGCAAACCTCTCCCAACATTCACTACTTATCAAAGGATTGTTGGAAAATTGATTTACTTGACAATCATTAGACCAGACATTACATTTGCTGTTAGCTTATTGAGCCAATATATGCATGCTCCTACAGCTCAACATCTTGACTGATGAAGCGTATTCTGCGATACTTAAAAGGAACTATTGGTCAAGACATTGTTATGACACGCAATGGACATACATATATTACAAGATACATAGATTCTGATTGGGCAGGAAATGCATTAGATAGACGTTCTACCATTGGATATTGCATGTTTGTTAGAGGTAATGTAGTGTCTTGGAAGAGAAAAAAACTATAAGTGGTCGCGTGTTCAAGTGCTGAAGCTGAATATCGCGCAATGACATCTGCTTTATGTGAATTAATTTGGCTCAAGAATCTACTTGCAGATCTCGATTATGTCTCTCATACACATATGATCTTATTTTATGACAATCAAGCTGCCATGCATAATGCCTCTAATCCAGTGTTTCATGAACACACAAAACATCTCGAAGTAGATTGCCATTACATTTGTCAGCAGGTTCAAGCCAAACTTATTCAAACATCCTAAGTACGCACCCATGATCAACTTGCTGATGTATTTACCAAAATCCTGCCATCTAGTCAGTTTCATCGTTTTCTCAGTAAGCTTGGATAAGTTAATCCACTATATCCAGCTTGAGAGGGAGTCTTGAAGATTATAGTATAAGTGGTAGATCCTTGCAGATATTGCAGATACTGAAGATTAATGGAGTAGATACTGCAGCATCAAAAGACAATATACAAGATCCTGTAATTATTATATTTTCTATATGTTATGTTATTATATATTGCTATGGAATTTTGCCATTTTGCATTTTTTTTGGGATCATATCTCATCCTTTTAACGAAACATGGCTTTTTATTTGTCTCTTTTGTTGTTTTGAAATAACGAGATGTTTCTTTGAAAGTTTATTTTTGCAAAATATTTTGATCAAACTCCAACACGTGATTAAGGCTACAATCCTGAAAGTTTAAAAGTATTTGAATTGCAAAAATGACTCAATGTTTGTTAAAATGATATGGGGTGACCAAACAAATTTTGAGCTCACATATGAAACTGAATCACCCACCATGTAGCTAAGTTTTAGCAATATGCATAATGACATATAGTGGATTCGGTAGTTATGGACTCGCAAATCAAGATTCTTGCAAGTCCAAATCATTACACTAGACGAGGTCAAAATTTATTAGTTCTAACAGATTTTGCTTGAAATGAGAAAAAGCCATCTTTGATATCCCCTCGCTTTCTTGAAATATATCCTTTACAATCCCATTTTGAGCCTGGTAGAATATTTTCTTTCAAAAAAAGAAACCCTGACTAGGATCACACCCCATACTAGGAGAAAATGAGGATGTTTGGTTGAAAATATGAAGACAATGTTAGAATCAATGGAGAAGGCTAATAATAAAAGTCTAACGTTTGAGAGAGAGAGCTAAAAGAAAGAAACCATAGATTGGGGGCATGTGAGAAAACATTAAGCTATGAAAATAAAAAGAGTGGAAATTGCCTACACTTAAATGCAAGTCAAAAATAAAGGAAGGTTAATGCCTATCAAGTCTAGGAAGAGCAAAAGAAGTTTCAATCAAAGAAAGACACAACAAACGCCAAAAGTCAATACTAGAAAAAATACTGAGCTACAAACGTGACTTTTAGTGTCCATGATAAAGCCTCTAATGTCTTTAAATGATTAGACTGATTATTCATCAAAGAAAAAGTTGGGTCTGCATTATGACCTATATTAAGAGAATTCTGAGGGTTACATGTCATTTCCTCTATAATGTTATCAAGAGAAAGAGAATTGATGAATAAATGATGTTGGTCCTAGGTCTTTGCAACCTTCAAACACCTTTTAAGCTTGTAAAATTCCTTTATTTCATAGCCATGAACCATAGTCTGCATTATGTGTTTTTAAAAGCCCTTTTTGATCAAGTAAGCAATTTGAACTGATAGATAACGCTCTCAAAACTTGAAGAGCTTTTTCATAAGAGTTATGACTTCATGAATTAAGCTACTTCTTATTATGCATGTTGATAAAACTGGTGCTAAAAAGGAAAGCAACCATTTCTTGATAAAACCTCGAGTTTTGACTTGAGTACCTTGTTTTTCTTGAAATTCACAGAAGGTCATCTCATAACATGCCATCAAATGATACACCCAAGATCAAAGATTAAAATTGACACAAAGAACCATAGAAAAAGCTTTTTCTAATCTTACACCGGATCAATTTCTGTTTTCAAAATACAAGACAATCAAAGGACTACATTGAATAGTGTGTGTTGGATCTTTGACCGAAGAAGCTTGATTTTCAAAATACTTTCAAAAATTGACATCTCTTTGATTTCATTTCAACAATTAGACTTGAATAGTCATGACCTTTGAAATATGAGAGTTGATTCCCGAACAAGAAAGATTGTCAAACAAGAAGAACATCGATCGAATTTGCAAAACCCTTGACATAAATGACATCAACACTTCTCGACACTCCTTGAAAAGTTGACCACGTAGGGGCAATACAATGGACCCTGTGAAGGAAAATAAAAAGTATTCAGATCAGCTGGGGGCAAAGAAAGAGGATCACATGATGAATTAGTAAACGAGCATACTCAGATCAATTGAGGGCAAAAACAGTTCATGATATATTGAACTCAACAACAATTAAAAGTGGTGCTGCACATGAATGACATCTTCATCTAGGTTTAACCTCTAAAACATGGCTATAATTGCCAACAGATGTTATCTTGTAGTTGCATTTGAATGAATGTCGGAAAGATGCATACCACCAAGACTGATTGTGCGACCATCTGTTTTGAAACCCAAAGGCACACTTCACCACATGAATATGGGTGATGAACATTATTGATAGTGTCAATGCATTTCTTTTCATGATTTGATTTGACAAGCTGGGAGGAATCCATTGAGAAGAACACTGAGCATACAACCATGAGTCTTTTACTACAAGTTATGAGATGCATGTCTGGATGACTGGATAGTGTCCAAGAAGGCTGATGATAACATATACTTGAAAAGTATTATTTCAACTAGAGGCAAGTCCGTGGATGATTGAGAATCTAGGATGAGGTCGATAATAGAAAACCTTTTGATGAGTGTTAGCACGATGCGCACAATCAATGAGAGAACAATTCTCAGAAGAATCCAGAAGATGAATGATTGGTTAAGCTCATTCATGATGAATCAAACAACACCACACTTGAAGGCATGTTCATGTTTGATAAACAACGAGAGCAGTAATCATCACAAACAGCCCAGGATAGGCATGGCACTTACAGGAGTGGAAGGTTGGCACATAAATGAGCCATAAAATCAGAAGGACAAAGAAGGCTTTGGAATGCAAACAAAGGCACCTTATGACGATGAAGCATCGAAGAGGGGCGACCTACATTTCAAACCAGGTAAGGATGTATGCATGTCATTTAACCTCAAAACATTGCACATATTTTTTATTTGTTACAGGAAAATCTGCAATGAGGTCCAGCAATATTATGGATAAAGAAAGAGTCATTGAGTTGATGATAACAAAGAAATCACAGTTTTGACCCTGGAACGGGAAAGAGATATGATGAACCCTACCATTAGGAATATCTCAAGGAAATGAGAAGATCAACCTTGTCATCAAGAAGAGTCTTCATGTCAACCCTGCTATCAAGAAGACCACACAGATTTGAGCTTTGGTTAAAGAGAGTTGCTAGATGGGATTTTAGGTTGACCAAGCTACACACACACAAACTTTGGTTTTGGTTAAAAGGGATCGCCAAACGGGATCTCAGGTTAGCCCAACTACATATAGACTTTGGTTCTGGTTAAAGGGGATCGTTAGATGGGATCTCAGGTTAGCCTAACCATACACATGATTTTGGTTCTGATTAAAGGGGATCGCCAGAAGGGATCTCAGGTTAGCCCAACCACACAAACTTTGGTTCTGGTTAAAAGGGATCGCCGGATGGGATCTCAGGTTAGCCCAACCACACATAGGATTTTAGTTCTGGTTAAAGGGGATCGCAAGAAGGGATCTCAGGTTAGCCCAACCACGCAGACTTTGGTTTAGGTTAAAGGGGATCGCCAGATGGGATCTCAAGTTAGCCCAACCACACATAGGATTTTGGTTCTGCTTAAAGTGGATTGTTTGAATGGATCTCAGGTTAACCCAACCACATAGACTTTGGTTCTGGTTAAAAAGGATCGCCAAAAGGTATCTCAGGTTAGTTCAACCACACAGACTTTGGTTCTAGTTAAAGGGGATCGCCAGATGGGATCTTAGGTTAGTTTAACCACACACAGACTTTGGTTTTGGTTAAAGGGGAGGTTCTGGTTAAAGGGGATCGCTAGATGGGATCTCAGGTTAGCCTAACCACACACAAACTTTGGTTCTAGTTAAAGGGGATTGCCAAATGGGATCCCAAGTTAGCCTAACCACATACAGGATTTTGGTTCTGATTAAAGGGGATCGCCAAAAGGGATCTCAGGTTAGCCCAACCATGCAGATTTTAGTTCTGGTTAAAGGGGATCGTCAGAAGGGATCTTAGGTTAGCCCAACCACATAGACTTTGGTTTTGGTTAAAGGGGATCGCCAGATGGGATCTCAGGTTAACCCAACCGCAACACAGATTTTTGATTTGGTTAAAGGAAGTCGCCAAACGGGATCTCATGTTGACCGAGCCATCAATATTAACTTAGCATTGGAAGAAAAATGAGAGGAACCCTACCATTAGAAAATTCTAAAAAAAAAAGATGAGAGAAAAAAGAGAGAAAGAAAGAAAAAAAGTAGAAAAAAGAAAAGATAAGATGTCTTTAGAAGAGTGGATCATCTAGTAAGTTAGGAAGACAGAAAGACAAGTTCTGCTTCGTAAGCACTATAAAGAGGGGGCATATGTTGTTACCCAATTTTGGACCCACCTTTTTGATAAAATTTTGAAAAAATTCAAAAAATAGCGAAAAACAACAAAAATCCAAAAAAACAATTATATTTTTAATATATTTGCATCATTTTTAGCATTTTGAGCCTCGTCTCAACAGAATTTAAATTTTCAAAGGTCTTTCGAATGCGTTCGAGTTTTCACGCGTCATTTTTAAAATTATTGATTTTCCTCGTTGACTCAACATTGATATTGCTCGTTTTCAAAAAAATAAGAAAAATCAAAACTTACAAAAAATAAAGAAGTTGAGGGACCAATGTGTTTTGGAGACCAAGCCACTTTGCCTATAAATAGAGGTTACAACACACACAATAGGGGGAGGCAATTTTCCAAAAAAGGGAGCCGAACGCAAAAAACCCTAAAGATAAAAAACCTTAAACCCATCTTTACCGAAACTAGCCGGCGGTCTCCCTCTCTATTGGCCGAAACCAGAGAAACAAAGCCAAACACCCCACATACCCACAATTTCCTCTCTTTCCTTATTGAGGTCGGCCGACCCCCTCCCTTTGTAAACAAAACCAGCGACTCTCAGTCTCGACTCTCATCAGCCAAAGCTTTCCCCACCCCTCTCAGCCAACAGATCTACACCTCTCTTAGCCTCCCAGCACACCACATAGTTGTTCCCCCGTCTCCACCGGCCCCCTTGATTATCAGCCACAGCAGCGCCGTCCTCATTGGAGATCCAGCAGCCCACACACGGCAGCGCCTGGGCAACACTCTCTTCTCCACAACGAAGCAAGCTTGACAGACGACAACAACGAGAGCCCCATGGATGACAGCAACAAGGCCAACCACCGCTGCCACTAACAGGAGTGAAGACCCTCAACGCAGTGACCACCACCGACAGTTCCCTCCACAACTGCCAGCTACTTGGAACAAAGGAGAAGAAGACAAAAAAATTCTACAGTACAGATCTAAAAAAAAGGAAGAGAATAGATATGAAAAAAGCAGAAAGAACCAAAAAGTTTGGAGGTCACCGCCGGCAAGGAAAGGAAGAAGGGAGTAAGCCGTTCCAGATCCCATTGTTTCCCGGTTCTTCCTCACGGCAGCACGTGAATCCACACGCCGCTAGTGGTGGTGGCGCGTGGAGCAAATGCTCGACCACTGTTCCCTTCGTTCAAGGGGTTCTTAAGCACTGTTCCTGCATATTTCAGAAGGCTTTGGATTTTTTAGGGTTTATTTTGTAATTTTTTTGAATTGTATTTGATTTATTTTGAATTTTGTTATTTTGGAACATGGTTGAATGTGTAAAATAGAGTAAAAGTGAATGTGTGTGTTTGTATTTTTTTATGAATGTTTTTTTATGATAAAGCCACAAAAAAAAGAAGAATTTAATGTTTTGATTTACTCATGGTTAAGGATTATGAACTTACATGTAAGTCGTATTTCTAATATCCGATGAAAAGATAAAATTTTTAAAACTTCTTTAAGACATCAAAACCACGAAGCAGCTTACCTTATGTAGGGTGCACTAGGGGAGCTAATACCTTCCTTAGTCACAACCAGTCCCTTACCTTTGAATCTCTGACAAAGACCAGTACACTTGGGTTTCCTAGTAACCCTAAATCGAATACTAGGTGGCGACTCCTAAAGAACCATCAAACAATGAACGAAAATCACCAATAGACGTCGCGTAGAGACGTGCGACACACTGAATTGAACAAATAAAAATTTTAGGATTGATTTGGAAAAAAAGGACTTCTTACGCGCCATTTTCATTTATATGAAATGGCGTGTGTTGTACAAAATGACGTCGTTTCATGCATTGTTATTTAAAAAAGGAAAAAAAAAACCAGCTCAAAACAATGTCACTGTACATCATCTACTTCCCCTAGACGCGTTGTAGGCAAGGGAAGAAGGTTTTTTTCCCCTCCTTTGCAACGCCTCTCTCTCTCTCTCTCTCTCTCTCCCACTTGCCCAAAAACCCCGACACAACCCACACTCCCTCGTGGCCTACCACCATGATGAATGGGGCTGAGGGGACAAGCCTTGCGGGTGACTCTAGGGTGGCTGCACAGGGGCCACCCTAGCTACCTACCCCTTCGCCATGACTAGATAGTGGTAGGGAAGCTCCCCCCCCCACCCCTTATAAATACCACCCTTTCCAGGAGGTTAGGGGGTGAAAAAAAAAGAAAGAAAGAAAACAAAAAGGCAAAAGGAAAAAGGAACGAAACAAAAGAGGAAAGGATAGAAAGAAAACAAGGGAAAAAAAAAGGAAAGAAAGGGAAGAAAAAGAAAAACAAAGAAGAAAAAGGAAAGAAAAGGAAGGAACACTATTTGGCCTCTATTTGGAGAAGAAAAGGAACCTCCTCTCCTCCTCTCTCTTGCTAGTTAGTAGTAGCAGCCACCATTCCTCCTAGCCGCCACCACAACAATGTCACCAACCACACTTCCCTCACTCAAAGTAATCTTCTTCCCATATATGTTCCATCTTCTTACCTTCTCCATTTCATTTGCACCACCATAATTCATGTTCTACATAGTAACTAGCTACTGTGCTAAGCAGAGTAACCAGTTCATGGTTTCTTGGGCTGAGTCCAGCCTTATAAAAAATGAAAAATAATATGTTGGGTCGACATCGGCCAAACTCTTTTGGGCCGACCTCGACCCAATTTCTTTTGGTTTGTATTTTTACACTATAAAGATACAAATTTGTTATTAAAATACCTATTTTTTCTCTGAAATGTTGCAAAAACAATATATAGAAAAACAACAACAAAAATGTTTTGTTTCATGCATATGACCAAGTCTCTAAAAAATATAAGAAATTTCATATCGTATTTTCATACAAAATAAAAAGTGTTAGCATGCATTTTAGGTTTTAATAACCAGTTTATTAAAGCAATGAGAACTAGGTCTATATTTCAAAAATACCAAAAAAATTATATTGTTTTCTTTTAGTATCTAGGATTACAAACTTATACGTAAGACGTATTCTAGATATTAAATAAAAAGGTAGTTCTTTTTTTTGTATTGACATTAGAACAATTAGGTTTTTACCTGATAAGATAAGGATCTCCTTACCGAGGAAGACTTTTCTTAAACCTTAGACTGACCAACAATTAGAAAACACAATAATACATTAGTTATATCAGACAATTAAATAATGCGGCTTACCTTAGGTAAGACGTATTAGGGGTGCTAATACCTTCCCTTTACACAACCATTCCCAGTGCCCGATTTTTAAGACAAGTTAGGGTTCCTAGTGACCAAAATACTAGGTGGCGACTCCTATTCCCTCTTTCCACTAATAAAGGACAAGAATTCCTTGTCTTTCCCATTTCCTAATCTGAGAGGATGTTCACCATGATGTCACACACATGCGACAACCATTAGCAACTCTTGTGAGACACCAGGAATCTCCATCGTGTATAGCAATCAACCACATAACTCAGGAAGCTCTGATTAGTACTAGCAACTTCAATCCAACCACTTACCCTCTCCCATGGTGACAGTTGCACCTATAACCAGTAGAGAGAAGAACTAAAGAGGAAGAGGAATTACAATAGAAATAGAACAAAGTAGAAATTTCAACTCAGCCGATCTTCTTTCTCTGGTAGCCGGGGGCCTCATCATTGGGGTCAGTAGTAAAAGGAAGGACTGATCTACCATGTGGAGGTCTTAACACGATCTCAGGTCTCGTCGACATGACGCGCCAACAATGGCAGTTCTCTTCCAAGGCGTGCAACAGACACAATGCCATTGATCAACCTACTTCCAATAGATTCCAAACATCTCCATCCATTCTCGAAGGTGAAATACTAATGATAAGAATGGAATTTGTTAATGTTGTTTGGTTGTATGAACATAATTTTGAGGTGATGAGAAAGTTGTTTGATTTGGAGTTTTGTTATAAATATAATATGATATAAGTATCATGTGAAAATAATAAATGAGCATTATTGATTTTGATTGTTTGATTAAAAAATAATTGACAAGTCTAAATTGTGATTTTGAAGATATGATAGACAATTTGTGCATTTTTTTTTATAAAAAGAAATGTTGATTAGAAATTGTTTGTTAAATGGTTATGTGTATATAAGAAATAAAAACATGCAGAATGTGTGAGATATTTGTTTTTGAAAGTTAGTTGGATGACTATTATAAGATGGTTGAATATGATGGAATGGTCCAATATGGAATGGTCTTATACTAGGTCCTGTCTTTCGGATGTCGGTTATCGAGTAACAAGTTCAATTAATATTTGATCGATGAATTAATTCTTTCTATTAATTACTAATTGACCCATGATGATATGATATGATATTGGGTTATGTTCTTCAGGTGTCAATAAGTGAATAATAGTACCAATTAATACATGATCTTTAGGATATTAACCAATAAAATTAAGTAACCCAAGATGGAAAGGTCTCATAGTGGCAGGGTATCTCGTTTGTTTTTTTTTTTTCCTTTCAAAGAAAAAAAGAAGAGACGAAGTGTGGAGAGAAATAATAAGAAGATATTGGAACATTAATTTAAAAGAGATGTTGGAAACAGGAGTTCGTTTTGGTCATGCTACTAGAAAATGGAAAAAGAATGAATAATATGATTTTTTCAACCCACAATAAGCCTCATATATAGGTGTGCTCATTATTTCCAAATAACTGAGGATAGAAAGGTCCAATAGTAGAACATGTTCTTTAAATGTTGTTTAATAGATAATAAGAACTATACATCGAATAACATACATACCAGTTTCGGTGAACAAAAAAAAATATTTATAATTGAAAACAAACAACAATGCAGCTTACCTCAAGTATGATGTATAGAGTTATGTTTATCTTACCCATTACATAACCAATCTCTTACCTAGAACTTGTAAAGATTAGTTAGGGTTTCTAGTTACTATAAATCTAGGTGGTGACCTTTTTTCCCCGTTTTACCTTTTTTCACATAGCTCGCTCAGTTATCCACATGCAACACAAGTTTGACCAAGTGAACTAGGTTACAGGTTGACCCTTTAAGTCACTCGGGTTTGACTAGATCATTGTCCACTTCTGTTCAAAAGAAAATCAAACCAAAACAAGGTTTTGGGTCAACAAATCACAAACGCATCCTATTGGACTAGACCAAGTTTAATGACTACGACTTACATAACCTCTCATAGAAATTGCACTTGGATCTAAGTTTTTTGAGGTAAAAAAATATTATAAAAATAGCACAATTAATTAGTTGCATTGTTAGGAATGACTCATCCATATAAATTACGTTACAAATCAACAAATCAATATGTTACACTGTTAAGAATATCATAAACCTATTGAAATATATATTTTTTATTTTAATTTAGAATTTTAAATAATTTTTTTTTGCTACAAATCAAAATAAGTAATTTATTGATGTCATTTTATTCTCAATAATTATGATAATTATCAATGAAAATGATTGGTTATAATCAATTTATATTTCAATAGGATTCCTTAACTTATTAATTAATAATTATGATAATTAACAAAGAAAATGATCAGTTGTATTCAATTTAAATTTCAACAAGATTTCTTAATTGGTTAGTTGAAGTCAAATTAAATTTGAATAGAATTCTTTAACTTCGTAGGTTAATTAATAATTATCAAAGAAAATAATTAGTTGTAGTCGATATCAAAGAAAAAACCCAATGAAATATACAAATGCCCTTGGTTTGAACCACAAGTGACTAACTAGATATCTCAATTAATGAGAAAGCAGAATAGTAAACAGGGAATTAGAGGAACGAATTGCTTCTCACGTCAAATGAAAGCAACACCCAATTGACTAACGAATGTAACTCTGGTCCCTTGGTTTGAACCACAAGTGACTAACTAGCAGACTAGTCAACAGCCTATTAGAGGAATTGAATGAAAGCAATTGAATGCACGAAGAGGACCAGACTAGTAATATGCGGAACATGAAGAACGTTAGACAAAGTGAAAGTATGATGTGGTGTATATAGTTTAGTATGATTGATATGAGATATGAGAAGTCTCTTATTATCACCAACATGCAAATTATCATTACCGAGATATGATTCTGAAACATCCAATTTTTCAAGATCAGATGTAACGTGTTGATAAGCATTCGTGTCCGAAAACCAATCGACAATACCTGTTAAGGAGACATTACTCAATACCAGATTTGAACTAGGTTGCTATCCACATCCACGGTGCTGAGTTGAGGACAATGAAGGGCTGTATGGCCAAATGTTTGGCACAATTGGCAACGTGTATTCTGCCACTGTTGCGCTACTAATTTCCCTGCCAATTACCTTGATTGTCATCATTGTTAGAGGGTTCATGGAAGCTATGAAAATCTGGTCTGGACACAGCAGACATGTTCCCTCTGCTGCTAAACTGGTTGGGACACCATCCTCCATGGAAACGGGCCTTGTTTTGCCCAAAATTTCCAGAGGACCGGTGTTGAGAGACAAAGGATGAAGGGAGGGTGTTAGGCATGGGCAACAGAGGTGCTTTGATGGCAGCAGACCCCATGGATGTGCAGAGAGGGAGGTAGCAGGCGACTGGGATGAAGAGTCCATTACAGAGGGGAGAGAGAGTTTTTTAATTTATTTAGGGATCTGATACCAAGTTGAGAATAATAGAATGACTTAAGTTGTGTCTTAGCCAACCTTTTCTATTTATAAATATGTGGTAGTATATGATAGTAACTGTAGGAATCACAATATTGGAATAATCCTACATTAATTCCTATACATATATATACGTGCTATACATTATATAATAATCAAGAATTATCTGTGCTAATAAATATAAAAGAAACTCGTTAATAATAAGTAAAGACTAAACAAGAAAAATCAAGAGATAAATATAAAACAAAATATTTGATATCGCAACACGGAGCATGTACCTAGTTGTGTTTAATAATTTTTTTATTTGAATAAATTTGTATTTAATCAAAGGATTATCTGTGCTAATAAAAGGATGTCTACCCAATACAATTTTATTTATTTATTTTGTATTTCAAAATATTATGAAATGAGCATCACATGATTATATTTAATTAATTAATTAAATTAAATGAAAAAAATAAATATCTATAAAAAAACAACAAATAAAAAATACTCAAGATATCCCGAGTCATTTTTAAAATAAGTGAAAAATCCAATAGAAAGAAAAAAAACTTCTAGAGGATCATATTGTAAAAAAAATCAAATTAAAAATTACTTCAAATAAAAAAATAGCAATTAAAAGAACATGGACAAAATTTGAAAGATGAAATAACAGAAGGGGAATGAAATTGTCAAGGAATTTCAATTTTATAAATTATTCCAAACAAAACAAACAATAATCAAAAGAATAGGGACCAAATTCAAAAGAATAACAAATTGAAGGCGTGCTTTGAAATTTTGAAGGGGCACACATGAAAATCAAGGGGAGAGAGAGAAGAAAAGGAAAAAGAAAAGGTTGTCGGCACAAAACTGAACAACTATCTGTCACACGCACAACCTCATCCACGACAGTCTTTGGTCAACGAACGACCCTACACCTGCCACCTGAAATGCGCGGAGACCACCCTTGCACTGACCTGTACTCATCAACCATTTTTTTAATATTATTTATATTTATTAAATTACAAAATTGGAAATAAACCACCATGATAAAAAAAAAAAAAAAAAAACCCAATGAAATATACAAATGCCCTTGGTTTCAACCTTAAGTGACCAACTAGATATCTCAATTAATGAGAAAGCAGAATAGTAAACAGGAAATTAGAGGAACGCCCTGCTTCTCACGTCAAATGAAAGCAACACCCAATTGAGTAACGAATGTAACTCTGGTCCCTTGGTTTGAACCACAAGTGACTAACTAGCAGTTCCTGGCCAGACTGTGTATGGACAGTTGTTTTTGACGACGAAAGTCACAGATTGAGCTCCTGCATGCGTGCAAGCTGCGCAAGATTTATTTTTGTTCATATCAATAATTAAATCTTGGTCGATTCAAAGAAAATATATATGCAAGCTGCGCAATATTGCATATGCAAACAGAAAGTATGTATGTAAGAGCAAGGAGAATAATCAAAGTGAATAATATGCATAATAGAGTTTTCCAAGCAAGAATCTAATATATGAAATATTGTAAAACTACTTGCCATAGAGGAAGATGAAGAGGGTGAAGGTAATTATAGCAAAGGGCATGCAACTCCCCATTGCCGAGATGCGTCGAATTAACTCTTTTTCAGTATCTTTTAAAAAGATTGTGTTTGCCACTTAATAAATAGTGTTAAATTTGCAGACTAGTAAACAGTCAAATAGAGGAACACGTGAAAATCAAGAAGAGAGAAAAGAAAAGGAAAAAGAAAAAGAAAAGTTTGTCACTGCCAAACCAAACAACCATACGTAACACGCATCGTCTCATTCAACTTAAACTGTTAGGTGAGGTTTTCAGATATAATTTATATTATTTTTTAACACACTCCTTCAAGTGAAAGCCTTTTAGACTTGAAACTTGTATAGATTCATATTACCTTTTACTTAATTTTTATCAAATAAATAGGGATGGTGAGATTCGAACTCGTGACCGCTTGGTAATCAAGACTCTGATACAATGTCAAAAAATCAATTCAAATCAAAATTTTAAACTGTTAGGTAAGACCCCCAATATAATTTATTCCAAATCCATTTGTCTAATGAATGTAACTCTGGAATTATTCCAAATCCACAAGTTTCATAATGTTGTGTTGATTGTGAGACATTATTTCAAAAATTGAAGGGGGATAAAATTGTAAAGAATTCTAATTTTATAAATTATTTAAAATAAAAAAACTAATAATTAAAATAATAAAAACCAAATCCAAATGAATAACAAATTGAAGTTATGCTTAAATTATAAATCCAAATTGTGAGACATTATAATTTCAAAAATAGAAACCAAATCCAAATGAATAATAAATTATATTTATTAAATTATAAAATTAAAAATAAACCACCCTGATAAAAAAAAAAAAAACCCCAATGAAAATATACAAATGCCCTTGGTTTGAACCACAAGTGACTAACTAGATATCTCAATTAATGAGAAAGCAGACTAGTAAACAGCCAATTAGAGGAACGCCCTGCTTCTCACGTCTAATGAAAGCAATTGAATGCAGGAATAGGGCCATACTCACAAGAAAATTGATTTACACCCGACATAGTACTTTGTTAGTGTAAAAGCTATATTTCTGTGTCTATAAATATCAGGTAGATTTTTTTATGGAAATATCTTTTCAATAAATATCAAAATATTTGATATCGCAATACGGAGCATATACTAATTGTATTTAATAATTTCTTTATTTGAATAAATTTGTATTTAACCAAATGATTATTCGTGCCAATAAAACAATGTCTACCCAATAAAATTTTATTTATTTATTTTGTATTTTAAAATATTATGAAATGAGCATCACTTGCCTATATTTATTTATTTAATTAATTAAATTAAATTAAATTAAATGAAAAAATGTCTATAAAAATGAGAAATTAAAAAAAATAACAAATAAAAATACTCGAGATATCCTGAGTTATAAAAAAAAATCAATGGAGCCCAATATTTAATTAAATAAATATTGAAGGATGAAACTGAAATAAGCATGAGCTTAAAAAAAGAGAAAAAACCAAGTAAACTCGGGTGAACCTCTTAAACCTAAGTTAATCTCTAAAACTCACAACTTATAAAATCCTAGACTTGAAATTGATTAAGAAGCACAATTCGCAACTAATTTAATGTTGAATAACAAAAATAGGAAACAAATCAATTTAAAAAAATTGCCAAAGTGAAAAAAAAATAGCAATCAAAAGAATGAGGGATTAAATTTGATAGGAAAAAAAAAACTTATGGAGGATGATATTGTAAAAAAAAATCAAAATAAAAAATAGCAATCAAAAGAATATGAACAAAATTTGAAAGATAAAAAAAATGAAAGGGAATGAAATTGTCAAAGAATTCCAATTTAATTAATTATTCAAAACAAAACAAACAATGATCAAAAGAATAGGTACCAAATCTGAATGAATAACAAATTAAAGATGTGCTTTGAAATTTTGAAGGGGCATAAGCGAGAATCAAGGAGAGAGGAAAGAAGAAGAGAAAGAAAAGGTTGTCGGCACCAAACCGAACAACCAGTTCACTTGGTATTACCAAACGGTCGACCGGATCAACTTAAATACCGGATTTTGATAATTTGAACCTGCTGAAACTTGAACCGATACTAATCCTATATACATGTAGAGTGAAGTGTTTGAGTTCATTTTAATTATGCTATTAAGCTAAGATATAAAGATGTACATAATCAC
>Ga0325403_1001508_pt1 | contig 19494 bp, 11 predicted proteins | sample PopdelMetagenome_19_FD_205665 | JGI IMG/M metagenome (GOLD analysis project Ga0325403, IMG submission 205665) | Populus deltoides microbial communities from Bellville, Georgia, United States - Xylem-PdKOR-R4 | ecosystem: Host-associated > Plants > Phyllosphere > Stem > Wood/Secondary xylem...
CCATCTCGTTCAACCCTTTGGAGATGCGACGTTCAGGGGCCAATGTTTATGAACCATTGTCTTAACCTGGCTCGAACTAGAGTAGGAGATTTGGGTGGCTAGAACATGGATGAAACCCCAAGATACCACTATCTGAATGAATCTGAAGGATACATGACACCCCAACCAATTCTCCAGTTCGATATATATTTAAGTTATATGCATTACAAATTCAGAATACTTTACGGTTATCACTAGCTTTTTTTGAGTAATCCAGAGAAATGCAAGTCCTGAATTGAACAAATTGGAATTGTACACTATAAAATAATTAAAAATCCTCGCCATGGATGTTTCTATTTCTTTCTTTTCAACCAAAGGAAATGAAACTACAAAGCTACACCAATCAATCCTCAACATATTTGCTTCAAAACTCCCTTTTTTTTTTAATAAACAACCTTTTGCAAGGTTGAATTCATATTCTTGGTCCCGAACTGACCTTTAAATGCTATTAAGTTGCCAAACAGAGGACCGAATATTTCATCCCTGAGAAAAATAATTAGTGATTTTTAATATTTAATTTCTCTTTGAAAAAAACAAAATTTGGATCAATTACTTGTGCATGTTTGTTTGCCAAAAAAAATAAATGTTTTAAGTGGTTTTATAGAAAGTGAATTTCTGAAAAGTGAATTATTTTTTATATTTAGTAGTGTTATGAAAAATAAATTGAAAAACACTTTTTATTATTTGGCTATGTCACGAAAAATAACTTATTAATATTTTAATTATTTTTTTCAAGTTTATTAAAAGAATAGAAGGCAAATCTTACAAATAAAAAAGTTGAAAGATGACGAAATTAAAAAAAAATTCAATTTCATAAATTATCTTAAATAAAAAAAACAATCAAAAGAATAAGAATCAAATATGATGAATAAAAAAGTTGAAAGATGATGAAATTAAAAAAATATTTCAAATAAAATAAATAACAATAAAAAATAAAGATCAAAGTTGATTTAAAAATCAAATCAAATCAAGTTCTAAAAGTCAAAATAGAAAAAAAAAAGATTCAAAACAAATTATATAGCATTAAAAAGATTGGTTGTCAAATTTGATATAATCAATAAATAAAAGAGAAAAAAATTTACAACTTCTGGAAAGTGTATTCTGTCCAAAATAAAAGAAAAATATTTTCTTGAAAACTGAGCCAAATTTTTCTTTATCTGAAAATTATTTTTTATTGATCAACTTTTATAACAGTAAATAAACATGAGAAAGTCATGGAAAGTAAACTGGGCGTGTTGATAAAAAGTTTATACAAAATTGCAAGCTAGGATATAAAACGCTTAGGAATATAATTTTTTTTCCACATAAACTATTTTAAAATCACCAGTAGAAATTTGATTTACACCGATACAATATTCTGTTGATGTAAAAGTTGTGTTTTCATCAACACAAATATCACCAATGAATTTAATGAATGAGTCATTTCATTAGCTAGAGTCATGTAAGTGATTTAAGATTTGTTAGTAATTATATTGGTTATTTAGACATTGATGAAAAGGCCAACATAATATTAGTATCAGTGATAAAAATAGACGACATCAATTTCTGTCGGTCAAATTATCAGAAATAATTATTGATGGATATACTAGTAGATAAACTGTTAGTCATATTTTGTGTCTAACTATTGGATTAACCAACAAAATTATTAACAATCATGTTCTATTGATGAATCTGTCGGTATATATCAAAACAGTAAACAACTCTGTAGTTTTTCGAGTAAAATGGGTCATTGTCCCGATGGAATAGCCAATAGATTTTTTATGTTTGTCGGTGATTTCATCGTTGGTTTAGTAATTTTTTTAATGCTATCAAACAATTTGAAATTAAAACAACATTAAAAAAAATTAACTTGAAGAACACATTTAATATTATTAATTTAACTATAAAAAACAATTATAAATTATTATAAATATTAAGAAGAAGTTGCAGATGAAGGTGAAGGGGAAGGAAAATCTCGTAAAGGTCTATAAGGAGAAGGATAATGACCGGATAGGTATGTCATCATCTCTTCCCATTGCTTCTTTCTTTGTTATTCATACTTTGCCTCTATTTTAACCCTAACACCAATTTATTGTTCAACCAACTCCTCAATGGTTGGTTATGGGTGACTTGCGTCAAATTATGGGGTGTCTATGGTCAAGACACTATAGTTCGACCTCATATCTCAGGTTGTAGTCATAGAATTACCATAAACTTGAATCCTATTTGGTCCACTGATTACTTCAGCCTCTAACCACAACTATTGATTGTATTCCAGATGGGTGGAAGGCTCCTCCATTTGTTTGGCATGCATGTCAGCGTTATATTATTTCTACATAACAAAATAAACAAGTCAAAGATATGGATAAAAAAATTTTAGTCCAAACAATGTACAAAAGGATTCAAAGTTTACTTACAATAAACGTCCCAGCTCGATTGCACATGAATTGTTGCATTCCTTTATGTTTATCCTCCCTCCGTATATGTATTTTTATGTATAACCCTATTAGAGTCAGATTACCTTTAAGCTATGTAGCCTGTAAAATAAATCATTAGTTAGATATTATCACAAATAATAACTATCATTTTAAGAAAAATACTTAAAAATAAAACAGACTCTTACTAGGTGCTTTGTATGGTTGGTAAAAAAGAAGAGAGTCATTGCTATGCTTGCTAATAAAACTGTGAGTCGGTATGCTTGCTAATAAAACTATGAGTGTTTTTGTTTTTGTTTTTTTTAAGGATCCACTTCATGATCACCTCATTGATATGGGAATGTCTAAATTCTTCTATATCTCAAAGTCATCTAACTCGGCTTTTCTTTTGGCATAGGTGTGCGTGTCATACCAGTAATCATGCAACCTGGTTCAAGAGTTCATTAAACTAAAAAAAATATAACTATAAAATAGATTACAGTTTTACAAAAAAAAAAAACTTAACACATTCACACTCACCTAGTTGCACTCTGATTTTCTAGGACTCTCTTGGCAACCCTAAAGTTTGCAAAGTCCCACTAGAGTTTTTCCTTATAATCATTTGAATAAAATAATTAGTTTATAATTTAAATGCAAATGTATATGTCCTAAAGGTATAAATTATATATGTACTAACCTTAAACCTCTCTTACCAAGCCTCAATCATAGGCATTCATTCTAGATAATATCTAGGTTGGCTCCATTAAAACAAAGACACTTTCATCGATGTTTTCATTGTCAATGTTATCACTCGCACAACTTCCATACTTATGAACCTGAAAATCATTCAATTAACTCCAAACTATATAAACATATGTAATCATTAATTTAATGTTATGTTCTAACAAAATAAATTATCTTACATGCTTAAATTCAACTTCCATTCTGATATTAACTTGTCAGAATAAGTATTTCTAATAAATGGGAAGCCGAATCCACAACCCGTAATCGATGAGTCTGCATCGTTAGTAGGTGTATCAAGTGCTTCTTCATGATCAACATCTAAATGTACCAAAGGCTCTCGAACACTACTACTGCTTGACGAAGCACAACCGCTCCGTTTGGACCCTATATTTTTTCTCAGCATTTAAACAATGTAACTAAATAATTTAGCATATTTAATTAAATTATCAATCTATGATTTATGATTTTTTGTTATAGTGCATTTATTTATTTATAACAAATCCCGGCATCACCTTCCCTATACGAGACTCTAAATTCTTTATTTGTCTCCAATGATAGAATGAATGGAGGACTTTCTATATAAAATCACAATATAATACTGATTATAATGCTACTCCAAGTTTTTTAAAAGAGAAATTTTATTAATTTTAAGTAATATTAGATACATCGAAACTCAATAACTATAATTTATTCTTTGAATTGATCTAATAGTTAGAAACATTTTTCCTCATTCTTTTCTTGTCAAGAGTCTAAAATGATCATATTCTCAACATCATTACAAACGGACTAAAAACACAATAGGTTTAGAACTCTAAACACAGAAAAAAAAAATATTCTTATTAAATATTCATTATAATGGATCATCAACGCATTAATTCAAACCAAATATTATTTCTCAATTGATGGATCATCTTTCAAATTTTTTTTTCTTTTTTCAAAGAGGTATTCTCACGTCAATTGAGAAATAAAAATTAATCCATCTAACCACTTCATTTATTTAACTCACAGGATGATAAAATGAATATATTTAAGTATGAAATCTGAGATGATTAATTAACATGCATAACCATCAATTCCATCCACCTCATAACAATTAGCATACCATTTTCAAGGGGTATTATTCTCATGTCAACCTTCTCATGTCTGTGAAATAAAAAGTTGCATTTTGGCATTTATTGGGCTGCTTTGGTTTATAAAAATCACTATCCACCAGCCGGCCAATGGCTGCATACACTTGCAAAAGAATATTAAGCAGTCAAATTGTCAACATAAGTACATAAAAAAATATGAGGTTCTCATCGAGCCTAAATGAAATAATTCGAAGGTATTTTGAAATTTGATTTCTCTTTGTCCAAAAGAAAAGAAATTTGATTCATTACATTAAACTTTCTCCTCATCATTTATATGTTAATGTTTATTTTCCTCTTCTCCATTTTACCAACGTAATTATCAGAGAATTCATTAATTGTACAAATGACTTATTATGCATAAAAATACCAAGCTCAACATTCAAGTCCAAATACAGATAAATCTATCGGTGAAAAGCTCAAGATCCATTTAAAATCTCAAACACTTCATCACATTTAAAATAGGTAGATTGAAAAGAAATTAATAAACACATAAATCACAATCTTAAGGGAGGGTTTTACAAACCTTAAGTACTGAATATATAGAGTGAGTGTTGTGTCGTCATATGTAGGATTTAGTTGTATATCTAAATTTAAATTTACTGATAGAATTTTTTTCATTGGTGTCTCTATTAGTGATTTAACACTTCCACACACCATCGATCAAAAATTTTAAAACTATCGGTGAATCCATCATTATTTCAAAATATTCAAAAAACTTTTGGAAACCCCCAAATTCGCCTGCAATAATTTATGTCACTATTTTTACTGGTGAATCCAATCCCCTAAATTCTTCTCAAACTCTTTATAATTCTATAATGATTTTAGTTTTCTGTTGGTGATCAGACCATCAGTGATTTAAAATATCACTGACGAATATAAAATAGTTGGTGATTCAACTTGCTGTTTAAAATTCCTGAATTATTTCCAAACTATGTGTAATTCTCCAATGATTTTAGGTTTTGTCAGTAGACCGTTGATGATTTAAAATATCATCGACAAACATAAAAATGTCAGTGATTCAGTCTGGTAGTTGAAATTCCTGAATTCCTTAACAACTCTCTTTAATTATTTGATGATTTTAGTGTTTGTCAGTGATTTAAATTGGTGACGGAGTTACCAATGATTATTTAATAATTTAAATTTTTCTTTATTTATATTAGCTAATTCATCGGTGATTCTGCTATGTTGGTTATGATCCTTATCCAACCTAATTAAGAACTAACATTAGTTGTATTTATAACTTATTCAATACCAACTCATTAAAACCACAAAACATAACAACAAACGCTTGATAAATGTACAATGCACAATGCATTATACAACAACAATAAAGATCTTAATTGCACAACGATGTTTTACATCTGAAATCAGTTCAAATCCATTATTTAATTTGAATCCTCATCATCCTTATTTGTGTCATCTTCACATCCATCATCATCATATTTTTTGTTGAGCTGAAGTTGTTTGCTTCATCTTCATCAACTTTTGTATGTCCACTGGTACTTAGTAACTCATTTAACTCGTTTGTATCAATATGAACATAAGTATTCTCAACAACATGAAAAATTAAATCTTTTTCTAACTCAGTAGATGGAGCAATTTTATCTAGATCAATTAAATCATCCATTTGAAATGCATCTTCTTGTGTAGTTACTTCATCGTTACTATATTTAACAACTTGTACACAAATCCTAGGTTTGGTTTTCACAATGGATAACCAAATAACTCTATTACGATCCTTTCTAAATGAAGGAATGTACGTGTAATATACTTGTTGTCATTGTTTGGAAAATATAAAAACATCATTGATGTTGCTAAATCTATCTTTTTTATTAACCATGAAAAGGATCTACCCTAATTTCTTTATCGATATCACACCAATAATATTTAAATATAAATACTGTATTTTATACCCTATGATATTGAGATTCAATCACCTCTTCTAACAGGCCATAATAATCAAATTCAAATTCTTTAGAAGTTGATCCCTTTATACAGACCCTGCTATTATAGGTATTTATATCATCTTTATACTTTTTGGTATGAAAAACATATCTATTATAACACTGAATCTTTCTTTTAGAACCCAAAGATAAAAGTTTCGAACTATAAACATTACCTCACATGTTGTACACCTGGTTAAAGATAACTATTATTAATGGTCAATAAAAAAATCTACATAACACTGAATTCAAATTACAATTACAAATTATTACATACTTATGTTTTAAACCAAATTACAAATTGTTCATCTTGTATTTGAAAATTTTAATCTTTAATAAGATGTGGATTTTTAAATAACAAAGATTAACAATGTTGTTTATAAGAAAGTTACTATGAATTTATCATAAATGAGAATATAATAAAAAATAATTTATGACATAAAATTGTAAAATTGACTTACTGAACAAAAGGTCTCAGATCATTACAGTTGAATAACGTATAATTATATGTTTATCTAAATTTGAAGCCTGTCAAATATCTTCTCAAAACTACATTCTTCGATAATGATCAACCAAGATGAGGAAATATTGATAAATTCTCACTAAAAGACATTTCACCATCATCATCATATCTTGAAACGCGGTTGGTTCACATTCTTATATGAGACTCAAAATAGTATGATGCAATCTTGGTTACGACATCAAATGATCCATTTGGAGTGTCCATTGAGTCTATTCTAAGGCCTAAAATGAAGTGGATCCGAGAAGAGTTCAATAGGCTAAGTCAAGAGGTTTGGGTTAAAAAGGTTCAAATTTGTCTGTCTGAACCTTTGTCTACTTTTTAGGTTATTGGGTCGGAAACTAAAGATTTGTATCTTTCCAACAATATATGTTAGACCCATTAATTAGTCTAGAAGAGATATAATGACGTGTTTAAAGTTGCGCCTAGAATCTGCCAACGAAAAGAAAAAAACAAAAAAGACATTGTTTTCTCAAGAGTTATGGATTCCATTCACTACAAAAAGTTCTTAAAGCTATTGGAAACATATGTAGTAGCCTTTGGGTTACTTATTTTACAAGGATTTCATATCAAATAAGAAGAATTAATTGGTAAGAAATTAATTCTTAATTTACAAGGCATCAAACTTTTGTTTAGCAAGGATTCTTTAACAATTATTTCTCTTGGGTATTTTTCACTATCATATGTAGCAAAGGATGAAAAATAATTTTTGACTATTATTTTATTTATTTTATTATTTGTAAACCTTATTTTAATTAGTTTAGGCTTTATTTAAACATGGTGCATGTTTGACCCATTAGTATTGGGTTTTATTTTTATTTTCTAAAGTATAAATACTCTTTATAAGGATAAAATATTAAGACTTGATAATATGATTGCTAGCGAATTTATTCAACTTGTGTGAAAGAGGTTCTCGTATTATTTGATTCGCTAACGGCGAACCAAATTGACTTCTTGAAGATTAACTGGCTTCGTAGTGTCTTCCTTATACTTCTTATTTGTGAACTGGTATTCATAGGATAGGGGTTCTTATTTCAATAGTGTTGGTGCCTTGTGACAAGTTTTCGTTGTGTCACACTCTTATTAGACCTGCTTTGGCTTTCTAAGATTTGTTGTCAATCTTGTTGTGATTTGTGTGACCACATAATCATATGAGATTCACATCAGTTGGTATCAAATCTAGATTCATCATCATATGCGATAAAGGATGAAAAATAATTTTAGACTATTGTTTTATATATTTTATTATTTCTAAACCTTATTTTAATTAGTTTAGGCTTTATTTAAATTGGGTGCATATTTGACCCATTATTATTAGTTTTTTATTTTATTATCAAGAGTATAAATACTTTTTATAAGGAAAAAATATTAAGACTTGATAATACAATTGTTACCATATTTATTCAACTTAAGTGCGAGAGATTCTTCTATTTTTTTGTTATCTGATGAACTAAATTGACTTATCAAAGATTAACTAGCTTCGTGGTGATTTCCTTATACTTTGTTTTGTGAATTGGTATTCATAGAGTGGGGTTTTTTATTTCAATGTGTTGGTGCCATGAGACATGTTTTCATTATGTCACACTCCTATCATACCTATTTTGGCTTTTCAAGATTCATTGTCAATCTTATTTTGGGTTGTGTGACCACATAATTATAAGGTTTGCATCAGTTGGTATCAAAGTTAGGTTCTGAAATCATGTCATATCTTTCTAAAAATTTTATTTTCTTTGTGTTCTATTAGTTTAGTTGTGTTTCTTAGTCATTTTCTTCTCTTTATACTTTCGACATCTGAGTAAAAAAGAAAAGGAATAAAAAACTGTTATTTCATTTTGTTAATCTTCCTAAACATATTAGTAGCATAAAAAGTAAAAGAATGGAAGTTTACGTTTGTTACAATTCTGTTGGGAAACACAAAAAATAGAAATATTGAATCAAACCATCCTGAAATTTATTTATGGTGAAACCACACTGTATATTAAATTTGGGCTCCTTTTGATATCGTTTTATTGGTGTTTAAATTCAAGGTTAAATTTTGTCGCAAACTGATCATACACAGGTGTTCGATACTTAGGTATAAGAGAACAACCTATAAACTAAGAATAAAGATACTACATATAAATTTTGAGGTTGTTTTGATATATTTTGGTATGGGTTTCAATTCTAGTGTTTAATTGGCGTCAAGTTATAAAAACATGTTTGTTACTATTTGTTTTGACCTATTTAGTTTATTTTTGTTATATTTGGGTTAGCTAGTGGTAAAATAAGTGTTTTCATTATTTTTTGCTTCTATTTTATTCCAAGTCTTCATATCGTCCATATTTTGTACAAATTTGTTTTGCCATTCATGAAATCATAGTTGTAGTTTTGTTAGTTTTTTTTAGTATCTTATTGATTCTTGAGTCATTTAAAATATATTTGGGTTGTGTTATTATAATCATTAACTTTGTTTCATTGACTTTCGGTTCTAAAAGAACCACAAGAACGTGAGACGAGAGATAAAAGACGTAGTAAGAATAATTGAGTGAAAAGCCTTGAATTGTGTGAATCACGAGAGTTGTGAGGTATATTTTTCTTTTTACCAATCAACTTTTACAAATTCAAAGATTTTTAGGAATAACGATTCTGTGACACCAAAAGTGAATAACACCTTTCATATTCAAACTTTCACCCAACAACTTGAATTGCTGACTAAGGTGAAAAAAGATATGATAAATGAGATGGCTTTGATGAGACAACAAAATAGTGGGATGGATGGATTGAGAATGGGGCTAATCAGAGAGGAAACATTATCTGAAGGGTTGTACAGAATGTTAAAACTGACTTTTTATGGATGAAAATGCAAATGTAAATGATGATTACCATGACTTTACATATGTGGGTAATAAAGATCAATTTGGACATAATAAAAGCTGAAAGAGTGTTAGTTTCAACTAGTATAGAGCTTTTAACCAGAGAAAGAACATATTCCATACGTGTTGCCATGAACAAAACAAGGTGCGTAGTTTGATTATAGATAGTAGAAGTTATGCTAATGTAGCCAGTACTAGTTTTGTTATTAAATTGATCTTCTGTACGTTTAAGCATAATAGACCTTATAAATTGTTATTGTTGAATGATTGTGGTGAGGTAAAAGTGACTAAATAGATCTTAGTTTTGTTTTTCATTGGAAAGTATGTTGATGATATTCTATGTGATATGGTTCTAATGCACGCAAGTCACATCTTGTTTGGGAGGCCTTGGAAATTTGATAGGAAGGTCAAGCATTATAGATTTAAAAATAGGTATTCTCTTAAAAAGGATAGAAGGACATACATATTTGCATCATTGTCATCTAAGCGGGTTTATGAAGACCAATTAAAATTAAAAAAGAAAACTGAAGCTGAAATGGTAATACGACAATGTGAGGTCATGGTTACTATGCAAAAACATGTATAAAAATGGTTAGTGAGGCGTGCTTATATGAAATTATTATTAGCTACTATTTTCATAAAATATTGTTGGAGGAAAAAGTTGGCAAAAGAAGAGTTTTGAAGGCTTAAACCAAACCAATTAAAGCTGAAAAGAGAAAGCAAAACCGAGAAGAAAAATAAACCATGTGAAGTCGTGAATTTAAAAAGTGAAAATGAAGTGAGTCTAAAGAAAACAATTAAAGAGATGGGAGAAAAGACTTGGATTTGTCTAAAAAAGAAAAAAAATTCAATTGAAGCCGAGAGTTGATAGAAGAAAATAAGGATGAGAAAAGAAAAAAGTGTACAAAATATAGGTAAACACTTGAGTTTCTATACAAAAGAGAATGAGATCAAGAGAATTTATTTTTTTGACATGCCTATAATTTTACTTATGTATAAGAAAGCATATTTTAACACTAATAATATTGATTATTTTATTCCTAGTGTTGTTATATCTTTGTTACATGATTTTTAGGAAGATATAAGACAATTAAATTTGAATTTGAGCTTAATTTATCCTATTATGCAGCTTTACGCCAACAAACATATTTTTTTATCTAATCATTGTATTAAGTTGAAATTTTACCAAAAACTTTCAGAGATCTTTTTTTTAAATCTTGGATTAAACTTTCAGGACAATTGAAGTTTAGTAAGCTTTTTTGATAAAGGGTCAAGGTTATTGTCCAAATTTTGCTATGTATTTCCCAATGAGATCCATAAAGGTTTGTCATTGATAAAGGATGCAATCAATAATAGAATGGTAAAATATAAATATCTTATCCTTAAATTTAATGATATTCTTAATGAGTTACATAGATCTTGTAAGTTTAGTAAAATTGATTTGAAAATTAGTTATCATAAAATTAAGATGAAAATATGGATTGTTTAAATGGTTAGTCATGTTGTTTAGTCTTAATATTACACATAATAGTTTAATGAGATTTATGAATCATATATTGTATGCATTCATAAGTAGCTTTATTATTCATTACTTTGGTGATATTCACAATAAAAATTTAGGTAAGCATATTGAGAATTTATGGTTTTTGTTTAATATGTCATAAAAGAAATTGTTATGTGCCAATATATTAAATTGGAGAAATTATTCACAATTTACAATAGTTTATGGTTTAACTCTACTAGATTTGATTTATTTACTTGTTGATGGAAATAGAAAAGCACGGGTGATGAAAGCATTGTTTAAGAAGGTACGACAACATGTTCAGGAAAAGAATGAGAAATATGCATTCCAAGTAAGTAAAAGACCAAAAAGGGTTGTCTTTGAACCAAGAGATTGGGTTTAGGTGCATAAATGTAAAGAGAGATTACTGGATATGGAAAATCAAAATTGAAGCTTAGAGGAGATGGTTCATTCAAACTCCTTCAAAAATTCAACGCTTACAAAGTGGATATTCAAGGTAAGTATAATGTTAGTGCTATATTCACAATTTCTAATCTTTTTTTGTTTGATGTAGGTGATGATTCGAGATAGAATCGTTTTGAAGAAAGAGGGGATGGTGCGACCCTAGATATGATATCAAAGGATATATTAAGAGGGTTCATTGGGTCTATTCTAAAGTCTAGAACAAAATAGATCCAAGAGAAGTTCAATGGGCTAAGTCAAGAGGTTTAGGTTTAAAAAATTCAAGTCCGTCAGTGTGGAATTTTCTCTACTTTTCAAGTCATATATGAAGTTATAAGATGATTTTGAAGGCGATTTTTTTTTTTTGGAAACTAGATATTGATACCTTTACAACGATATATGGTAGGCCCACTAATTACTATGCTTAGAATATGGCAGCAAAGTGCGAAAACTGAAAAGATATTGTTTCCTTAAGAGTTATGGATTGCATTCACTACAAGGAGTCTCTAATGCTATTGAAAACTTATGTAACAACCCTTGGATTACTTATTTTACAAGGACTTCATATCAAACAAGAAGAATTATTTGTTCAGAAATTAATTTTTATTTTACAAGGCATATAAGGCTTTTATTCAGTAAGGATTCTTCAACAATTACTTTTATTGGGTATTTTTCACTATCATATACAGTAAAGGATGAAAAAAAATTTAGACTATTTTTTTATTTATTTTATTATTTCTAAATTTTATTTTAATTAGTTTGGGTTTTATTTAAATTTAGTGCATGTTTGAACAATTAGTATCGGGTTTTTTTTTTCAAGAATATAAATACTCTTTATAAGGACAAAATATTAAGATTTGATAATACGATTGTTGGCGAATTTATTTAGCTTGTGTGAGAGAGATTCTCGTATTATTAGGATCTCTAACGAACTAAATTGACTTATCAAAGATTAACTGACTTCATGGTGTCTTCCTTATACTTCTCATTTGCTAATTTATATTCATAGGGTGGGGGTTCTTATTTCAATAATATTGGTGCCTTGGGACAATTTTTCATTGTGTCACACTCCTATCAAACTTATTTCGGTTTCTCATGATTTATTGTCAATCTTATTATGGGTTGCGTGATCATGTGATCACGAGGTTTGCATCATTATAATTGATAAATGTTAAAATCTCTTCAACAATATAAGCTTTGCATATCGACGCCTCAATATACGTCTTGTTTTGAACTTTTTTTTTCTTGAGATTGAACAAGCATCTGCATAAAGGTAAACATATATAGAATGAATGACCAAAAGTTTTAAAATGACATTACACACTTAGGATGAATGTAATCCCTAACCTCTCAAAAGAATACATTTATTTGTACTACACAAGCCCTTCAACTTTTGTTTTATACGCTAAGTGCATGGGCAAATGCTCCATTGAATCAAAGAAGGAAGGAGAGAATATCATTTCAAGTTCACATATTGTCTTAATGATGTTTCTTTTAAGATGTTCCATGTGTTGTGAATGCAACTTGTTTAAGCAAACATCTCTAAAAAAATAATTAATCTCTATGACTGAATTTCACACCCCTTTTGGTAATAAATCTCTATATGCAATTAGAATAAGTGTTTGTATAAACACATGAAAATCATTACTCTTCATTTCATATAATTTGCATTCATCCAAATTAACCAATCTAGTTATGATCAAAGCATATTCATCAGAAAATCACAGACTCTTAAGTCATTTGCATACAAGAAATTATGCTTTTTTTTTTTATCTAGGGCAAAAGTGGTTTTTGGCTTGACGACACGTACCTCATCATTAAGCAACTCCATATTTTTAAAGTCACAAAACAAAGTTACATTCATTCTAACTTTTATAGTGTCCTTTGTTTTCCCTTTGACTTCTATAATCATGTTAAAAACGTTTTCAAATATATTCTTTTCTATATGCATGACATCTAAATTATGACGAAGAATATTAGTCTTGTAAAAAGAAAGCTCCTAATAAATACCCTGTTTTACCAAATTATAGATCACACCAACACCAAGAAACCAACACCAAGAAACTTCTGCTTACCGAATTAAAAACCAAATACAATGTCATCATACTGCGAGATTACATCATACAATTCTTCACCCAAAACTATGGGGCGCAACATCCTTTTTAGCTTTACCTTTTAAGAAGTCCTTTTTATTTTTTCTATATCAATGATGACTTGACAAGAATATCTGATGGAAATCAAATAACGAAGCTTTATCACCATTCATTAAGGTGAAGGTCTTATTGTTTTCCATAAAATATAATCAGATCTAATTTTCCATGTGTGCTCCATCCTAAAACCATCTCATACATAGAAAAATTATTTATAGTCTACATCAAAGTTGTCTTAATTTGAAAATTTTATTTTTTTAAGACATCATACGTCAAACCCTGAATTATCATAATTGTTTCAATTCAGCAATCAATGATTAAAGACAAACATCTTATTTCTACCTGGACTATAAAGACTGGGTATAATTAAATATAGATAATTACATGAATTACAGCCTCATACACATCACGGGGGGTAAGTTATAAATTATTGGTATAACTAGCCAACAAGAATAGGGTACAACAAATAAGCCAAATGGATTGAACCTATTTGTACATAAATCAAAATGCATGTTTCATGGTTCCATTGAAAACTAAGGATACACCCTATTAAACTACTTTCAAGCTTCATCATCTAAAAGATACACCATGACTTCATCCTCCATATCGTGTGAATGATATCATATCATGTGTTTGGCTATCTTCGAAGATATAAATAACATTTGCAACTTAGGAGTGATTGGGAAACATCTCAATTTTTTTATATATGACAAGTGTCCTTCTTCTACCTATATTGGGTTTATATCGAGCATGCCTACATAACTAAATTTACATCTTCACTATAATATGAAAAAATTTGGGCACATATCGGTTTTTTAGTATCCTAGGCCAAAGGGGTTTCATCATGGATTTCGCAACATAGATATTCTTTTTCAACATATTCTCTTAAATTAAAATGATTTTTGTCTATTCGATGATGCTATCATAGCTGGCCTCACTCATATCATAATCTAACTTAATGGTAAACACTCATGCAATGGTGGATAATTTATTATGATTTGTACCCCTATCCTATAATGGTTCATCGAAATTTTTTAAAAGTTCAAAAAACCTATTTATATATATATTTGGTTCTTCATATGCATGTGAACCTTTACCTAAATAACCATAATTTATTATCATTTCATCTATCACCATACTCGTATAACGATTACTATTATCATCTACAACTTCATGTATGTTACTAGAACTTAGAAAATATATATAGAATAATGATGAAAATATTTATTAATAATATAGCAATCAATTCAAAATCCAACTTTGTTAATTAAAAATGAGTTCACAATCTAATAACCAATTATTATTTTTGTATAACAATGTAATGATGCCTTAAAAAATTAACTAAAAAAGTCCAATTAATAACAAGTAATCGGTACCCAATAAATTATCTATTATTTATTCAATTCAAACTCATTTAAGCTAAATTAACACCATTTAATTGTTTTCAGTTCCATAAAAAGTCAATTTCCCTAAAATTTCCAACATAATAATAAAATTGATAAAATGTGATTGTTACCAATTATATTACTCATTATTTATTTCAGTATAACACACCTAAGTTACAAAATCAAAATCAAAATCAATTTCATCAAATTACAAATAAATTCATATTTCTCTAAATGACAAATAAACCCTAGCATATAAATCAAACTTTAATTCTCTATCAAAAAGTTGAAAAACACTTAAATATTCAAACAAACTACACTACAAATACAAAAAAAAGTATAAATACATTAACTTAAAATATAAATAGGTAGATTTGCTTAATTGGTGTAGGGAATATTTAGAAAAAACAAATTACCAAGACAATAATGCTGACACTACAAAATGTTATGTAGCTGAATTTGTGATGATGAAGTTTAGATTTTTGACAAATAGAGGGAAAGGTTATTGTTTTGATTTGCAGTTCAAGAAAAAAAAAAGAGGGAGAATGGGGCTAGTGTCGATTATAACACTTTTAAATCTACCTATAAACTTTTTGATGGAATATTGCGATGGAAAATACCGTCAATCAATCCAAATGATGACATGTCATTTTAACGTCAGAATCACCGACAAGATATTTTTTTATTTTTTAATTATTTTTATTTTTTGGTGATTCCATCGGTTATTACATTGGAAATTACTGATATAACGTTGTTATCATTGAAAAGTATTGATGGAAACTATTTTGTCAATAATTTCATTGCCATTTGATAATTTTCTGGTAGTGAGTCTAGACAAAACATTTTAACAAAAGCTAATTATAGAGGGAAAGGCATTGTTTACTATAAAGAGATTCATTTTTTTATTGGAATAGTATCAGATTGATTGGAGATAACTCGGTCTTTTAATATTCTTAAAGTATAGTGAAATGACTAAATTACTAGTAAAAGAAAAAAATTATTTCACTAACATCTAGGGGCAATTCGATATTTTAATAGATATAAAATATAATTTCAAAAAAAAAAGTTGGTTGGCATGTGCAACGCACATTCTAATGGGTGAGAGTTGCCAACGGTTTTTTTGCAGCGCGTGCGATGTCTCCTGGCAGTCGAACAATAGCTTCCATGATGATGTTAGAAACGTCGAGGCATCTCCTTTTGTGTGGGGTAGCACATGTCTTCACCGATGGCTTTTTTTTTTCTTTTTCTCTTTTCTCTCTTCTACTTGAACTTTATGCTGGTCATTCAAGTTGTCCTCTCATTTAATGATATTTCAACTTTGATCCTAATTTTTTTTTTAATTTTTGTTCTTATCTCTTTTGTCAAATTTCAATTTATTTTTAATTTCATCATTGAATCTATAATTGTGATTTGTTATTTTTTTAAAATATGGTCTTCATTCTTTTGATATTGAATTTTTATTTTGGATCCTTTTGTGAACTTGATTTTTCTATTCAATTCCCTCTTTCGATTCAAAATTCTAAGTTGTCCTCTTGTTTTTTTATTTCAAATTTGGTTCTCATTCTTTTAATTGCTATTTTTTTTTTGTTTTTGAATCCTTTTGTGTAATTAAATTTTTATTTTATTTTATCCTTCTACATTTGATTTGTTGGGAATTGGACTTGATGGTTGTTTCTATATGGGATGCTTCTAGTTTAGTGATTCGACTTATAAGTTTGAAAAGTTAACATGAATTGAATTTTATTTTTTTTGCACTTATTTTTTTATTTCATCTTTCAACGTTATTTATTTTAAAAAATAGCCTTCGTGATTTTCTTCAGGTTATCTCGATCTCATGACTTGTTAGCAAATTTGGCTTGTTGACCTAGATATTTCATCGGGGTCATTTTTATATATCTTCATTCAGTTTTGTCCTTTATAATTAGTTTCTTTTTAACATTAAGATTCATCATTTTTCTTGTTTTGTTTTCTATTAGGTTATCTCATTCATATGATCCAGCTAACAAGGTTTAAAAACCTTACATATATTTGCAGTTGTTTTATTTTTTGGGCTTATTTTTATTAATAATTTTTTATTATTTTATCATTCTACATTTAGATTTTTAGGTATTGGTCATCATTATATATTTTTTTTTAATTTTCTTTCTATAAGATTGATCTGGTCTCATAACTTGAGTTGCGTGTTTACCATACTAGCTTAGGTTGACTTGTGGTATTTATTTTTTTATTTAAAAAAAATTTCAATTTCATCCTTTAACGTTGTGTTATCTTGAAATTCATCTTTGTAATTTTTTTCAAACTTTACCTAGTGTTCCTTTTTTTAATTCAATCTATTTAATGTCATTGCATTTTCTATCATATAATTAAATGAAACCATTTTATTGGATCAAATAAGATCTATGACTCGTGTCGTCATTTAAAAAAAAAAAGGCACGCTAGCAATGCCTAAACATCATTTTTTATTATAAAAAATTAGTTTAGATCACAACAAAACACAAGCCACCTATTTAGTTATGTTCCATTTTTTATTATAAAAAATTAGTTTAGATCACAACAAAACACAAGCCACCTATTTAGTTATGTTCCAAACAACTATATATTTAGAAAGATTCTACTGCTTTTATTTTATAATTGAAATTCAAAATAAAACCGCAAATGATGTCAAAATACTTTTAATAAAAGATTTTAATATAGACACTCAAACTCAAAACTCTTTTACAATGTTTATAAAGTAATTGGCCGTTAAACCAACCCATAATTTACTTTAAAGTTTAAGAATTTGTTTGATATTGTGGTATTGGTTATTTTTTAAAATGTTTTTTACTCTGAAATGCTTTAAAATAATATGATTTAAAAAAAATATTTGACACCAACACATCAAAACAATATAAAAACATAAAATAAATAATTTTTAAATAAAATAAATAGTTTTTTTGTAAAAATTTAATTGGGTTGCACTTGCGAACCACATTCAAATCACTTAGGGGTTGTTTGGGTGTGTCGCTCGGAAATGTATCAAAATAATATTTGTTTTTATTTTTTAAAAATTATTTTTGATATCAGTAAATCAAAATGATCTGAAAAACACCAAAAAAATATTAATTTAAAGTAAATAAAAATATTTTTTTAAAAAAATATTTTTAAAATACAAAAAAAAATATACTTTTTTTTTATATATATATAAAAAGCCTTTTGATTATGTGTTTCTCTCACTCTCTTTCGTAAAACAATACACCATCCTGCAAGAGTCCAGTCACTAAGGAGAGGATTCTTGGTTGTTTAGTGGGCCTAGTTGATTTCACTGTACCGTGCACTTGTTTGGGCCAAGGATCTCTTGAGGATTTCTGACTCAGTCTGGTACAAAATCTGGCCCATACGACTTTTCTTGCGGGCTAGTGTCTCGAAATTGCAAACACAAATAATTCGCAAAACTATCTTCACGTTCTTTTTTTTTTTAATTGCGAGTAAAAAAATTATGTTATTTAATTCTTTTAACATCAGTGCTGGTAACTATAGAAAATGTATATTTTGACTGAAAATTTTACGTTAATAAGTGAATAATTAGTGATATTATATAAGTTATTTTTTGAAATTTATTTTGAAAAAGAATATAAATCAAAAATAATAAAAATATCTCAATTTAAATTTATTTTTCTAGTTATATTTTTTTATTAAAAAAAACTTTAAATAACATAGAAGTACTCTATTGTCAGGCACACATCAAAGAAAGAAAAGCACTCCCAACGATATTTTCAAACAGGAAGAAATAGCTTATTTCTCTACTTTGATTTTGTTCCGAGAAGAAGCTGTTTCTGTTGAAATCATAATTAATTTTTATTTTAATATATTTCTAAACAAAAAAATATTTTAAAAAACAATAAATAATATAACAACAGCACCAAATCATCTAGTGTTATTTTCGTGTTGCCTTTACTGTTTAATATAATTCCTCACAAATTAATACTTGGTTCTAGAAAGAGGCAGATATAAAACGTGACCAGAAATTCAAAAGCCAGTGATTCAACGGTTAAAATTTAAAATAAAAAACTTTATTTCTGCTTGATTTTAGATTTGAACTATGTAGTTACTAATATAATAATTATTAAAAATTTATACAATTATTAATTTCAGAATCCATAAAATTAATCAAAATACACAAAAATTAAACCAAACTTCTACATCAATAATAATAATAATAATAATAATAATAATAATAATAAAAATCCAAGTATCATCCCGTCTTCCTGACCTGGAAAATCTAAGATAAAGATCTCGGTGCATTATTTGCCTGTGGGTACCAAATAATCCCTGTTGAACTGAGCAATGTCAGAACAGGCACATCGGACCCGCGTGCCTTCACCAACCACCAAATATA
>Ga0325403_1001509_pt1 | contig 19493 bp, 14 predicted proteins | sample PopdelMetagenome_19_FD_205665 | JGI IMG/M metagenome (GOLD analysis project Ga0325403, IMG submission 205665) | Populus deltoides microbial communities from Bellville, Georgia, United States - Xylem-PdKOR-R4 | ecosystem: Host-associated > Plants > Phyllosphere > Stem > Wood/Secondary xylem...
ATTTGCTTTTTTCTTATCATTTTTTTATTGAAATTTTTTATCTATCAAATTTGGTCCTCATTCTTTTGATTGTTACTTATTTTATTTGAAATAATTTATGAAATGTTAATTATTATTATTTTAATTTCTTCATCTTTCATTTTTTTTAATTTTTTAGATTTGATCTCTATTATTTTGATTATTATTTATTTTATTTGAGATAATTTATGAAATTATATTTTTTTTCAATTTCATTCTCATTCAAATTTTTAATTTGTAAGATTTGTTCCTCATTATTTTAATAAACTTGAGAAAAATAAAACATGAATAAGTTATTTTCCAGCTCATTTTCCATGACATAACCAAACACTGGAAAGTGTTTTCCAACTTATTTTTCATTACACTACCAAACATCGAAAAATACTTTCCCGGAATTCACTTTCCCCGGAATTCACTTTCCAAATGAAAACTACTTTCCAATAAACAAACACAGGAAAGTTTGGAAAGTGGTTTCCCGAAAACCACTTTTCGGAAAACAAACACAACCAAAAGGGAAAACACTTCCCTGAAAACCAAACCAAATTTTTCTTTGACTTCCGTTGACCGGAAAGTGTTTTCCATTGACCAACTTTTCTAATAGCAAACAAACACAGGAAAGTTTGGAAAGTGGTTTCCCGGAAACTACTTTCCAGGAAACAAACATGACCTTATTTTTCATTACACTACCAAACATCGGAAAATACTTTTTCAAAATTCATTTTCCCGAAATTTACTTTCTCCAGAATTCACTTTTCTAATAAAAACTACTTTCCAACAAACAAACGGATTCTCTATTTGAAAGAATGAATTCTTCTTCAATGTAAAAGTAAATCGCTATCGTAAAATTGTAGCCCCAGGACCCACGTCCATGTGACCATCTCCAATTTATTAATATGATTTGATTGAATCAAATCATGAAATTTCCTAGTAATAACTTCTCCTCTCTTCGAACCAATACGGTGAGGCACCTCCTCAAGAACTTGTCGAAGCTCTTCTCTTTTCGACTATTTGGATATACGATTCAAATCGTGTTTTTTTAAATTTTATATTTTTTTATTAATTTTTATTATTATTTTATTATATTAATTTTAAAAATAATATTTTAAAAATAAATAAAATATTATTTTAATATATTTTTAAATAAAAAATACTTTATAGCTACTATAATTTTAAAGAAACTCGAAGCTTCAGTTTCACCTTATAAATGACACTTCCTTCCTTCCAAGCTTAAACCAAGAAATCTAGCCAGAATCAGCTCAACCATAGGTGGACATCAAGATGATCATGAAAGAATACTCTTTAAATCCTGTTCTATCTTTCTTTCTCTTCCTTTCTTTGATGATTTTGTTCTTAGAAATTGGGGTGGCCCAGAACACAACATCTACAATCCCAGTGAATGTAGGAGTGGTTCTTGACTTGGCTTATTTGGATGCCAATATTGCTTTGAGCTGCATCAACATGGCCCTTTCAGACTTCTATGCCTCTCATGGTGACTACAAAACTAGACTGGTCCTCAACACCAGGGACTCAAAGAAAGATGTTATTGGTGCAGCTGCTGCAGGTTCCCTCTCTGCCCCTTCTCTTAATTATCATCTCTTTTCTCCAATTATGAATCATTGCTCACCATTTCTTACTGCTAATTATTAACCTCCTCGTGCAACATTTTTACAGTAGAGATTTTTACTTTCTGTATTAATTATCCGAGGTTCTGGACCTGCAAATATCTAGGTTTTGATCATAGAAATGCAGGTCCATTGACATGATATGAGAATATATATACCGTTGCATGCTTGTTATACTTTTCTTTTCAAGCTAAGGGTATTCTCAGAAAAACCTGCACACATCTAGACAAACTCTCTTTCTGATCGTGTTTACGTAAGCCATTCACGCTCGAACCGGTTTATATAACCATTCTAAGAACTCACTTAATTACTTAAACTTTTAAATTAAGATAGAAATTTCTTCCTCAAGCTTTCATTGTATTGAACCCAAAAATGACAACATACGTAGGAAGCTTAATTATAGGCAATCAACACCTTAATTAAGACCAAAGTGTAAAGATATCAACGGTCCTAATGATGCCAAGTGTCAGAAGATTAGCAATTAATATTGTTAGCATTCTGTTAGTAGTGTTTGTTAGTAAAAGAGAATCTGTTAGCATTATATTGAGTGTAAAAGAAAGCATATTCTCCGTGTAGTATCTTCCAATACTGCATATATAAAGTGAGAAATAGTAATGTAAACAGTCAAGCAAAAGCAAATAATAAAACAGTGCTATAATTTCGTCTTCTGCTTCTCTGTGCATAACAGATTCATTCATTCTCTGTTCTTCACTCTCTGCTTCTTTTCTTCATTTCCATTTCATTTCTATATAAACATTACTGTCTTTCATGGTATCAGAGCTTCCCACTCCTCCGCAAATAACACATCAACCTTGGAAGGATCCGTAGTTGCACTCATCACAAACTCACACAAGTGTGCAAGGATGTATATAGGAATCGCAGATTACACATTTTCCATCACACTTCTCACAAAGGCGTCCAATAGCAATTCCTGGTTGCTTCCAGCACATAATCAAATCAGGATGATGCTTGGCCATGATCTCTTCAAGATCTTAGTGTTCCTGCGTGCACCTGCTGGAATCGATTTGAGACTCTGTTCCTTCTCTTTCAGCAAAGAGAGAGGGAAACCTGGAGAAACTTCTGCACTCTATGATTTTTTATTTTTTTTTACTCTTGTTTCTGATTCTGGCTTCTTTCTCATCTTATTCATGAAATTCTTCTATGTTTGCTGCTGTGTCTATTATCTGTTTGATATATTGTCAAACTGAAACTTCTTCTTCAAATCTTCAACTTTCTGCAAGATTCTTCCTTCTCAATCTTTGATTCTCTTCTTTTCTATCTCTTGTACTCTAAAAATACGACTACTTCTCACCTTCAGATTGTTCAACTCTAATAAGAGAATATACACATAAACGTTTTCTTCTTCCCCTACACTGCAGAATTTCTCTCTGCTTCTCTTCATCTCTATTCTAATATACACAAACGTTTTCTTCTTCCTCTGCACTGCAAAATTTCTCTCTACTTCTCTTCATCTCTATTCTTTGCTTTTCTTCTCTTCATCTCTATTCTCTGCTTTTCTTCATCTCTATTGCAGTATCTCCCTCTAATTCTATTCACTTCTTTGTTCCTCTCTGTGATGTTTCTTGCTAGCTTTTCAACATATCTCTGCTATCTCCCTTGCTTCCAATCCAGTGTTCCACATCTCCAGATTGATTATCATTTTGTTAGGGAACGGGTTATCACGGATGATTTCCTGGTCCAGCATGTCTCCTCTACTGATATATCCTCACCAAAGGTCTTTTCATTTCTTTGTTTCAGCATCATTGCTCCAATCTCATGCTTGGCTCCTCCCAGCATGTGCTTGAGGGGGCATGTAAAGATATCAACGGTCCTAATGATGCCAAGTGTCAGAAGATTAGCAATTAATATTGTTAGCATTCTGTTAGTAGTGTTTGTTAGTAAAAGAGAATCTGTTAGCATTATATTGAGTGTAAAAGAAAGCATATTCTCCGTGTAGTATCTTCCAATACTGCATATATAAAGTGAGAAATAGTAATGTAAACAGTCAAGCAAAAGCAAATAATAAAACAGTGCTATAATTTCGTCTTCTGCTTCTCTGTGCATAACAGATTCATTCATTCTCTGTTCTTCACTCTCTGCTTCTTTTCTTCATTTCCATTTCATTTCTATATAAACATTACTGTCTTTCACAAAGGACACGTTTTATCTAAGCCTTACTGTGATAATGAAGGACTAGCTGGTTTAACTTTCTGCTAGCAACGATAAGGTCGGTCAAAACACATAAAAGTCTTCATAAATTGTGGCTATCTTACTTTCCAAATTTGCGCCCCCCCCCAGTCGTCTATCGTGAGCTGTAATATTGTAGAGGTCTCGTAAGCTATATAATAGCAATAACATAATAAACGTAGAAATTTTAATGAGTGAAAAAAAAAAAAACAGATATGAACTTTAAATTTATTATTTCAAAATTAATATATAATGATTGTCTTCTCAAAAGATTTGTAAAACATTTAAATAGTAAATCGGTCAAAAAAACCTAAGGAGATAATTTAAAATCCAAAAACATCAAGAAAATTAAAATAGAATTGTAAAAAAGAAAAATTATAGGAAAATAATAAAATTGATCTAAACAGCAACTTTCATCCTTTGCTTGATCCTTTGGATGGAGAGATGCGGTGCCCATCTACATTGACAATGAATATGGAGAGGGAATCATACCTTATTTAACTGATGCTCTGCAAGAAGTTGATGCTCGAGTGCCCTGCCGGAGTGTCATTTCTCCGTCGGCTTCTGATGATCAAATTGTTGAGGAGCTATATAAGTTGATGACAATGCAAACTAGAGTTTTCATTTTGCATATGTATCTCTGTCTAGGCACTCGGCTTTTCACCAAAGCAAAAGAGATTGGAATGATGAGTGAAGGCTATGTTTGGATCATGACAGACGGTCTGAGTGTTGGTTTCTTGAGTTCACCAAATCATTCTGTCACAGATACTATCCAAGGAGTATTGGGTATTAAACATTATGTTCCAAGAACAAAAGGGCTTGAATATTTTCGAGCTCGGTGGAAAAGGAAATTCCTACGAGATAATCCAAATAAAATTGATGCCGAGTTCAACATTTATGGATTACTGGCCTATGATGCCACTACAGCAGTGGCCTTGGCAGTTGAGAAAGCCGGCACTACAAATTTTGGCTTCCAAAAGGCAAATGTTGTTTAAATTTCAGGTTTCTTAAGAAGAGTTTGTAGAAGAGGTTTTTCAGAGAAGATGAGAAGAAATTCTTGTATTATGTCCTGCTTCATTTCCAGTGCAGGAATCCTGCTTTTATACACATTACATGTAATTAATAACAGAATCCTAGATTTTAGGAATCAATTCATCTCAACCATTCATCAATTGAGGGCTACGATTCTTACACATGTAAGAAACGGTTTGTAACAGAAATTAATAGAAAAAACTGCTATAACTACTATAACTGCTTTAACTGCTTTAACTGCCTTTAACTGTTTTTAACTGCTGTAACTGCTTTTAACATAAACTTTTTTCATTACTCCATTCTTCATTTTTCTCGTTATAACCTCAGGATTTACTTCTGAAGCTTTAAAAACAAGTAACCAGCTTAACTTTCAACAGCCTCTCCTAAGCTACTTATTGGTTTAACTCCAAGATTCAATCTTAGTTGCTTGAATCTGTCTTTTGGGCAATGCTTTCATGAAGATGTCTGCAAGTTGCTCTTCACTTCTGCAGAATTGCATATTTATCACTCCCTCTTGCAGAGCTTCTTTTATGAAATGATACTTCCTGTTTATGTGTCTGGTTCTTTGATGAAAAACAGGATTCTTGGCCATTGAAATTGCTGACATGTTATCACAGAACAAAGGTGTTGCTTCAGCTTGCATTTCACCAAAATCATCAAGAACAAATCTTAACCAAATTGCCTGAGCTGTTGCTTCAGATGCTGAGACATACTCAGCTTCTGCAGTTGATAATGCCACTGTGTTCTATTTCACAGAAGCCCAAGAGAATGCTCCACTTCCAAAACTGAATGCATAACCAGAGGTGCTCTTGTTGTCATCTTCACTTCCTACCCAATCTGCATCACAAAATCCAATAAGAGTTGTTGACTGGTCTCTCACATATTCAATGCCATAGCTGAGAGTTCCTTGCACATATCTTAGAACCCTTTTTGCAGCTCCCATATGAATTTTGGTAGGTCCATTCATGAACCATGACAACAAACTGGTAGCATACATCAGATCAGGTCTTGTTGCTGTCAAATATAGTAAACTTCCTCCTATTTTTCTGTAAAGACCTTCATCAGCCAACTCACTCCCATCCATCTTCAATTTCTCACCAGTGGCCAAAGGAATAGAGACTGGTTTGCAGTCTTCAAGTCCAAACTTGCTAAGCAAGGATTTGACATACTTGCTTTGATGAATGAATACTCCTTGATCGGTTTGCAGTATTCCCATGCCAAGAAAATGGTGAAGAAGTCCAAGATCAGTCATCTCATATCTCTGCATCATTTCTCTTTTGAACTCACTCAGCATCCTCTCACTACTACCGGTATATACAATGTCATCAACATAGATTGAGACAATGATCAAATTACCTTCACGATCTGACCTTGTATACAGAGTAGCTTCACTTGTGCTCCTTTTGAATTTACACATGGAGAGGTACGCATCAATCTCACTGTACCAGGCCCTTGGTGCCTGCTTTAATCCATATAAAGCCTTTCTGAGTTTGTAGATTTTGTGTCCTGCATTCTTTACTTCAAACCCCTCAGGCTGCTCTACATATACATCTTCTTCAAGCACACCATTTAGGAATGCTGACTTGACATCCAGCTGAAACAACTTCCATCCCTTCTGTGCTGCAAGTGCAATGAGAGTCCGGATTGTGTCCAGCCTTGCTACTGGTGCAAAAGTTTCATTGTAATCAATTCCGGATTTCTGTGCATATCCTTTTGCTACAAGGCGAGCCTTGTGTTTCTGTATTGTTCCATCAAGATGAAGCTTGGTTTTGTACACCCATTTCACTCCTATCACAGGTTTATCAGTCGGTCTCTCCACCAATTCCCAAGTATTGTTCTTCTCTATCATTTCCAGTTCTTCCTTCATAGCCTCCTGCCAGGCTTTATCTCCAGCTGCTTCTTGATAGTTCTCAGGTTCTATGATGCACATGTGGCACCTAGCATATATATCTTCCAAGGATTTTAACTTTACTGGAGTAGAGCTAGGTGTTGATTGTTGACTGTTATCACTGTCAGTATTCTCAACTACCTCTTCAACTGTAGAGTTTGGATAAGAACATTCAACATTATCGGGTTGAATTGCAGCAGAATGTTCTTCAGGATTTTCACCTTCAGCTTCATCTCCTTCAAGGTTGAGAGGCATTTGCATTTGATTCATCTGATTTCTTCCCCAATTCCATGACTTGTCCTCACTGAAAATCACACTTCTTGAGAGTACAATCTTCTCAGATTTCAGATCATACACTCTATATCCCTTTTCACAACTGCCATATCCAACAAAGACTCCTTTTCCAGCTTTGCTATCCCATTTCTGCCTTAGGGATGATGGAATATGTGTGTAGCATAGACATCCGAACACTTTCAGGTGCTTAACTCCTGGCTTTCTTCCTGTGAAGGCTTCAAATGGTGTTTTTTCCATAACTGATGTTGTATAACATCTGTTTTGAAGATAAACAGCTGTACTCACAGCTTCTGCCCAGAATCTTACTGGCATTTCTTTCTCTATCAGCATGGACCTTGCCATCTCACAGATTGTCCTGTTTCTCCTCTCTGCAACTCCATTCTGTTGAGGAGAGTATGCAATTGTCAGCTGCCTCTCCATTCCTTGTTTTACACAGAATTCTTGAAACTCATTTGAGGTATATTCACCACCTCTGTCACTCCTCAACTTCTTCAATTTATACCCACTTTGCAATTCAACAAGAGCTTTAAATTTCTTGAACACATTAAGTGTCTCAGATTTATTTCGGAGGAAGTATACCCAGCACATTCTTGAGTAGTCGTCAATGAATGTGATGAAGTATCTGTTCCCCCCAATTGATTCATTCTGCATTGGTCCACACAGGTCTGTGTGTATCAGCTCTAGTGGATAGCTTGCTCTCCACGTTTGTTCTTTGTTAAATTTCTCCCTGTGATGTTTTCCTGAAGCACAACCTGCACACACATCTTCCACTTCTGTCAATACAGGCAGTCCACATACCATCTCCTTCTGCTGCATCTTTTTCATGCTAGCAAAGTTCAAGTGTCCCAGTCTTCTATGCCATATCCAGGAATCTTCAATCACTGATGCTTTCCTTGCTGCAGGTGTCATAGACTCAAGTGAAAGGGGAAAGCATCGATTTCCTCCCATGGTCACTATTGCTACAATATTGTTGAGGCTTTCATCATCAAATATCACTGCTTTGTTACCTCCAAACAGGATATAATAACCATGCTCCATCATCTGGCCTACACTTAATAGATTTTCATCCAATCCTGGAACAAGCAGCACCTCTTGTATGTATCTCTTTCCATGCTGAGTCTTCACCACCAGTGTGCCTTTTCCAGTTGCTTGCACTAGGTCTCCAGAGCCCATCTTTACTTTGCAGGTTACAGTTCTATCAATGTTGATTAATTCAGATTCTTGAGATGTCATATGGTTGCTGCAGGCACTGTCCACAAACCATATATTTCTATCTTGCAGACTTGCAGAATGACAAGCATAGAACATGGTTCCTGTGGTTACTCCTTCTTCCTTTGCATAGTTGGCTAATTGTTTGTGACTGTGACTATCACAGTCCTTTGCAATATGGCCAAATCGATTGCATCTTCCACATCTTGGTTTTCCTTTGTGCCTACACAATCCAAAATGATGCTTCTGGCAGACCTGACACTGTGGTTTTACACCTGCTTAACTGCTCCCCCCAACAGTGTTATTCCAGCTTGAATTGTTGTAGCTATTCAGATTTCTGTTTGGAGTCCAATTTGATCCCCTCCTGTCTTGTGGTTGCCATTTTTGAGTAGATCTGCCTTGGAAACCCTTATGTGAGCTATAGGCTTGATTGTTTCCAACCTTTAAACTGCTAAAGGCTTTTTCTGTTCCTGTTAACTTGTCCCTTTCATCATATAGATCCTCCCTCTTATCATAAACTTTGACAGACGCAATGACCTCTTCTACTCTTAGAACATCAAGGTCTCGTGTCTCTTCAATGATAGACACGATGGACTTATATCTTCTGCTTAAACTCATTAGCAATTTTTGCACAATTCTGGTTTCTGATACATCTTCTCCTAATGATTTCAGATTATTCACAGTTGCAAAGAATTTTGTTAGATAGCCATCTAAACTTTCACCTTCTGACATTCTCATGTATTCAAAATCTGCTCTAATTGCTTGAAGTTTAACAACTCTAACCTTTTTATCTCCTCTGAATTCTCTGCTCAAAATGTCCCAAGCTCCTTTTGCAGTTTTCTCGTTTCTTATGCGTGGGAAAAGGTCATCTGTTAATGCTCCTTGTATGAGGCTTAATGCCTTTGCATTCTTAATTTTGTTTTCTCTGGAGGTAGTGGATGTTTGCAAAGTGGTTTGCTCAGCATCACTCTCTTCATTGCCTGATCCATTTGCAACCTCAGGTGATTGTTTAGATTGTAATCCATCTTCTATTACGTCCCATAGATCGAATGCTATGAGGATTGTCTCTATTTTTACAGCCCAAAAATCATAATTTGTGCCATTGAACTATGGAGTTCTTAGATCTCCTCCAGCAGAGCTTGATCCTACCATTTTTGAGTAAGCAACAGTTTAATCAATCTGTTTTCACAGTTTACGCCCCTTTTAGGAATCAACCACTGGCTCTGATACCATGTTTAAATTTCAGGTTTCTTAAGAAGAGTTTGTAGAAGAGGTTTTTCAGAGAAGATGAGAAGAAATTCTTGTATTATGTTCTGCTTCATTTCCAGTGCAGGAATCCTGCTTTTATACATATTACATGTAATTAATAACAGAATCCTAGATTTTAGGAATCAATTCATCTCAACCATTCATCAATTGAGGGCTACGATTCTTACACATGTAAGAAACGGTTTGTAATAGAAATTAACAAAAAAAACTGCTATAACTGCTATAACTGCCTTTAACTGTTTTTAACTACTGTAACTGCTTTTAACAGAAACTTCTTCCATTACTTCATTCTTCATTTTACTCGTTATAACCTCAGGATTTACTTCTGAAGCTTTTAAAACAAGTAACCAGCTTAGCTTTCAACAAATGTTTCTAGCAACTCATCAACAGATCTTGCAACTCTTGGCATTTCTTTAAATGGTCCAAACATTCTTCGAGCTTTATCGACCACTAGTTTCAAAGGCCTTACAGGAGATTACGTTTTTGTTGATGGGCAGTTGCAATCATCAGCTTTTCAGATAGTTAATGTGAACGGAAATGGAGGAAGAGGGATTGGATTTTGGACGCCAACAGAAGGACTTGTGAAAACACTGAATCCGAGAATAAATAAACGTAAGAATTCAACTTCTATTTCCAGAGTTTCAACTGTAATTTTTCCTGGGGATACAACTGAGGTTCCCAAGGGTTGGGAGATTCCCACAAACGAGAAGAAGTTGAAAATAGGAGTGCCTGTGAAGCATGGCTTCAGTGAGTTAGTAGCAGTCACAAAAGATCCTGGTTCCAACACCACAACATTCACCGGATTCTGCATAGATGTTTTTGATGCTGTAGTCAAAGCATTGCCTTATGCTTTGCCTTATGAGTACATCCCCTTTGCCAACTCTGATGGCGAACCTGCTGGAACTTACAACGATCTGGCCTATCAAGTGTACTTGAAGGTAAGACTTGCTCTCTCCTTTTCTGTTCTTGTAACTATATCACATTGAATATCATTCACATTGAAGTATTTTTTGTTTATTGCCAACAGAATTATGATGCCGTGGTTGGAGACATAACTATTGTCTACAACAGGTCCTTGTACATCGACTATACCCTGCCTTTCACAGAAAGTGATGTCTCCATGATTGTTCCGATTACAGACAACAACAGCAAAAATGCTTGGGTCTTCATGAAACCTTTGACACGGGACCTTTGGGTGACCAGTTTTTTGTTCTTTGTTTTCATTGCATTTGTGGTCTGGGTTCTTGAGCACAGAATAAATGAAGATTTTCGAGGGTCAGCTTCAGATCAAGCTGGCACTAGTTTCTGGTTTTCCTTCTCAACTATGGTTTTGGCACAACGTAATCTCCCTTCCCTTGTGAATTCTACGTCTACTGTTGTACTAGCACTCCATATATATAAACACCAAATTGACTTTATGTTTATATTTACAGGGGAGAGAGTGGTTAGCAACTTGTCTAGGGCGGTGATAATCATCTGGTGTTTTGTTGTGTTGATCCTCACGCAGAGTTACACCGCCAGTTTAGCAAGCCTACTTACCGTCGAGCAGCTGCAGCCTACAGTTACTGATGTGCGTGAGCTCATTAAGAAAGGGGAGTATGTGGGCTACCAGAAGGGTTCTTTTGTTCTAGGACTCTTGTTAGACTTGGGGTTCGAAAAATCCAAGATCAAGGTGTAAAGTTCTCCAGAAGAATGCCACCGTCTTTTCTCCAAAGGAAGTGGATATGGTGGTATTGCTGCAGCTTTCGACGAACTGGCATTTATAAAGCTCATTCTGTCAAGATATTGCTCCAAATATACCATGATTGATCCTAAATTTAAAACCGGCGGTTTTGGTTTTGTAAGCTCACTTTCCTATCTTGTTATTTCCATTTACTCTGTGGCTAATAAGTGCATAGTTTCTCACTTATCCTTTCTTTTTGTAACTTCAGGTCTTCCCTAAAGGTTCTCCTCTGGTGCCTGATATATCGAGGGCAATTTTAAATGTGACCGAGGGAGATAAAATGAAGCAAATAGAGGGTGCATGGTTTGGCAAAAAAAGCACTTGTCCAGAATCCAGCCCTTCAATTTCATCTAATAGCCTTAGTCTCAAGAGTTTCTGGGGGTTATTTTTAATTTCAGGACTAGCTGCATTGTAAGCTCTCATTATCTTCGTAGTCATGTTTGTTTACCGAGAAAGAAACGTCTTGATCGGGTCCTCTGATTCCACAGCTTCAATATGGAGTAGAATTGAAAACTTCTTTAGAATTTTCATTCAAAGGGACTCCACATCCAGTACTTTCAGACAAAGTTATCTGAATGATAGAAATGGCATCAGTCTGCCTACTATGTGTGCGCCAAGCCCATCATCCTATTCAGTCGACGCGGAATATCCTGCCAATCGATCTTCTGCAAGCTATTATTCTAGTCCAAATAGGGAAGCACCTCAAGAGCTAGTCAAAGATACCGATCAATCAGCTTACCAACCGAAATCAGGAGAGACCGGCAGCTTTGGAACTAGACCATGAAAATAATTGACTTTTAGGTTATCATTTCACACTTCTCATGACACCAGTAGTCATTAGCATTGTAAAGAAATGGAATTACTGTATTAAAAACACATGTAAGTGAGATTATTTTACTAAGATTTAAGTAGGATTAAACTGGGTTTCAAAAATTGAGTTTTTTTATATTTCTTGCCTTCTGTTTTACTCTTTGAGCTGTGTTACTGAGGAGCATCTGGCATTACCTTCTGTACCTTCATATTTGTGATAGACTTCTTTCCTTTTCTTACAAGTCCTAGCTTAACAAGAACCCAGAGATTTGCCTCGTGTTGAAGACTGCTTCAGGAATCCGTGAGTCCTGTTTTTTCTATTCTATTATCACACTACACCATTAAACAGTTTTACTGATGGATTACTTCCATCGGTGTGAAGGCACGAAAACCGTCGTTAATACTTTTACCGACGGCATCGCCGACTGAATAAGTTCGTCAGAGGCATGATCGTTGGTGAAGTATGAGCATTCCATAGGTATGTAGTTGGCGAAGTATGAGACAACAAAAGAGGTTTGGGATCATCTGCAAAGGTTATTCACACAATCAAATTTTACAAAGCAGTATCAGTTAGAGAATAACATACAAGCTCTTCACCAGAAGAATATGAGTATTCAGGAGTTTTATTCTGCCATGATAAATCTTTGGGATCAATTGACTCTTATAGAATTGACAGAATTAAAGGCATGTGGTGCTTATATTGAGCGTAGAGAGTAGTAGCGATTGATACAATTTTTAACAGTACTTCGCAGTGATTTCGAAGGACTTAGAGGTTCAATACTGCATCGCTCTCCACTATCTTCTGTTGACTCCGTTGTCAGTGAGTTATTGGCTGAAGAAATACGTTTTCAGTCATATTCTGTAAAAGGTATTCTTTCTGCTTTGAATCCTTCTGTATTAGCAGTACCCTCTAAGCAATTCTTCAATCACCATCATAAGCCTTACACAAGGGTTGACTTCGATGAGTACAGTTTCTATAAGTGGAAAGGTCATTGGAAGACTCAGTGTCCTAAGTTGAGATAGTAAAATCAAGCTTGGAAGCCTGATAGCCAGTCACAATTTTAATAAAGTAATGGCATATCTCTGACAACATGCAGTTAATATATAAATTTCCAATCTTAATAAAGTAATGGCATATCTCTGACAACATGCAGTTAATATATAAATTTCCTCTGTAACAGTCAATAGATGGGACTGATTTCCTAATCATTGAACACTAAAACTGGAATTGATGGACTTAATCATAAATTATTTACTTTAATCAATCCAAGCTGACTTTCTGCATCACACAATAGGTATATAAGCAAGCAATACAATTTAAAATCCACGTTGATATTTTTATACATTTTCCTTTCTGCAGCTATTAATTTATCCTCCTAGCAATCACAATAAAATGGAAGAAAATAGTCCTCTTGTGATAAGCATACATCATCAAACCAAATGAAACCCTTGGTTAAAATTGAAAGAATGATTTAGAAAACTGTATATATATATATATATATATATATAACATTTGGATTCTTTTCTTGAAAGTTGTTGTGTTAGTCATAATTTTTAAACTATGTCAGGGTTCATCAAGGGCAAGGGACAAGTTAGGGGCAAGAGGGTCGACCTCAAAACAAAATTAAAAAGAAAAAAGAATTAAAATGATGATGTTTTGTTAATTTTTTTTTAAATTAACAAGTTATTTTTCTATTTTTGTTTTCCAATTAAAACCAATTAAAGCTCCAAATCAAGCGGATCTGAATAAAACAGTTGCGTTGGTCACCAGGTCAGAAGAATAAAGGCTACCCAACATCCAAAGGCACTGGGTCCTACACTTCTTCTTAAAAATCTACGAACATAAATAATAAGAATTATTTTCAATTCAAAACTCTAAATTATTTGATTATATATGAATCCATCTTGACCTCATTTTTTGTCATCTTGGGTAAACTGTTGAGAAACACCTCAATCTTTTAAGTATTGGTTGGAGACGCTACAACCCAAGTTTCTAAAAAATTTAAAATTATTTTTGTTTAAAATTAATATTTTTTTAATATTTTTTATTATTTTAATGTATTGATATTAAAAATAAAAAAAATATTAAAAAAATATATTTTTAAATAAAAAATACTTTAAATTACCATTATTATCATAATCCGGGCTCTGAAGCTGAATAAAAATTTATGGTGATTTTGGAACTAGAATTAAGAAGTAGTACCCAGGAAAAAGCTTGCAGCAGTGTAAAACACGATTGAATTACGGGAGACAACGATGTGACATAACAAAGGACGCTTCCTCGAAGGAAGCCACAACTAAAATAAATGATTGGCATATTCGAACCTTGTCCTAAACAATAGACAATTAGGCACGCACTGTTTAATGATTTCCTGCCAATAAAAATATTAAAAAAGGAACTGATTTGTGATCTTCAATTATATATTTGGGTCTAAGACTTCACTTTATGCTAACTGATTTATATTTTATTATGATTACGTAAGGCACACTGGTTTTCTCAGCTTCAGCTTGTTGAGGAAAGCCGGCCTTGTATGATTTCTCAAACAAGCAAGAAAAAGCCCGGTGCTTTCTGTTAGTAAAACCTAAAAACAATGAAACAATATTATCTTATTAAACTCAAACTGGAGAAGATGATGTCGGAACGAAGCCCTTTGCCACCAACACCTCAAGAGTTTAGGGGATCTATGCTACAAGCTTGAATATTCACTAACTAATCACAAATACTTTGATTTAGTCAAGGGTAAACGATGGTGAAATAACCAATAAGACAAGGGATATTTATCAGTGACCAGAACAAGGCGAATTCCGACAGATTTGAGGGCAACTAATTTGTCATATGTGACCAATACGTCCAAGTGCCTCTGTTTTACATGCGAACATTAACATGTGCCGGCGACATTGATTTGATGGGGGTGTACAGTACAGTGTAAATGCAAATCTCTTGCCATTCTCCTCTTCCAACTCTTGCCATTGTAACTTATTTCAATAAAAAAAAAATCTTCTTTTATAATAATCTTAATAATTATGATCAGGGGTGGAGATAGGGAGCAAGTAGGGGCTCGAGCCTCTACCAAAAAAATTAAACCTTTTTAGGATTGTACACATATTTTATATGTGTATCTTCTATATAAATTTTTTTTCAAGTTTTGATATTTCCCTAGAAAATTGTACACACCTTCTATTTGAAAGAATTCAATAAATTCTTCTTCAATGTAATTGAAAATCGCTATCGTAAAATTGTAGCCCACGCAGGACCACGTCTCCAATTTATTAATATGATTTGATTCAAACAATCAAAACATGCAATTTCCTAGTAATTACAATCACTATTCCTCTCCTCTCTTCAAACCAATACGGTGAGGCCCCTCCTCAAGAACTGGTCCAAGCTCTTCTCCTTCAAGGCTTTAGTTTCACCTTATAAATAACACTTCCTTCCTTCCAAGCTTAAACCAAGAAAACTAGCTAGAATCAGCTCAACCATAGGTGGACAACGAGATGATCATGAAAAAATACTCTTTAAATCCTGTTCTATCTTCATTTTTCTTCCTTTCTTTGATGATTTTGTTCTCAGAAATGGGGGTGGCCCAGAACACAACATCTACAATCCCAGTGAATGTAGGAGTGGTTCTTGACTTGGCTTCTTTGGAGGCCAATATTGCTTTGAGCTGCATCAACATGGCCCTTTCAGACTTCTATGCCTCTCATGGTGACTACAAAACTAGACTGGTCCTCAACACCAGGGACTCAAAGAAAGATGTTATTGGTGCAGCTGCTGCAGGTTCCATCTCTGCCCCTTCTCTTGGTTCTCATCTCTTTTCTCCAATTATGAATCATTGCTCACCATTTCTTACTTCTAATTATTAACCTCCAGCTCATGCAACATTTTAACAGTAGAGATTTTTACATTCTGTATTGATTATCTGATGAGGTTCTCGACCTGCAAATCTCTAGTTTGTTCAAAGAATGCAGGTCCATGGACATGATATGAGAATATATATACCGTTCCATGCTTGCTATATTTTTCTTTTCAAGCTAAGGGTATTCTCAGAAAAACCTGCACATATCTAGACAAAACTCTCTTTCTGATCGTGTTTACAAAACTCTCTTTCTGATCGTGTTTACGTAAGGCATTCACGCTCGAACAGGTTTATATTACTCATTTAATAACTTAAACTTTTAGAGTGAGATGATTATTTGATATTTAATGGAATTTCTTCCTCAACCTTTCATTGTATTGAACCCAAAATAACAAGGCACGTGGGAAGCTTATCCGCAATCAACACCTTAAGACCAAGAAGGACACTTTTTATCTAGGCCTTACTGTGATAATGAAGGACAAGCTGGTTTAACTTTCTGCTAGCGACGATAAGGTCGGTCAAAACACACTAAAGTCTTCATAAATTGTGGCTATCTTACTTTCCAAATTTGCGGCCCCCCCAGTCGTCTATCGTGAGCTGTAACATTGGAGACCAGGAGACAACCCCCCCCCCCCCCCCGGAATATAATAGCAATATTAATAAGTAAAACAAATGCAGTTAGGAACTTTAAATTTATAATTTTATTATCTCAAAATTAGTATATAATGATTGTCTTTCCAAGAGGTTTATAAAATATTTAAATAGGTTAATAAAATCTACATTTACTAGGAAACAACTTAAAATTCAAAACATAAAGGAAATTAAAACTGAATTTTAAAACAACAAAAAAATCTTAGGAAAATAATAAAATTGATCAAAACCACAACTTTCGAGTCTAATTCTAAAAGATCCAACAATCCTCTGATAAGCAACACAACTATGTTAATTAATCTTAAGTAACATGAGAAAAATTTAAACTTGATTTAATAATTGGATCTCTCGTTATCTTAGTTTTAAGATCTTAACCTAATTTGACATGATTAGACTTTTTCTTAAGTCTAGACATATCCCACTAATTTATAAAAATATTTTTGTAGGTAATTTATATAGTTTATTTGAATCATATCCTCATCTAATAGTATATGATATTTACCTAAATACTCATACTTGCTATAAGATCGCATAAATATGTGGATGTCATAAGTTTATCAGGACTTCATGCATAATCACTTTTGGATTATTAATAATTTAATAATTTAGAATTGAACTCACTGAATAATTTGTTTAACTTGTCACTGCCTTATCAGCCACCTTTTTTTTTAATGTAATTAACAGCCTAAGATGTACTTCTTAAAATAAAACATGAACATAATAAGCTTATGACATCATCATTCAACTATGATAATCATGTGGTTAGCATGTTGTTGAAGATTGCTTCATGAGCTGTCAAAGATTTTATTTCTCCTTTGTTGTTCTCAGTTTCAAGCAAATAATAAACTGTTGTCCTTGTCTCTAGGAGTTAGTTAATCTGTTAGTATGTTAACAGATCATAGCATGATTTATTGCTATAAGTTTGCAATTCTGTTTTGCTTAGTTTACTATGTATCTGTAAAGATTGCAATAAACCGTTAGCAATCTGTTTTCATTCGTTCTGCAAATAAATCAAATACAATCTTTGCTGTCTCTTCTCTTCATTTCTTCACCAAAACATTTTACTATTAAAACACTTTCAATTTATCATCATTCAACTATGATAATCATGTGGTTAGCATGTCAATCTATAAATTAATTTTGTTGATTAGAAGCACTCACCAGTTAATTAGCCAGTTTTCCCTCTACTTAAAACAAAAGTTCATGCTCTGCTTAAAAAGTTTGGATTGATAGTGAAAGAAATATATAGCTCGATCAGCATGGATTGCTAGACAAAAGCATGTTAATTTTCTGCTGTCATGTCATTTCTTGATTTATAAGATAGTGTTTAATTACTGTCTCGTAACATAACAGAAAATAAAAGGAAGTAAAGAAAAAAAGAACATGTTTCTTTGATTTATAAGATAGTGTTTATTTTATGAATAAGTCGTACTAGAACACTAACCAAATCCAACATAAGGTGTAGAGCAAAAGAGAAGAGCTCACAGATCATAAAACGTGACTGCAGAATGATCATCCTATAAGAAACTGTGATCCTTTGCTTGATCGTTCTCTGCTGCAGAAGTCTTTAATTTTTCTAATCTCCTTTCGAAATGCAGCCCTGGACTTGATAAAAAATGTGGAAGTGCAAGCAATCTTAGGGCCAACAACATCAATGCAAGCCAATTTTGTTATTGACCTTGGAGAAAAAGCTCAGGTGCCAATTATATCTTTTTCTGCAACAAGTCCTTCTCTTACTTCCATCAGGAGTTCATATTTCTTGCGAGCAACACAAAATGATTCAGCTCAAGTGAATGCCATAAGTGCTATAGTTCAAGCCTTTGGATGGAGAGAAGCGGTGCCCATCTACATTGACAATGAATATGGAGAGGGAATCATACCTTATTTAATTGATGCTCTGCAAGAAGTTGATGCTCGAGTACCCTACCGGAGTGTCATTTCTCCATCGGCCACTGATGATCAAATTGTTGAGGAGCTTTATAGGTTGATGACAATGCAAACTAGAGTTTTCATTGTGCATATGTATCCCTCTCTAGGCACTCGGCTTTTCACCAAAGCAAAAGAGATTGGAATGATGAGTGAAGGCTATGTTTGGATCATGACTGACGGTCTGAGTGTTGATTTCTTGAGTTCACCAAATCATTCTGTCACCGATACTATCCAAGGAGTATTGGGTATTAAACCTTATGTTCCAAGAACAAAAGGGCTTGAATATTTGCGAGCTCGGTGGAAAAGGAAATTCCTACGAGATAATCCAAATAATATTGATGCTGAGTTGAACATTTATGGACTCCTGGCCTATGATGCTGCTACAGCATTGGCCTTGGCAGTTGAGAAAGCCGGCACTACAAATTTTGACTTCCAAAAGGCAAATGTTCCTAGCAATTCATCAACTGATCTTGCAACTCTTGGCATCTCTTTAAATGGTCCAAACATTCTTCAAGCTTTATCGACCACTAGTTTCAAAGGCCTTACAGGAGATTACCTTTTTGTTGATGGGCAGTTGCAATCACCAGCTTTTCAGATAGTTAATGTGAATGGGAATGCAGGAAGACGGATTGGATTTTGGACGCCAACAACAGAAGGACTTGTGAAAACACTGAATCCGAGAATAAATAAACGTATGAATTCAACTTCTACTTCCAGAGTTTCAACTGTAATTTTTCCTGGGGATACAACTGTGGTTCCCAAGGGTTGGGAGATTCCCATAAAGGAGAAGAAGTTGAAAATAGGAGTGCCTGTGAAGCATGGCTTCAGTGAGTTTGTAGCAGTAACAAAAGATCCTGGTTCCAACACCACAAAATTAACCGGATTCTGCATAGATGTTTTTGATGCTGTAGTCAAAGCATTGCCTTATGCTTTGCCTTATGAGTACATCCCCTTTGCCAAGCCTGATGGCGAACCTGCTGGAACTTACAACGATCTGGCCTATC
>Ga0325403_1001511_pt1 | contig 19488 bp, 10 predicted proteins | sample PopdelMetagenome_19_FD_205665 | JGI IMG/M metagenome (GOLD analysis project Ga0325403, IMG submission 205665) | Populus deltoides microbial communities from Bellville, Georgia, United States - Xylem-PdKOR-R4 | ecosystem: Host-associated > Plants > Phyllosphere > Stem > Wood/Secondary xylem...
AGCTTCGGCTAATGGCATCCGAATGGATGGCCGGGACAAAGAATGATTAGCTTTGGCTAATGGCGTCCGAATGGATGGCCGGGTTAAAAAGGGATGATTTCGCTGCCGATTGTGGATCGGCAGCGACACGGTTCCGCTGCCGATTCTGGATCGGCAGCGACACAGTATTCGCTGCCGATACAGAAATCGGCAGCGACCTAGTTTCCGCTGCCGATACAGAAATCGGCAACGACGCAGTTTCCGCTGCCGATTCTGGATCGGCAGCGATGCAGTCTTCACTGCCGATACAGAAATCGGCAGCGACCCAGTTTCGCTGCCGATTCCTTGATCGGCAGCGATGTAGTTTCGGCTGCCGGTTTTAGGATTGGCAACAACGCAGCTATCGCTATGGAATTCGGATGGATAGCCGGGACAAATAAACGACTAGTTTCGGCGAATGGCATTTGAAAACTTGTGTATCTATATGTACTACTAATTGTTACATCAAATACATGAAGAAATTATAAATGTCAATGCTTATTTAATTGCTAGGCCGTTAGTTACCATTATTATTATTATTAAGTATTTGTTTTCTCTTAAATGTTTTGTACTGCTGCAGGGACGTCACACCAACGAGATGTCTAGGATACCCGATACACGGGAACCTACTTTTGCAAGGAATTAAGTAGATGCATTCTAACTCACAATGTATTTTGTAGGGATCAATGTACTGAATGTATAACTTTTATTAGATCCTTTTTGTTTAAAATTTGTGATGGCTATTAGTAGTATAAGAATGCAAACTCATGTCCATGTATATATATTTTTAATATGAACTTCAAATCATGCAACCTTAATATTATGTGTTTGTATAAGATTCGCTTTTGAAAGAACTGTTGATTGTATGGATTGTATTTTGATGATGTGAGGATTCAAGTTCTTTGATTACCGGCACCATGTGTATTAAATATACATATATAAAAAAAAAATTACCATTGTTTTGGGCTTAGAAAGCCGGGTTGTTACATCAATAAAAACTCATTCCTAAGAGTTCTTGTTTCCAAAATAACAATGAACTTAACAAAAAAAAGCATATTTTCACTTAAGCAGTGTATCCCAGTAGTAAACGAAACATGACTGAAGTTTTTTGTAAGAATTTAAGATCAACTATCCATAATAATGAGCTGAAATCCTAGTAGTCAAATTCTCAACTTACCACACAAGGAATTTCAACATTGCACATCGTAGATTCTGTTTCTCCTTAGGTTATCAACCAGTATTAGAACATTACACTTGCCATACCTACCTAAAATCCCTTCACATTCAGTTTTCTCTTAAAATTACATGCAAAAATATAAAAAACCTTAAAACATTGAGAACCTAAACTAAATGCCCAAGTTCTTTCAACCACAGTAGTGAAAAATATTACTTCACACATCAATTTCAATTACTTATTCCTTGCATTAAAAAGCTTAGTTACAATCAATTAGAAACTATCAACTCTACAGTCTACACCAACAAGAAAAAAGATGGCTAAATAAAATTAAACATAGGTAATCTAAATAACATGAAATTCATATAATTAAGAAGCTTAGTTAAAGATAATGAAAATTGGAAAGTGACATTGACAAGAGTGCAATATTGGTATGCTTCGTTGTCTATGCAGACTCTGCAACACCAAAACCAACAAACAAGATCAAACAGAGCATACAGTTGAGGATCCAGATACATTTTAGTGATGTAAATTTCCTAAATTGGAAATTCCACAAACAAGTAAATGGAAACTCAAGTTCACAACCCACAGAAGTAAAACATCGTTAGACAGCTTCAATCGATGGTTAATTAGAAATTACAAGAAACATAGAAGGTGTAAATCCCGAGATAATCAAGGCTGGATTAAATTAAAGAAATTAAACTAAACTAAAAAGAAGTGGGGGCAAAACAAATACATTTAAAGAAAATAGGGTCTAAATGCAAATAAGAATAATTATAGAGCATAAATACAAATCTTCTTACCAAAAATAGATCTGCAACTATCGTGAAGAAAGAAGAGAGGGAGTTTTGGTATCTACTTTTACTGATCAAGAGAGAAACACCAAATTTCAAGAACCCATCCAAGATTTAGGGTTATAGGTAAAAATAAACACTGGTAGGCAAGGGATTAACAAGAAAAAAATTGAACAAGAAGAGAAGAGGGGAGGGTCGGCTGTCATTAAAAAGAAAAGGAGGGATCGAGATCTTGATTTATATCGGGTAAGATATTCTAAACATGGTCTTATGAGTTGTTTTAAAGTCGATTATGAATTGATGATTGGATGTTAAATTACAGATTTGAGTTCTATAACTCCAAATATAGTTAAAAATCTAAGGAGAGGTCAGACAGTAACAGTTTAAAAACGGATAGTAACAGTTGGACATTAACAGTCCAAGTGTTTGTTGATGAGCGATTTTGACTATCTTAGAGGTAGAACTGGGTTCTTCTTAAATCATATAACTTGTAGCCTCATGTCTTATCTTTCCAACGACATAAATTTTGCTTGAATCAGAGTTCTATAACTCTAGATATAGTTAAAAATCTAAGGAGAGGTCAGATAGTAACAGTTCAAAAAACAGACAGTAACAATCCAAGTGTTTGTTGATGAGCGATTTTGACTATCTTAGAGGTAGAACTGGGTTCTCCTTAAATCATAGAACTTGTAGCCTCATGTCTTATCTTTCCAATGACATAAATATTTCTTGAATCGAAGTTCTATAACTCCAGATATAGTTAAAACATCTAAGGAGAGGTCAGATAGTAACAATTCAAAAAACGGACAGTAACAGTCCAAGTGTTTGTTGATGAGTGATTTTGACTATCTTAGAGGCAAAACTGGGTTCTCCTTACACATAAAACTTGTAGCCTCATCTCTTAGCTTTCCAACAACATAAATTTTGCTTGAATCAGAGTTCTATAACTCCAGATATAGTTAAAAATATGAGGAGAGGTCAGATAGTAATAGTTCAAAAACGGACAGTAACAGTTGGACATTAATAGTCCAAGTGTTTGTTGATGAGCAATTTTGACTATCTTAGAGGCAGAACTGGGTTCTCCTCAAATCATAGAACTTGTAGCCTCATGTCTTACCTTTCCAACGCCATAAATTTCGCTTGAATCAGAGTTCCATAACTCCAGATATAGTTAAAAATTAGAGGAGAGGTCAGACAGTAACAATTCAAAAACGAGACAGTAACAGTTGGACAGTAACAGTCCAAGTGTTTGTTAATGAGTGATTTTGACTATCTTAGAGGCAGAACTGGGTTCTTCTCAAAACATAGAACTTGTAGCCTCATGTCTTACCTTTCCAAAGCCATATATTTTGCTTGAATCGGAGTTCTATAACTCCAGATATAGTTAAAAATATGAGGAGAGATCAGACAGTAACAGTTCAAAAATGGACAGTAATAGTTGGACAGTAACAGTCCAAGTGTTTGTTAATGAGTGATTTTGGCTATCTTAGAGGCTAAACTAGGTTCTTCTACATAGAACTTGTAGCCTCATGTCTTACCTTTCCAACGCCATAAATTTCACTTGAATCAGAGTTCTATAACTCCAGATATAGTTAAAAATCTAAGGAGAGGTCAGATAGTAACAGTTCAAAAACGAGACAGTAACAGTTGAACAGTGATAGTCCAAATATAAAGAAAGGAATGATAACTAGGATTGGATAAAGAATGACAGTAATAATGAGTGAAATGAGAAAAACATAAAGTACTAAGAAATAACTGAAAGAAAGACTTATTGGTTGTTGATATGGTTATTATAAAACATATCCTTGAGTGAAGAAAATTTATGAGATAAACTTGTGATTTGCAGGAGGGACCATAGACGTGGTGCAACAGCAGCATCAGGGGAGCACAAGTAAAGCTTCTATTGCAGGTAGGTGATTCACACCTATGCGTTCTAGTTAAATTCCATGATTTAATATATTTTTGATGTGAAATGTGAATTACTGAATGTATGTGTATTCAAGGTGAAAAGTTGTTATGTGAATAGCCAAGTGATGAAATTATCACTGACAAAGGAAATATGAGAAGTGTGATTTGAGGCATAAACTAGCATACATTGAGTGTATGTTAGGATCCCGGGTAAGGGGATCACCCTATATTGGCTAGCATACATTTAGTGTATGTTAGGATCCCGGGTAAGGGGATCGTCACGAATGGACTAGCATACATTTAGTGTATGTTAGGATCCCGGGTAAGGGGATCACCCTGTATTTTCTAGCATACATTTAGTGTATGTTAGGATCCCGGGTAAAAGGATCGTCATGAATGGACTAGCATACATTTAGTGTATGTTAGCGGGTAAGGGGATCACCCTGTATTGGCTAGCATACATTTAGTGTATGTTAGGATTCCGGGTAAGGGGATCTCCACGTATTGGCTAACATACATTTAGTGTATGTTAGGATCCCGGGTAAGGGGATCACCATGTATTGGCCAGCATACATTTAGTGTATGTTAGGATATCGGGTAAAGAGATCGCCTTATATCGACTCCTATGGGGTGGTGATGACGATACCAATGAAATTGGTATCGGTAATGTGATAAGCAAAAGTAATCATGTTAATCTTATAAGGTCTAGAATGAAGGTTGATAGTGGCAGAGGGAACGGTTATTAATAGTTTGAATAAGGAAGAGATTTTAATATAAAAAAACTAGAAGGGAGAAGTAAATGAAATATGAATGCATGTTACCCTGTTGAAATTATTAGATATTCATATTGCTATATTTATTGTGATATTCACCTTGCAATAATATGTATTTTGTTTCAGGATCATCGCATGCACGACAGGAGTAGATCCTAGCTTATGTTCCCTTTTTGAAATCTAGGTTTTAGGGAGTATACCCTTTTATTTTGTAAACATGAAAATATTTGTATAACTTAATTTGTATAATAAATGTTTAAACTTGATTGGATGAATTTAACGTTGTAGTTTATATATCCATATTTCATGTCTATGTATCTATATTTATTTAAATTATCCATCCATAATGATATTTTTGTTATATAATGCATATCATAAATATTATGGTTGATAGGTGTGAGTATAATTGTGGAATTGAAACCCAGGATGATTGGGTCGGGAATTAAGTTATAAGATGCAAACTGTTAGAAGTGTAAACAGGTTACATGTCGGTAACTTGGGACCTTCCGGTATAGGGGGGACTCCGTTGAAATTCCGGTAGATGTTAATACGAAGACCATGAATACGTATATACAAAAAAAAATTAACTACTCTGTTTTTTTTATTGACATGAGATTGTTGTTTTATCCCAGAAATGGGGGATGTTACATTTAACCTTGATTTTACACGTTTTATGTGTTTTGACTCGTAAAATTGGATGATTTTACGAGTCAAAACGCATTTTTAACAACCATGAACCATAATATTCATGATATACATTATATAATAACATATCATTATGGATGGATAAAAATATAAACACACAGACATGAAATGTGGTTATATAAACTACAGAGTTAAGTTCATTTAATCAAGTTTAAATATTAATTATACAAATTAAGTTATACAAACATTTCCATGTTGACAAAATACAAGGGTATACTCCCTAGAACCTAGATTACAACAAGGGAACATAAGCTATAATCGACTCCTATAGTGCATGCGATGATCCTGAAACAAAATACATATTATTGTAACATGAATATCACAATAAATATAAGAACATGAATATCTAACAATTTAAAAAGGGTAACATGCATTCATATTTTGTTCACTTCTCCCTTCTGGTTTTCATTAGAATCTCTTCCTTGTTCAACTATTCATAATCGTTCCCTCTCCCATTATCAACCTCCATTCTAGATTTTATAAGATTAATCATGATTATTTATACTTAACACATTACCGATATCAATTTCACTAGTATCATCATCATCTTCCCGTAGGAGTCGATGCAAGGTGATCCCCTTACCCGGGATCCTAACATACATTAAATGTATGCAAGCCAATACATGGTGATCCCCTTACCCGGGATCCTAACATACACTAAATATATGTAAGCCAATACATGGTGATCCCCTTATCCAGGATCCTAACATACACTAAATGTATGTTAGTCCAAACGTGGTGATCCCCTTACCCAGGATCCTAACATACACTAAATGTATGCTAGTTCATGCCTCAAATCACACTTTTCATATTTCCTTTGTCAGCGACAATTTCATCACTTGGCAATTCACACAACAACCTTTCACCTTGAATACATATACATTCAGTAATTCACATTTCACATCGGTAATATATTAAATCATGGAATTTAACTAGAAAGTATAGTTGCGATTCACCTACCTGCAATAGAAGCTCTACTCATGCTCCCTTGTTGCTGTTGTTGCACCATGCTTGTGGTCCCTCCTACATATCACATATTTATCTTATAAGTTTTCCTCACTCAAGGATATGTTTTATAATAACCATATCAACAGCCAATAAGTCTTTCTTTGAGTATTTCTTAATATTTTATGTTTTTCTCATTTCATCCATTAATATTGTTGTTCTTTGTCCAACCATAGTTATCATTCCTTTCTTTATATTTGAATTATTTCTGTTTAAATCCTGAACTATCATTGTCTAGATATTGAACTGTTACTGTCCGACTTCTCCTCAAATGTTTAACTATATCTAGAGTTATATAACTCCATTTCAAGCGAGATTAGTCTTGTTGGAAAGCTAAGACATGAGGCTACAAGTTCTCTGAAGGAAGGAGAACCCAGTTTTGCCTCCAAGACAGCCAAAATTACTCATCAACAAACATTTAGACTGTTACTGTCCAACTGTTATTGTCTTGTTTTTTAACCGTTACTGTCCGACCTCTCCTCAGATTTTTAACTATATATAGAGTTATAGAATTCCATTTCAAACAAGATTGGTCTCGTTAGAAATCTAAGATATGAGGCTACAAGTTCTCTGAAGGAAGGAGAACCCAGTTCTACCTTCAAGACAGTCAAAATTGCTCATCAACGAACCAGACCTACTACCCTACAGGGTTTGTCATGACCTAGTCTCAGTTGGTGACCAATAGCTGCAGTTATATAACTTTAAATTGAGCAAGAAGAATTTCTTTAGTTAGTCAATATCAAAAACTACAATTTCTATGTCAAAATCCAAAACTATAATTAGGAACCTGATCCTAATTCCTTCATCCTCGTACCCGAAATCCCTCTGAAAGTCAAGATACGAAACTGTCAAGATTCGTCAACCTTTCCATTTACACACAAAGCATGAAGTTATTAAATTTAGCAACTCATATGTTTTCCTCAAATCAAGTCTAAGAACTCTAATCTATAATTCAACATCTTACCCGGTACGAATCAAGATTTCGATCTTCAACTCCCTCCTTTTCTTTCTAATGACAGCCGGCCTTCCCCTCTTGTCTTCTTATTCAAAGTTTCTTGTCAATCCCTTGCCAACCAGTGTTTATTCTACCTATAACTCTTAATCTTGGATGAGTTTTTGAAATTTTGGTGTTTCTCTCTTGATTTGTGACAATGGATACAAAAACTCCCTCTTTTCTTTCTTTACAATAGCTGCAAATTTTTAGTGAGAAGAAGAGTATTTATGCTCTATAATTATTCTTATTTGCCCCATTTCTTTTTAGTTTAGTTTATTTTCTTTAATTTAATCCAACCTTGATTTTCCCGGGATTTACAAGCACACTCGATAAGGGGCATGAACCGAGCAACCCTCCATAGAAAGAGGGAGTAGAGGCCAAAATGCCCAAGATTTGCTAGACGAAGATCCCTTATATGACACAGTTTCTTATACCCCAATGAGATCATCTAAACCTTACAGGAAAGAACCGCATAAGTAGGAGAAGACTGAATACCTAATCGAACGGAGGAAGTACCCCTAGTAGAGATGGGCAGCATGAAGGAGTGAAGGCACACCCATCGACCATACCAACGGGGGTCCCCCGCCGTATGTAGACCAAGGACTCCTAGTCCACATAGCTAAAGCAGTGATGGAATGCATGATTAGCTAAGTACAAGACTAGATAGACTGATATATATATATATATATATATATATATATATATATATATATATATATATATATATATAAACTGGTACGTTTCAAATAGCAAAGGTTTCGTAGTTAGTAATGATGCCTCAAAGAAAAGACTTAGGTGTAATTTATGTAGCATAGGATGTGATCGCTTATGTGTCAAGATAGTTAAGGACTCACATAGAGAATTACTCGAAACACGACGTGAAGTCAGTTACTATGGTATTTGCTCTAAGAATCTGGAGGCACTAGCAATATGAGTCCCTTTAATTTTGAGGATGAAATTTATATTAAAAGGGGAGAATGTAAACACCCAAAAAGTAAAGTAAAAAACAACTCCACCGTCGCTACAGATTTTTGGATCGGCAATGACATAGTTTGTGGCTGCCGATTTATGAATTGGCAACAACGCAATTTTATTGTCGATTTCTAAATCGGCAACGGCATAGTTTAGCTGCCGATTTCAGAATCAGCAGGGTCAAAGCTTTTGGCTGCTGATTTCTGAATCGGAAGCGATATAGTTTGGCTACCGATTTCTGGATCGACGGCGACACAGTTTGTGGCCATCGATTTATAAATCGGCAGTGACGCAGTTTTGCTACCGATTTCAGAATCGGCAACGGCAAAGCTTTTGGCTATCGATTATGAATCGACAGCGACATAGTTTGTGGCTAACGATTTATAAATCGACAGCAACGCAGTTTTGGTGCCGATTTCAGAATCGGCAGTGGCAAAGCTTTTGGATGCTAATTTATGAATCGACAATGGCACAGTTTTGCTGCTGATTTCAGAATCGGCATCGAAAAAGCTTTGGGCTGTCGATTTATGATTCGTCAGCGATGCAATTTTGCTATTGATTTCAGAATCGGCACCGGCAAAGCTTTTAGCTGCTGATTTCTGAATCGGCAGCAGCACAATTTGGCTATCGATTTATGAATTAGCAATGGCATAATTTTTGCTGATGATTTTTGAATCAGCAGCGACACAGTTTGTGGCTACTGATTTCTGAATCGGCAGCGACGCTGAAAAGCCTTACACAAATTCATGTTGGACCAGGCTATTCTAGATGAGAACAATAGAGGAGATGACCAGCCTTAGATTAACCCAAAAGAGGAATGAGAACAACCTTATCCAGCCTACCAAACACCCCTTTTGCATTTAGGAAGGGTATAAATGCAGCAAGGAGAGAGAAAGGGGCACTCTTTCCAAAAGAGGCTGCATGCTCTTGCCTTCTTCCTCTCTCTAAAAAAAACAGTCAGCTAGCAGCCTTTGCTGTAATAACCTCTCTTCCCAAAGAAAAACCAGCAAACCTAGCTGCATGAATCTTCTTGGAACGTTGGAGAAGAATGGAGGATTAGGGAAAAGCAGAGGTGGCCGAAGGCATGGAAGGAGAAGAAATCAAGACCTCTCCCCAAAAGCCAGCCAGTAAACACCACTACAGCCGCCGCTTCCCCAAGAAGAAAACCTACCAACTAGCTGCATGCACATTCCTTGAGTGTTAGAGAGGAAAAGAGAGTTAGAGAAAAACATAAATGGCCGAAACCATAAAGGGAGATGGGGTGTAACAGACAGCTGAATAAAGGAAGAAGAAGAGGGAAACCATGAGTAGAGGGGAAGAAGCAGCAGAAGAAGAAGATTGCGAGTAGAAGGGGAGAAAAACCTGTTGAATCCTTTCCTAAAACTACCAAAAACAGTAATGTATGAACCAGACCTTTCTCCCCACTTGTTCTTAAGACTTTTGGATTAAAATGATGAAGGAAAACCCCAAAGAGATGACCTAGAATCCTTACACTAGCTGCTAAGTAAATTGGGCTAAAGAATGCATGTAAAACAGGGGTGAATGGGAGGCCAAATTCTAGAACACTTAACAAAGGAAATGGATAATTTAAATACACAAACTGAGGTGGAAGACCGACCTTGGTGAGGGTTTGACAAAATGCAAACACTATGAGAAAAAAAGCAGGAATTATGACCTTGTTAGAACCTTAGACCATGCTAAAGTCAAAACAGAAAACATGTTAGTGCTATTGACTTGATTTCTTATTGTGTTTGATAAAATTGTGTGATAACAGGCTTAAAGTAAGGTTATGTGCAAGATTGTGTGTGTTTGTAACCTTGAAAGCATGCTACAACTGAAACAAGAATCTAATGAAAAAGCATGTGCTGGAATTGAATTTGTATGTGTGTTAATGCTAAAATTGTATGATTCTGCTGGATTCAAAGAACGAATTGTGGTGTCACAACGAATGAGTTTTTGCTGTGAACTGTGTTGTTGGCACCGAATCAGTTTCGCTGCCAAACTGTGTTCTGTCCAGCGAATGAGTTTTCCTTGTGGAATTGTGTGTCAGCAGCGAATCAGTTTCACTACTGAACTGTGGTTTGTAGCGAATCAGTTTCGCTGTCGAATTGTGTTGTCTGCAGTGAAAGAGTTTTCGCTGCCGAATTATGTGTCACCAGCGAATCACTTTCGCTGTCAAAATGTGTTGGCTGCAGCGAATGAGTTTTCGCTGTCGAATTGCGTGTTAGTGGGAATCAATTTCGCTATCGAACTGTGTAGTCTGCAGTGAATCAGTTTTGCTGCCGAACTGTGTTGTCTGTAGTGAATGAGTTTTCACTGCCGAATTGTGTGTCACCAGCGAATCACTTTCGCTGTCGAAATGTGTTGGCTGCAGTGAATGAGTTTTCGCTGCCGAACTGTGTAGTCTACGGCGAATGAGTTTTTACTGCCGAATTGTGTGTCAACAGCAAATCAGTTTCGCTGCCGAACTATATTGTTTGCAGCGAATGAGTTTTCGCTGCCGAATTGTGTGTCACAAACGAATCACTTTCGCTGTCGAAATGTGATGGTTGCAGCAAATGAGTTTTCTCTGCCGAATTGTGCGTCCCAAACAAATCACTTTCGCTGTCGAAATGTGTTGGCTGCAGCGAATGAGTTTTCACTGCCGAATTGTGTGTCACAAGCGAATCACTTTCGCTACCGAAATGTGTTGGCTATTGCGAATGAGTTTTTGCTGTCGAATGTGTGTCCGTAATGAATTAGTTTCGTTGCCGAACTGTGTTGTCCGCAGCGATATAGGTTTTCAGTGCTGCATTTGTGTTGTCTGCAGAGAATCAGGTGTTCGCTGCCAAATTATGTTGTCCGTCATGATTCAAGCTTTTGCTGCCGAATTTGTGTGGTTCGCAGCGAATCGGGTGTTAGCAGCTAAATTGTGTTGTCCACAGCAAATCAAGTGTCCGCTGCTGAATTATGTTGTCTGCAGCGAATCAGATTTTTGCTACCAAATTAGTGTTGTCCGGAGTGAATCAGAGGTTCGCTGCCGAATTGTGTTGTCCGCAATGAATTAGCATTCGTTGCCGAAAGTGTGTTGGTTGCAATGAATTATCATTTGTTGCTGAAGTTGTGTTTTCTGCAGCAAATCAGCATTCGCTGTCGAAGTTGTGATGTCTGCAGTGGAAGTGTGATTCGCTACCAAAATCGAGTTGCTTGTAGTGAATTAGCATTCGTTTTTGAAAACGTGTCGGTTGCAGTGAAGTAGCATTTGCTGCCAAAATTGAGGTGCCTGCATCGAACTAGTTTTCGTTGCCAAAATGTGTGGCTTGCAATGAACTAGTTTTCGCTACCGAATTGTGTGGCCAGCAACAAATTAGTTTCACTGCTGATTTTTCTATAATAGTTCCCCATGCAGAAATGACTTAAATGCTTGTGACAATTTCATTGTATGATGGTGTAAAATGTGGAACACTTGAATGTGAAAATATGAACTCTTGAAATAAGTTTGGTGATGAATATGATTTAAGGATGCAAATGTACTGATTTGTGACCATTGATGTCTTAGGTGGTGTGGCCGGGATCGAACCATCGCCAAGACAAGGACAACCCGCAAGTGGAGTAGGTAGGTGGTTTCCACCTTTTTCTCATATAATGTTTATGTTTGGAAATGATTTACTTATGGTGATATTTTATTAAATCCTTGTGGAATGATGAAACAACGAATGAAGTGTTTGATTGAATTCTTGATGATTGTCAAAACGACTATGAAACGTCGATTGAGTTCTTGATGAATGTTGAAACAATGACAAAAATGTTAATGTTTTGAAATGACCTGTTTGAGGTAGATATATTATTGTGTTGTGATGAATAGTAAACTGACTATGAGGTGTTAATTGGGCTACTATGAATTTCAATTGCTGATGAATAGTAGTATGAGTATTACGAAAGATCTACTATTGTATTTTATTGAATGTATTTGTGATGAATGGTTATATGAGTATTATGAAGGATCTATTGTTGTATTTTATCGAATGTAATTCTGACGAATGGTTATATGAGTCTTACGAAAGATCTACCATTTTATTATATTGAATGTAATTCTGACAAATAATTGCATGAGTATTATGAATGATCTACCATTTTGTTATATTGAATGTAATCGTGACGAATGATTGTATGAGTATTATGAAGGATCAACCATTATTATATTGAATATACTTGTGATGCATGATTGTATAAGCATTACGAAGAATCTACCATTGTATTATACGAATGAAATTGTCACGAATGGTTGTATGAGTATTATAAGGGATCTATTGTTGTATTGTATTGTACATTAACTTTCACGAATGGTTGGATGAGTAATACGAAGGGTGCATTGTTGTGTTATACTGAATGCTAAACTGTTATGGAATGTTTGTTTGTGTATTACAAAAGACGTATTATCTTGTTACTAAATGTTAAACTATTATGGAACACTCATAGAAGTATCACGAAGGGTCTACTATTATGTTGCAGTGAATGTCAAGTTGTTACGAACTGTTTGAATGAGCAATTCAAGGGATATTACATGTTATAGTGATTTTATAAACTGCCTCTAGAACATTTGATTGGTTGATTGATTAACTTCGGCTAGTGTCATCCAAAGCGGATGATGGGGACAAATGATTGATTAGTTTTGGTTAATGGCATCCGAAGGGATAACTGCAATAAGCCAATAACTTATTGATTAGCTACGACTAATAGCATCTGAATGGATGACCAGAACAAATGATTGATTAGCTTCAGTTAATGGCATCTAAAGATATGACCGGGATAAATGATTGATTAGCTACGGCTAACGACATCCAAAGCGGATGACCAAGACAAATGATTGATTAGCTACGGCTAATGGCATCCGAATGAATGACCGGAACAATAGATTGATTAGCTTTAGCTAATGACATCTGAATAGATGACCGAAATAAATTATTAATTAGCTATGGCTAATGGCATCCTAAGCGGATAACTGGGACAAATGATTAATTAACTTCGGCTAATGGCATCCGAAGGGATGGCCGGGATAAATGATTGATTAGCTTCAGCTAATGGCATCTAAATTGAAGGCAGGGATGAATGATTGATTAGCTATGGTTAATGGCATCCAAAGTGGATGGCCAAGATGAATAAATGATTAGCTTCGGCTAATGGCACCCTAAGGGGATGACCGGGATGAATAATTGATTAGCTTCGGCTAATGGCATCTAAAATGGATGACTAGGATGAATAAATGATTAACTTTGGCTAATGTCATTCTAAATGTATGACCGGGAAGAACAAATGACTAGCTTCGACTAATAGCATCCTAAATGGATGATCGGGATGAACAAATGATTAACCTTGGCTAATGGCATCCTAAATGGATGACTGGGATGAATAAATGGTTAGCTTACACTAATACATCCTAAGTGGATGACCGGGATGAGTAAACGATTGGCTTATGCTAATGGCATCCTAAGAGGATAGGCGGATTTGTGAGTTATGAGTTAGTTTCAAGAATTAATGTGTTCATGTATACTATGTTTTGTATATACAAAGTATATGAAAGAACTTCGATTATTATGTTTTAACCAGAGAATAATGTTAGTTTGCCTAACGGTATTCGAGATGAATGATCGGGTTTGAGTATTGTAACTAGCCTCGATAATTGACGAATTATTAATGGTGATATTTACATAAGTAAGGGGAAATGATAGAATTACGCTCTTTTGGTCCATGAATGAAATGTAACACTAATATTGGTTTATTATGTTTTTAGATTGCCTATAATGCTTGAAATTATCTTGTGCTGTAACAGGGACATCATACCAACATGGTGCGTAAGGAAATCCATTTCGCAGCTCATATATTTTGAAAAGAAATATATATTTGCACGTTACGGGTGATATGAGTTCTGTAGGAACAGACGTGTTAATCACTTAATTAGTCACTTCATCCCTTTTGTAAAGACTAGCAATGAAAAATTCAAATGGAACACAAATGTGAATGCACGAATATGTTGATATGATGTGTATGAATATACATATGAGGTATTCACCTTGTGAGGATGTCATATTGTGAAATTATATGAGGTCAGGATAACGAAAGTCTAGTTATGTAACTTGTTGTTCGACATTCTTATATGAACTCGTGATGATAACGAGACTAGAACAGGAATGTGAATTTATAAGTATGTCAATATGATGTAATGTAAACCTATAAGTATGGAAATATAATATTATGGGCACAAGTATTGACAATCCATTTTATGGGAACGTTGGCTTACATTATCCTACGTAGATCGTGCCTTGTTAATGAACAAAATGCAATGGTAAATCTGAAGAATGATATGGTGAAAACATCCAGATACTGGACGATAAAAAAAAAATTCTATCGATTTTGGCCTTGAAAAAGTTAGGTCATTACAACTAGGAACTCATATTGTCCATATTAAGTCCTAAATGTCGTATTTGACACATCTTCCTCTTTGATCCTCAATTGGTAATATCCTGATCTTAGGTTTATTTTGGTAACACCATAGCTACCTTCAATTGATCAAACCAGTCATCTATCCATGGAAGTTGATATTTATTCTCCACAGTCACCTTATTTAACATCTACAATGAATGCAGAGCCTAATTGTTCCATCTTTCTTCTTCACAAACAAGACTGAAGCTTCCTAGGATGAATTACTTGGTCATATAAACCTTTTTTCTAACAAATCCTGTAATTGGACCTTCAACTTCACCAATTCTATATGTAACATCCCCCATTCCAGGATAAAAAACAACAATCTCATGTCAACCGAATAACAGAGTAATGAATTATATATATATATATATATATATTCATGGTTTTCGTATTAAAATCTACCGAAATTTCGACGGAGTCCCCCCTATACCGGAAGGTCCTAAATTATCGACATGTAACCTGTTTACACTTCTAATAGCTCGCATCTCATAACTTAATCCCGACCCAATCATCTTGGGTTTCAAGTTCACAAATATTCTCACACCTATCAACCACAAAATTTATGATATACGTTATATAACAAAATATCATTATAGATGGATAAAAAAATATAAATACATAGACATGAAATATAGAGTATTTCATTAATTAAGTTCATTCAATCAAGTTTAAACATTAATTATACAAATTAAGTTATACAAACATTTTCATGTTTACAAAATACAAGGGTATACTCCTTAAAACCTAAATTATAAGAAGGGAACATAAGCTAGAATCTACTCCTTTCGTGCATGCGATGATCCTAAAACAAAATACATATTATTGAAAGGTGAATATCACATAAATATAATAACATGAATATCTAACAATTTCAACAGGGTAACATGCATTTATATTTTGTTCACTTCTCCCTTTTGGTTTTCATTAGAATCTCTTCATTATTAAACTATTAATAATCGTTCCCTCTTCCACTATTAAACTCCATTCTAGACTTTATAAAATCAAACATGATTATTTTTGTTTAACACATTACCGATACCAATTTCACTGGTATCATCATCATCACCCCGTAGGAGTCGATGCAAGGTGATCCCCTTACCCGGGATCGTAACATACACTAAATGTATGTTAGTTAATACATGGTTGATCCCCTTATCCAGAATCCTAACATACACTAAATGTATGCTAGCCAATACATGGGGATCTATGCTAGCCAATACATGGTGATCCCCTTACCCAGGATCCTAACATACACTAAATGTATGTTAGTCCAAACGTGGCGATCCTCTTACCCAGGATCCTAACATATGCTAAATGTATGCTAGTTTATGCCTCAAATCACACTTCTCATATTTCCTTTGTCAATGATAATTTCATCACTTGGCAATTCACACAACAACATTTCCCCTTGAATACACATACATTCAGTAATTCACATTTCACATTGGGAATATATATTAAATCATGGAATTTAACTAGAAGGTATATGTGCGATTCACCTACCTACAATAGAAGCTTTACTCGTGCTCCTCTGTTGCTGCTGTTGCACCACACCTGTGGTCTCTCCTGCAAATCACAGGTTCATCTCATAAATTTTCCTCACTCAATGATATGTTTTATAATAACCATATCAACAGCCAATAAGTCTTTCTTTCAGTCATTTCTTAATATTTTACATTTTTCTCATTTCACCCATTAATATTGTCGTTCTTTGTCCAACCACATTTATCATTCCTTTTTTTATATTTGAATTGTTTCTGTTTAAATCTCGAACTATCACTGTCTAGACATTGAACTATTACTGTCTGATCTCTCTTCAGATTTTTAACTATATCTAGAGTTATAGAACTCTGATTCATGCAAGATTAGTCTCGTTGGAAAGTTAAAACATGAAGCTATAAATTCTCTGAAGAAAGAGAACCTAGTTCAGCCTTTAAGACAGTCAAAATTGCTCATTGACAAACATTTGGATTGTTACTGTCCAATTGTTACTGTCTCATTTTTAAACTGTTACTATCTGACCTCTCGTCAGATTTTTAACTATACCTGGAGTTATAGAACTTCGATTCAAGCGAGATTAGTCTTGTTGGAAAGCTAAGACATGAAGCTACAAGTTCTCTGAAGGAAGGAGAACCCAGTTCTACCTCTAAGATAGTCAAAATTGTTCATGAACAAACATTTAGACTGCTAGTGTCCAACTGTTACTGTCTCATTTTTAAACTGTTACTGTCTGACCTCTCCTCAGAGTTTTAACTATATCTAGAGTTATAGATCTCTGATTCAAGCAAGATTAGTTTTGTTGAAAAGCTAAGACATGAGGCTACAAGTTCTCTGAGGAAGGAGAACCAGTTATGCCTCTAAGACAGTCAAAATTGCTCATCAAGAAACATTTGGACTGTTACTATCAAACTGTTACTGTCTCGTTTTTTAATTATTACTGTCTGACCTCTCCTTAGAATTTTAACTACATCTGGAGTTATAAAACTCCGATTCAAGTAAGATTAGTCTCGTTGGAAAGCTAATACATGAGGCTACAAGTTCTCTGAAGGAAGGAGAACCCAGTTTTGCCTCTAAGACAATCAAAATTGCTCATCAATAAACTTTTGGATTGTTACTGTCCAACTTTTACTGTCTCATTTTTTCCAACTGTTACTGTCTGACCTCTCCTTATATTTTTAACTATATCTAGAGTTATAGAACTTTGATTCAGGCGAGATTAGTCTTATTGGAAAGCTAAGACATGAGGCTACAAGTTCTCTGAGGGAAGGAGAACCTAATTATGCCTCTAAGACAGTCAAAATTGCTCATCAACAAACATTTGAACTGTTACTATCCAACTATTACTGTCTCTTTTTTTAACTGTTACTATCTGACCTCTCCTTAGAGTTTTAACTATATCTAGAGTTATAGAACTCCGATTCAAGCAAGATTAGTCTCGTTGGAAAGCTAATACTTGAAGCTACAGGTTCTCTAAGTAAGGAGAACCCAGTTCTGCCTCTAAGACAGTCAAAATTGCTTATCAACAAACATTTGGACTGTTACTCTCTCATTTTTGAACTGTTACTGTCTGACCTCTCCTTAGATTTTTAACAATATCTGGAGTTATAAAACTCCGATTCAAGCGAGATTTGTCTAGTTGGAAAGCTAAGATATGAGACTATAAGTTCTCTGAGAAAGGAGAATCCAGTTCTGCCTCTAAGACAGTCAAAATTGCTCATCGACAAACATTTGGATTGTTACTGTCTAACTGTTACCGTCTCATTTTTGAACTATTACTGTCTGACCTCTCCTTAGATTTTTAACTATACCTAGAGTTATAGAACTCAAATCTATAATTTAACATCCAGGCATCAATTCATAATCGACTTTAAAATGACTCATGAGACCATGTTTAAAATACCTTACCTGGTACGAATCAAGGTTTCGATCCCTCCTTTTCTTTCTAATGACAGTCAGCCCTCCCCTCTTCTCTTCTTGTTAAATTTTTCTTGTTAATCACTTGCCCACCAGTGTTTATTCTACCTATAACCCTTAATCTTGGATGGGTTCTTGAAATATTGGTGTTTCTCTCTTGATCTGTAAAAATGAATACAAAAACTCCATCTTTTCTTTCTTCATGATAGCTGCAGATTTGTTTTTGGTGAGAAGAGGAGTATTTATGCTCTATAATTATTTTTATTTGCATTTAGGCTCCATTTTCTTTAAGTGTATTCATTTTGCCCCAACTTCTTTTTAGTTTAGTTTATTTTTTTAATTTAATCCAGCCTTGATTTTCTCGGGATTTACACTATAGGTGTCATCCTATAAGAAGATTGAGCTATGGAAGATACCCTAGGTAACACATTAATAGAAACCTTAACTTCCCTCACTAGAGGTAATCTTGGCAATTTTTCCAGAAATGCATCAGGAAACTCTCTTACTATATGAATACTACTTAGCTATGTGTTATCTCTCTTTGAGTTTATTACATAAGTGGGATATGCCCCACTCCCCTTTCGTGACAGCTTCCCTAATAGTCATGGCTGAGATGACACAACTTGGTATAACATTTTATCCTCTAAAAATCACTCTTTTACCATCTAATCCCTGAAGATTTATTGTTTTTCAAAAACAATCCATTTAGGCTTTATAGGTTCTGACACGATCAAAGATTTGATGTCTTATCCCAAGTGCAGGAGTGTCACAGTAATAAATAACCCGCCAAGACCGGGGTCGAACCACAAAGAGGTTAATTGTATAAATTATAATTAATAAAACAACAACAATAATAACAACAATAATAGTAATAGTAATAATAAAATTAATAGTAATAGTAATAATAACAATACTCAGTACGTGGCGTTGTTATACCTGAGAATGATCTCAAAGATCGGGTCACAGGTTTCCAGCCTATATACTGAGTTTATGAAAAGATCAAAGAGATATATTATATAATATAAACAGATTTCTGATGCGAATGAACAAGGCAAGACCAACAATGTCAGGATCCTTGATCAAACACAGAGTACATAAAATATAACACGAATAATACTAATAATAACAATAACAATAACAATAATAATAATAATAATAATAATAATAATAATAATAATAATAATAATAATAATAGCAATATTAGTAGTAGTAGTAGTAGTAGTAGTAGTACTAATAATAATAAAGAAGAAGAGGAAGAAATTAATGAGA
>Ga0325403_1001512_pt1 | contig 19474 bp, 21 predicted proteins | sample PopdelMetagenome_19_FD_205665 | JGI IMG/M metagenome (GOLD analysis project Ga0325403, IMG submission 205665) | Populus deltoides microbial communities from Bellville, Georgia, United States - Xylem-PdKOR-R4 | ecosystem: Host-associated > Plants > Phyllosphere > Stem > Wood/Secondary xylem...
CTGCTGGCCGTGCGGCCGCTGCTGCGCCAGCGCAGCCGCTGGGCCCAGGGCGGCATCCAGTGCTCCCGCTACTGGTGGCGCGTGGTCACCTCCCCCGTGGTGCCGCTGACGGCCGCCCTGGAGATCACGTACTACCTGGCCGTCCCGTGGTCGCAGCTCGTGGGGACCCTCGTGTTCCCCGCGGCCATCGGCGTCGACCTCCACTACGCCGCCACCACCGCCGGCGGCGCGGCGGGCTGGTGGGCCAGCGGCGCGTGGGGGCTGCTGCCCCTGGCGCTGGTGTTCGGCGTCGTGCCCCACGTCATGTGGGGCCCGCTGTACCGCCACGCCTCCGGCGGGCACGTCAGCCGCCGCCGGGCCCTCGCGCTGGGCCTCGCGAACGCCGCCTACGCCTACCTGCTGCAGGCCGCCGTGTGGTGGGCGTTCTGGCGGGTGCTCCGGGGCCGCCACGACTGGAAGAAGACCGAGCGCACCTCCGCCCGGTCCGCCACCCGTCCCACCGAGCCCGCCTCCCCCGCACCCCCCGTCCGCGTCCCGGCCACGGCCGGCGCCACCCCTGGAGCGCAGCGATGACCTCGTGGACCCGGTGGACGACGACGGCGGCGCTCGCCTGCGCCCTCGTGCTCGTCCCCACGGCGGCGCACGCCGACACCTCCCGGGCGACGGCGAGCCCGCTCAGCGTCACCACCGCCCTCGGCGCGACGGTCGCCGCGGGCACCACCAGCGCCACCAGCGACGGGACGGCGCAGGACGGCACCACCCCCGCCGTCGGCGCCCTGGGCGGCCAGAGCATCGTCACCGCCGGCGTCGTCGCCTCCGACGTGCTCGCGCGGGTCGACGGCACCTCCGCCGCCTGCGCGGGGCTCGTGGGCAGCGGCGGCAGCGTGCGGGTCGGGTCGGGCGGCGCCTGCACCACCGTCCCCGGTGGCGGCGGGGTGAGCGTGACGCTCGCCCTCGGGGTCACCCTCACCGCCGACGCCATCACCGCCAGCTGCACGGCGTCCAGCACCGGCGGCTCCACGACGCGCACGACCATCGTCAACGGCAAGATCAACGGGACGTCCATCAGCGCCACCGGCACCTCGGCGTCGCTGCTGGGGCTCGTGAACCTGACCACGGGGGCGCCGTCGACGTCGTCGGCGGGGTCCGGTCCCGTCTCGGCCACGGCCCTGCGGCTGTCGTTGCTGTCGGGCACCGCCGCCGTGCGCGTCGGCAGCGTGACGTGCGGTGAGAACGCCGTCGTCGTGCCCACCCCCGCGCTGCCCCTCGAGGGCTGGCCGGTCGCCCTGGCCGGGGCGGCGGTCGCCGTCGTCGCGGGTCGCGCCCTGCTGCGCCGCAGCGCCGGTGCCGGGCTGGGGCCGCTCTCGTGAGCCTGCGCGCGAGCCGCCGGCCGACCGTCGCCGCGGTCATGGGCACCCGCCCCGAGATCATCAAGCTCGCTCCCGTGGTGCACGAGCTCACGGGCCGGGGAGCGCGCGCGAGGACCCTGCTCACGGGTCAGCACTACGACCCGGTGCTCGCCGGCGACGTCGTCGACGCGTTCGGGCTCACCGACGTCGCCCCGCCCCCCGCACCCGTGGGGGGCCTGGCCCGGGCGGAGCAGGTGGCCGCCATGATCTCCGGGCTCGCAGGGCAGCTGCGCGAGCTCGCACCCGACGCCGTCCTGGTCCAGGGCGACACGAACAGCGCCAGCGCGGGCGCCCAGGCCGCGCACTACCTGGGCCTGCCCGTGGTGCACGTCGAGGCGGGGCTGCGGTCGCACGACCGCGCCATGCCCGAGGAGGTCAACCGCCTCGTCATCGGCGCCCTGGCCGACCTGCACTGCGCCCCCACCCCGCAGAGCGCCACCAACCTGCTGGTGGCCGGCACCGACCCCGCCACCGTGCACGTGACGGGCAACCCCGTGGTCGAGGCCACCCTCGCCTCCCTGGAGCGGCCCCACCGCGCCGCGGCCGTGCTGCGCTCGGTGCACCTGTCGGGCATGCCGTTCGTGCTCGCGACCGTCCACCGCCCCGAGAACACCGACGACCCGGTGGCCCTCGCCGCCCTGCTGCGCGCGCTCGACCTGCTGCCCGCTCCGGTGCTCTTCCCCGCGCACCCCCGCACGACGGCGCGCATCGCCGCCGCGGGGCTCGTGGTCCCGCGCTCGCTGCGCGTGGTCGAGCCCCTCGACCACGCCACCTTCCTCGCGCTCGCCGCGCAGGCGCAGCTGGTGGTCTCCGACTCCGGCGGCCTGCAGGAGGAGGTGACCGTGCTGGGACGGCCGATGGTCGTGGTCCGCACCAGCACCGAGCGCCCCGAGAGCGTCAGCGCCGGGTTCTGCCGGCTCGCGCGGCCGGCGGGCGTCCCGGCGGCGGCGGCGGAGCTGCTGGACCCGGAGCACCTGGCGGCGCTGGCGCGGCGCCCGAGCCCCTACGGCGACGGCTCCGCGTCCCGGCGCATCGCCGACCTCGTGCTGGAGCTCGCGGACCGGCGCCGGGGCCCGCTCGGTGCGGGTCGCACGTCCGGGGTGCCCGCGCGGGCGTGACCCCGGGGCCGCCGCCGCTCGTGGCAGGGTGGCGGCGTGCGCGAGGCAGCCCGGTGATCCCCTCCCTGCGCGCGCGGGCCGCGGAGCCCTTCCACGCGATGGCCTTCGCGCAGCGGGCCGCCGAGCTGGAGGCCGCGGGGCACGACGTCGTGAAGCTCAGCCTCGGCGAGCCCGACGCCGGCGCCCCGCCCGACGTCCTCGCCGCCGCGCGCGAGCTGCTCGACGGCCGCCCGCTGCCCTACACCTCGGCGCTGGGGCTCCCGGCCCTGCGCGAGGCCGTGGCCCGCCGCTACGGGGAGCGCCACGGCGTCGACGTCGACCCGCGCCGCGTCGTCGTCACCGCCGGGGCGTCGGCGGCGCTGCTGCTGGTGGTCGCGCTCACCGTCGACCCGGGCAGCGACGTGCTCCTGGCCGACCCGAGCTACCCCTGCAACCGCCAGATGGTCGAGGGCGCCGGTGGCCGGCTGGTCGCCGTCGCCACCACCCCCGCCACCCGGTACCAGCTCGACGCCGCGGGCGCGGCGGCCGCGTGGACGCCCTCGACGCGCGTGGTCCTCGTGGCGAGCCCGTCGAACCCCACGGGCACGTCGGTTCCGGAGGCCGAGCTGGCCGCGCTGTGCGCCCTGGCCCGTGAGCGCGGGGCGTGGCGGGTGGTCGACGAGATCTACCTCGACCTGGCCGACCCGGCGGTGCCGCCCGGCGGCGGGGCGCCGCGGCCGCCGCGCAGCGCGCTGGCGCTGGACGGCGACGCGGTGGTCGTCGGCAGCTTCTCCAAGCACGTCGGGATGACGGGCTGGCGGCTGGGCTGGTGCGTGCTGCCCGAGGCGGCGGTGCCCCTGGCGGAGCGGCTGGCGGCCAACTACTTCATCTGCGCCTCGACGCCCGCGCAGCACGCGGCGGTGGCGGCGTTCACGCCGTCGTCGCTGGCGCTGGTGGAGCAGCGGCGCCTCGACCTGCTGGGGCGGCGGCAGCTGGCGCTCGACGGGCTGGCGCGCCTCGGGCTCGACGTGCCGGTCGCCCCCGACGGCGCGTTCTACGCCTGGGCCGACGTCTCCGGCACCGGGCTGGGGGCCTGGGAGCTGTGCGAGCGGGCCCTGGAGGAGGCGCACGTGGCGCTGACCCCGGGGCGCGACTTCAGCGCGCACCTCGCGGACACGCACGTGCGCCTGTCGTACGCGGCCTCCCGGGCCGACCTGGCCGAGGGGCTGGAGCGCCTGGCGCGCTGGCTCCCGGGGGTGCGCAGGTCCTGAGGGCGCGTCAGCGGCAGGCCAGTCCGCCGAGGGCGGCGTCGCTCAGGGCGGCGGGCCCGCCGAGCGCGGTCACGTCGCGCACCCGGAGCGCGCCGAAGGCCGCGGAGGTGGCCGGTGGCAGGCACGTGCGGCTGGTGAGCAGCAGCGGGCGGCCCAGCGCCGCGCCGGCGAGCGCGTCCGGGAACGCCTCGCCGCTCGCGAGCAGCGGTGAGGGAGCGCTCTCCCAGGTGTCCTGCGCGACCCTCGCGGCGGTGGCGTAGCGGTCGGCGCCCTGCAGGCGCACGACGGCGCCCGGCGCGAGGGCCTCCAGCTGCTGCTGCACCTGGGTGCTCACCACCGCGGTCCCTCCCACGAGCGTGATGCGGGTGGGCCGGAGCTGCACCACGGCGTCGCGCGTGGCCGGGGGCAGCTGGTCGCGGACGGTGAGGAGCAGCGGCGAGCCGACGGCGGCTCCCGCCGCGCCGCCGGCGAGGGCGTCGGGGAAGGCCTCGCCCGAGGCGATGACGACCTCGTCGGCGTCGTCGGCGAACTCGGTGATCGCCACGCGCGCCGCCGTGGCGTACCGGTCGTCCCCCTCGACGCGCTGCACGCTCGGCGCCAGCCGCTGCAGCTCGCGCAGCACGTCGTCACCGACGGAGACCGGTCCGCCGACCACGCGCACCACCTCCGGCCGGAGCCGCTCCAGCTCGGCGCGGGTGGCGGCGGGCACGGAGCGCGCGTCGACGGTGAGCAGCGGTCCCCCGTGGCGGGCGGCCAGCGGCGCTCCCGCGAGCGCGTCGGGGAAGCGCGACCCGTTGACGACGACGACGTCGGACGCCCCGTCGGGGAAGGACTCCTGGGAGACGCGGGCCGCCGTGGCGTACCGGTCGTCACCGCCCCAGCGGGCGCTCTCGAGGGCCTGCGCCGGAGCCGCGGTGGTGACCAGCGCCGCCACGACGAGGGCGCCGGCGGCGGTCGCTGCCGCTGCGCGCGTGCGGCGGCGCGGGCCGCGGCGGCCGGCGCTCACCGGCACCACCCCGGACGTCCTCGTCTCCGGCGTCGCACGGGTCCTCACGCGATCACCGTCGCACGGCGGCGGGCCGTCCGAGCGCCGGACACGCGGGGGGCGGCTGCGCGACGAGCGCCGGCGTGGGCCAGCATGGGAGCGTGCCCCTCGACGAGCCCGCTCACCAGCCGGCGGGCATGGCGTTCGACGCGGACGATCCCAGCCGCCTCGTCCTGACCGGTGACATCGACGTCTACGCCGTGGCCGCCCACCGCTTCGAGCCCGACGAGCTGGCCGCGACGCGGGTGGTCGACCTGCACGACGTCGACTTCGTCGACTCCGCCGGGCTGGGGTTCCTCATCGGCCTGTCCCGGCAGGTGAGGCCGCACCGCCTGCGCCTCGAGGGCCTGCACGGCACCGCGCGCCAGATGCTGGTGGTCATGGGCGCGCACCACGTGCTCGACCTCTGACCCGACCGCCCGTGCTCAGACGGGCAGGGCGGCGGCCTGCCGGTAGTGCCCCACGAGCTGGTCGCACACCGCGCCCCAGGTGCGCCCGCGCGTGCGCTCCCGCGCCGCCTCCCCGAAGGCCCGGCGCTTGGCCGCGTCACCGGTGAGGTCGACGACCCGCGCGCGCAGGTCGAGGGTGTCGCCGGGGGCGTAGAGCCAGCCGGTGCGGCTGGGGTCGACCAGGTCGAGCAGCCCGCCCGCCGCGGGTGCCACCACGGGCACCCCGCTGGCCAGGGCCTCCTGGGCGGCCTGGCAGAAGGTCTCGTGCTCCCCGGTGTGCACGAAGACGTCGAGGCTGGCGACGGCGGCCGCGAGCCGCTCGCCCGACAGCTGCCCGAGGAACGCCGCCCCCGGGAGCAGTGCCTCCAGCCGGGGCCGCGAGGGACCGTCGCCGACGACGACGAGGCGGGTGCCGGGCAGCTGCGCCAGGGCCGCGAGGTCCTCCAGCCGCTTCTCCGGGGCCAGGCGGCCCACGTACCCGACGAGGGCCTCGCCCCCGGGGGCCAGCGCGGCGCGCAGGGCGGGGTCGCGGCGGGCGGGGTCGAACAGGTCGTCCACGCCGCGCGCCCACACCCGGGTGCGGGGGATGCCGCGCGCCCGCAGCTGCGCCGCGGTGGTCTCCGTGGGCGCCAGGGTGACCTCGGCGCGGCGGTGGATGGCCTCCACGCGCCACCAGGCGGCCTCCTGGGCGCTGCCGATGCGCGCCGTGAGCGGGTAGCGGCTGGCGAACCCGGCGACGTCGGTCTGGTAGACCGCGACCACCGGCACGCCCAGCCCGTTGGCGGCCCGCGCGGCGGTGCCCCCGAGGCCGAACGGCGAGGCCAGGTGCACGACGTCGGGGGCGAAGGCCGCCAGGACGGCGCGCAGGCGGGTCGCCGACGGCAGCGGCACGCGGACCTCGGCGTAGCCCGGCAGCCCCAGGGAGGGGACGTCGACCACCATGGCGCCGTGCACCTGCGCCGGGGCGCCGGGGCTGGCGCAGACCACGAGAGCGGTGTGCCCCTGGCGCTCGAGGTGCTCCAGCACCCGGAGCACGGAGCGCACCACGCCGTTGACGGCCGGCAGGAACGAGTCGGTGACGACGGCGACCCTCACGGCGCCAGCGTGGCGAGCGGCCCCCTCCGGCGGGCCACCCCCGGGTGACGGGAGCCCGTCGGGCCGGTGACCGTTCGGGGCGCCGCGGGTAAGATCGATCACGCGGCGTTGACGAGTACGGTTCTCATCTGCACGTCGTCCCGCGAACCCGCGTCGCCCTGGAGGTCCCCGTGGTCGGAGTCATCGCCCCGCTCGGCAAGCTGCTGCTCACCGCGGCCGCGTCCGCCGGCATCGTGAAGGCCGTCTCCGACGGCCGCGGGCCGAGCGCGCTGCGCCGCACCGCGGTGTCGACGACCAAGCTGGGCATCCGCGCCGGCCGCGCCGCCGAGGTCGGCGTCGAGAAGCTGCGCCTGGCCACCGGTGACGTCGTCGCCCAGGCCCACGCCGAGCTCGGCGAGGACGCACCGGTGCCCCGCACCCCCTCGGCCGACCACGGCCACGACCACGACCACTGAGGTCGTCGGCCGTGACCACCGCCCCCGCTGCTGACGAGGGGGCGGCGGTCGTCGCCGCCTCCGTCGCCGTCGTCGCCGACCACGGCGGCCGCGTCCGCCTCCAGGCCGACTGGATGCGCGGCCAGCCCGCGCGCGCCGTGGCCGTCGAGGACGCCCTCGACGCCCTCGAGGGCGTCCACCTCGTGCGCGCCCACCCCGTCACCGGCGCCGTGGTCGTGCACTGCGACCGCCGCCGCCTCGACCTCGACGCGCTCCGCGCCGCCGCGGCCACCGGTGCGGCGCCCGCCCGCGGCGCCGCGGCCTCCCGCACGCCCCGCTCGGCCGACGTCGGCAACGGCGAGGTGGCCAGGATCGTCGTGGGCGGTGTCGCGCTGGCCCTGCTCGGCCTGCGCCGCTACGCCTTCGGGCGCCCGCCGCTGCTGGGCCCGACGTCGCGGACGGTCGCCACCGGCGTCACGGTCTTCGCCGGCTACCCCTTCCTGAAGGGGGCGGTGCGCTCGGTCGCCGGCGGCCGGGGGCTCGGCACCGACGTCCTCGTGACCGCCGCCACCGTCGCGAGCCTGCTGCTGCGCGAGAACGTCGTCGCCCTGACGGTGCTGTGGCTGCTGAACATCGGCGAGTACCTGCAGGACCTCACGCTGCGCCGCACCCGGCGCGCCATCGCCGACCTGCTCACCGGCGCCCAGACCCGGGCGTGGGTGCGCCGGGAGGCCCACGAGCTCGTGGACGGCCAGGTCGTCTCCACGGTCGTCGAGGTGGAGGTGCCGCTGGAGGAGCTGCGCGTCGGTGACCTGGTGGTCGCCCACGACCAGTCGACCCTGCCCGTCGACGGCGAGGTCGTCGAGGGTGGCGCCGTCGTCGACCAGGCCGCCCTCACCGGCGAGAACCTCCCGGTGCAGCGCGCCGCGGGAGACCCGGTGCTCGCCGGGAGCGGGCTGCTGCGCGGCCGCCTCGTGGTGCGCGCCACCGCCACCGGCTCCGACACGGCCGTCGGCCGGATCATCGCCCGGGTCGAGCACGCCCAGGCCGACCGCGCCCCCGTCCAGACCGTCGGCGACGCGTTCAGCCGGCGCTTCGTGCCCGCCTCGTTCCTGCTGGCGCTCGGCGTGCTCGTGGTCACCCGCGACGTGCGCCGCGCCATGACGATGCTGCTCGTCGCCTGCCCGTGCGCCGTCGGGCTGGCCACGCCGACGGCGGTGAGCGCCGCGATCGGCAACGGCGCGCGCCGCGGCATCCTCATGAAGGGCGGCTCCCACCTGGAGGCCGCGGGCCGCGTCGACGCGTTCGTCTTCGACAAGACGGGCACGCTGACGCTGGGCCGCCCGGTGGTCACGAACGTCCTGTCGTTCCGCGACGACTGGACGCCCGAGCAGGTGCTCACCGAGGCCGCCAACTCCGAGGTGCACTCCCGCCACCCGCTGGCGCAGGCCGTCATCCGCTCGACCGAAGAGCGGCACCTGGTCATCCCCACCCACGAGGAGTGCGAGGTCATCCTCGGCCTCGGCATGCGCGTGCTGGCCTCCGGACGCGTGCTGCTGGTGGGGAGCCCGCAGCTGATGGCCCGCGAGGGCGTCGAGGTCGGCGAGGACGCCCGCGGCTGGGTCGACAGGCTCCAGCGGCAGGCCGAGACGCCCCTGCTGCTCGCCGTCGACGGGCGGCTCACCGGTCTGGTGAGCCTGCGCGACCAGGTGCGGCCCGAGGCCCGCGCGGTGCTCGACGCCCTGCGCGCCAGCGGCGTCCGCCGGGTCGTGATGCTCACGGGCGACCACCCCGAGACGGCCGCGGCCGTGGCGGCGGAGCTGGGCATCGACGAGTTCCGCGCCCAGGTGATGCCCGAGGACAAGCAGGACGTCGTCCGCGAGCTCCAGGCGGAGGGCTTCACCGTCGCGGTGGTCGGCGACGGCACCAACGACGCCCCCGCCCTGGCCCTGGCCGACCTCGGGATCGCGATGGGCCTGTCGGGCACCGACGTCGCCGTGGAGACCGCCGACGTCGCGCTCGTCGGCGACGACCTGCGCCGCCTCCTGCACCTGCGCGACCTCGGCGACCGCACCCTGCGGCTCGTCCGGCAGAACTACGGCGCCTCGATCGCCGTCAACGGCGTCGGGCTCGCCCTCGGCGCCGCGGGCGCGCTGTCACCGGTCCTGGCCGCGGTCGCCCACAACGCGTCGTCGGTCTTCGTGGCGGTGAACTCCTCGCGCCTGGTGCGCTACCGGCTGGAGCCCGCGCGCGAGGAGGCCGCCGCGGCCGCTCAGCCCTCGACGAGCTGAGACGCGTCCGCGCGCTGGCGCGGGATGGACGCGGTGGCCGGCACACCGCTGGCGGGGGTGGCGGTCACCACGGGCATCGCACCCGTCGTGCGGACCTCGCCCGTGCGCAGCCGCGAGGTGCCGAGCACCTCGGCGACCTCCGACGCCGGCACCCCCGCGTCGAGCAGCCGCTGGGCGCGGGTGGCCCGCAGCGCGTGCGAGGTCACCTCGGGCAGCCCCGCGGCGTCGAAGAGGCGGCGCAGGCGCCGGGTGGTGGCGGCCGGGTCGCCCGCGGTGCCGCGGCTGGTCGGGAAGACCAGCGCCCGGGCGCCGACGTCGGCGGTGCCGCGCGAGCGGCGGGCCGCGAGCGCCGCCACGAGCGCGGGGGTCACCGGGACGGTCCGGCCGGGTGCGACGGGGCGGACACCGGTCGTCTGGCCGCCGGCGCGGTCGATGCGGGCGGCGATGCGGACCGAAGGCACCGCGCCGGTGCCGGCGTCACCGGCGGTGACGTCCTCCCAGCGCAGGGCCAGGGCCTCGCCGAGGCGGGCGCCGGTGCCGAGGAGCACGGCCACGAGGTCGACCAGGCCGAGCCGCACGGCGTCGGCGTCGGCCGCGGCGACCACCAGCAGGTGCGCCTCCTCGTCAGCGGAGAGCACGCGGGCCGCGGTCGGCTCGGTGGCCGTGGGCACCGCGACCCCGGCCAGCGGGTCCGACTCCAGGGTGCCCTTGGCCAGGGCGACGTCGACGACCCCGCGCAGGCAGTTGCGGGCGGTGCGGGCGGCGGCGGGGCCGGACCTGTCGGCCACCTCCGCCAGCCAGCGCTCGGCGACCGGGGCGGACAGGTGGCGCACCTTCAGCATCCCCAGGCGCGGGACGAGGTGGGCGACCACCGAGCGGCGGTACAGGTCACGGGTGCCGGGCCTGGCACCCGTGGCCTCCAGCACGTCCAGCCAGGTCGCGGCGGCGTCGGCGACGGTGGTGACGCGGTCGTCGGCGGCCGCGGCGGCGGCGGCCTCCCCCTGCGCCCGGCGGGCGATGCCCTCGGCGAGAGCGGCCTCGGCGTCGGCGCGGGTCGGACCCGTCGCGCGCACCTGGCGGAGCCCGCCGTCGGCGCACCGGTAGCGGCACCGCGCCACCCAGCGGCTCCGGCCCATGCCGGTGGCCTCAGCGGCGCGCACCCACCGCCCGGAGGCGGCGTCGAGCGTCTCGATGTGCGTTCGCACCTGGCCAGCGGGCCCTGTCGCGAGGGCGGGTCGTCCCACGTCCGGGACGCTAGCCCCGGGCCGGGGACGCCGTGCAGGTTTTGCTGTGAGTCACCGAGAGTGACGCGGGGTTGTGGGCGGGCGCGCCTCCCGCCACCGGTCGCGCCGAGGACGCGCCGCCGGTCTCAGACCTCGACGACCACCGCGAAGGGCAGCTCGGCCGCGGCCTCGCCGTTGACCGAGAGCACCAGCACGTGGGGTCCGGTCGAGCTCAGCGGCGCGACCACCGCGAGGGCGAAGCACGCCGAGACCCGCCCGGGCAGGTCGGCCTGCTCGAGGCCGGGCAGCACCTCCCAGGCGGCGATGGTGCCGACGTCGCCCTCGGGGGTGCGCGCCGACAGCTCGAGGTGGGCCGCCGGCTCGCGGCGGCCCATCCACAGCCGCCCGGCCGCGGCCAGGACCTGCTGGGCCGGCAGCGCGCCGACCGCGATGACGGCCCGGTGGGCGCCGACGGCGGTCAGGGTGCCGTCGGCGTCGACGCGCGCGTAGTCCGCGAGGAGGGCGTAGTCGAGCTCGGCCACGGGGCCATCCTGCCCGGGCGCTCGGCTGCGACCGAGGGGGTCAGCGCTTCGAGGTGAGGTTGTCCGGGTCGCCGTCGGGGTCGTCCCGGTCGTCGGGGTCGTCCTGCACGGAGGCCGTGTCGCGGACGTCCTTCGGCGGGGTGCCGGAGGTGTCCGGCGGCGACGGCAGGTTCGCCGGGTCGCCGTCGGGGTCGATCGACTCGTCACGCGGCGCTGCGCTCTGCTCGCTCATGGTGCGAACCTGCCACCGCCCGGACCGTCCGGCACCCCGAGCGGCGCGTCGGCCAGGGGGTGGGCGTACTCGACGAGGTCCACCCCCGACGGCCCGACCGCGTAGCGGGTGAGGGCGGTGTTCGGCTGGGGGTGGGCTCGGTCCAGGGCCACGGCCTCGTCGAGCTCGAGGCCCTCCAGGACGGCGCGGAACGCCATGACCACCGCCTGGTGCGTCACCAGGAGCACCCGCTCGCCGTCCATCCGCGGGAGCACCAGGCCCACCAGGCTGCGCACCCGCAGGGCGACGTCGGCCCAGCTCTCCCCGCCGGGGGCCCGGTACCAGGCCTTCGCGGTGCGGCGCCGGCGCGCGGCCTCCTCGGGGTGGCGGGCGCGCAGGCCGGCGCCGGTGAGCCTGTCGAACTGCCCGACGTCGCGCTCGCGCAGCCGCTCGTCGGTGTGGGCCGGGAGCTCGAGACCCCCGGCCGCGACCATCCGCTCGTACGTCTCCCGGGTGCGCCGGTAGGGCGAGACGAGCGCGAGGGTGGGCCGCCGCGACGGGTCGAGCTCGGCGAGGCGGCGGCCGGCGTCATCGGCCTGCTGGAGCCCCCGGGCCGAGAGCGCCACCTCCTCGTCGGCGTCGTGGTCGAGCACCTCGGCGCCCTCGCGCCAGGCCCGGGCGGTGGCGAGGTTGGCCTCGCTCTCGGCGTGCCGCAGGAGCCACAGCTCGCGGGGGAAGGGCGCCCCCGGGGCCACCGCGGGCAGGGGGCGCAGGTCCATGCGGCTGAGGCTAGGCCGGTCGGAGGGCTCGGGCGGACCGCAGCGCGCCGCCCGCACGGCCGTGCGGGCGAGACGAGCGCCCGCGGGTGGCCGGGAGCGCCGCGGCCCGCGATGATCGGGCGCGTGGACTCACCGCGTCGCTCCGCCGTCCCCGTCGTGCTGCTCGCCGGGGTGGCCGGCGTCTTCGCCTGGCTCGCGCTGCGTGCCCGGGGCGCGAGCTCCGGCCCCAGCCGCCCCGTGATGGACCGCCCCACCACCCCGATCGGCCGCCTGGGCGAGCCGGGCCCGGAGTGGACGGTCGTCGAGACGCTCCCCGTGGCGCGCCCCGCCCCGGAGATCGCCCTGCACCTGCACGAGCACGGCGGCCTGCCCGGCCTGACCGGCGGTGTCGACGGGCCGGTGATGGACCGCGTCGAGTGGGACGTCGAGGGCCAGGGCCACTACGAGGCCGAGGTGCACGGGCTGCCCGGCGCGGCCACGGCCGAGGTCACCGTGCGCTTCTCCCCGCAGCAGGGCGGCGCGCAGGGCGCGGTCGAGGCCGCCGCCGCGGCGCTGCCCCTGGTGGGCGGCCCGTCGGTGCGCTCCCAGGTCTCCCGCTCGCTCTCGCGCCTGCAGAAGCTCATGGAGACCACCGCGCCGGGCACCCCCGAGCGCGAGGCCGGTGCCGCCGAGGCCCGCAAGGAGCTCACCGCGCGCTGAGGCGGCTCCCCCGCACGCCACGGGCCCGCTCCCCCACCGGGGAGCGGGCCCGTCGTCGTCCTGCGGGCCCCTCAGGCGCGGCGGCGCAGCAGCAGCGCGACGAGGGTCCCGAGGCCCGCGGCCACGACGACCTCCTGCGGCATCCGGCGGGTCGACTCCCGCTGGATCCGGGCGTGGAAGGCGTCCCAGCGCGCGGGGAACGGCGAGCGGCCGAAGAACAGCTCGCTCGGCTTGTCGAGGTCGGGGAAGGCACCGCCCGCCATCCCGGCGAGGGTGGAGACGAGGACGGCCGGGCGGTCGCGGCGGCTCGCCCGCGCCACGAGGCCGATCGCCGTGAGGCCCGCGAGGCCGTCCACCACGGCTGTGACGAGGAACACGCCGCGGCGCTGGTCGCCCCAGTGCGGCACCTGGTCGAGCACGAAGTGCGAGACGACCCCGGTGAGGAACGCCTGCACGGGGCGCTGGGCGAGCGGCCCGGCGCCCAGGACCGCACCGGCGAGGACGTGGTTGGTGACCAGCACGGCCCCAGCATGCCCGCCGACCGCGCGACGCCGGACGTGCGGACCCGAGCGGGCCGTCGCACGATCGGCCGGTGAGCACGCGACCCGAGGGACTCGACGAGGTCTGGGACGACTGGAAGAGCGCCGTGAACATGACGGCGAAGGAGCTGGAGGACTGGCTCGAGACCGACGAGGCCCAGGAGGTCGGGCAGAAGTCCGGCGGGTCCGGCGAGTCGACGGGCCACGCCTCGGGGCGGCGGATCGTGGAGGTCCTGCGCACGAAGAAGGACGACCTCACCGACGACGACGTCGAGCACATGCGCAAGGTCGTGGGGTACGTGAAGCGGCACTCGGCCCAGGGCGGACCGGACGACGACGTCGAGCACTCGAAGTGGCGCTACTCGCTGATGAACTGGGGCAACGACCCCCTGAAGGGGTGACCGGCGCGTGAGCGCCGTGGCCGTCGCCGTCGAGGAGCTGGCGGAGGTCGAGCTCGTCACCGTCTCGCCGCACTCCCCCGGCTGGACGCGCCGCCGCTCGGGCTCCGGGTTCACCTACCTCGACGTCCGCGGCGCGCGCCTGTCGGCGGCCGACCACGAGCGCTGCAGGGCGCTCGTCATCCCCCCGGCGTGGAGGGAGGTCTGGATCTGCCCGCAGGCCGAGGGGCACATCCAGGCCGTCGGCACCGACGAGGCGGGGCGGCGCCAGTACCTGTACCACCCGCAGTGGCGGCTGCAGCGCGACCGCGCGAAGTTCGAGCGGGTGCTCCAGGTGGCCGAGGGGCTGCCCGCGGCGCGCTCGCGCGCGGCGCAGGACCTGGCGCTGCCCGGCATGCCGCGGGCGCGGGCGCTGGCGTGCGCCTTCCGGCTGCTCGACCTCGGCTTCTTCCGCATCGGCGGGGAGGGGTACGTCGAGAGCGGGCAGTCCTACGGGCTCGCCACCATCGAGAAGCAGCACACCCGCCTCACGGCCGACGCGGTGGTGTTCGACTACACCGCCAAGCACGGCAAGCGGCGCACGCTGCGCCTCGTCGACGCCGCGGTGCACGACGCCGTGGGCGTCATGCGCCGCCGCCGCGGCGGCGGTGACGACCTGCTCGCGTGGAAGGACTCCACCGGCTGGCACGACGTCACCAGCTCCGACATCAACGACTACGTCAAGGCCGCCTTCGGCGGGGAGCCCGTCTCCGCCAAGGACTTCCGCACCTGGCACGCGACGGTGCTGGCGGCGGTGGCGCTGGCCGTCTCGACGCACGCCGCCGAGTCGCCGGCGGCGCGCCAGAAGGCCGTGGCGCGGGCCGTGCGGGAGGTGTCGGAGTACCTCGGCAACACCCCAGCGGTGGCGCGGGCGTCGTACGTCGACCCGCGGCTGGTCGACCTCTTCGAGGACGGCACCACGATCGAGCCCGCGCTCACCGAGCTCGGGGAGGGAGCGGCCCTCGGGGCGCCCGGCACGCACGGCGCCGTCGAGCGGGCCGTGCTCGACCTGCTGCGCAACCCCTCCCAGACCTCGGGCCGCGCCCGGCGCCGCTGACCCCCGCGGCCCCGCTGGGCGCTCAGGCCCACCCGAGCTCGTGGAGGCGCTCGTCGCTGATGCCGAAGTGGTGCCCGACCTCGTGCACCACGGTGACCGCCACCTCCTCGACCACCTCCTGGCGGGACTCGCACGCGCGCAGCGTCGGACCGCGGAAGACGAGGATCCGGTCGGGCAGCGCCCCGGCGTCCCAGCCCGAGTCGCGGTCGGTCAGCGGGATGCCCTCGTAGAGGCCGAGGAGGTCGTCCTCGCCCTCCGGCGGCTCGTCCTCGACGAGCACGACGACGTTGCTCATCATCCGGGTGAGCTCCTCCGGCAGGGCGTCGAGGCCGTCCGCGACGGCGTCCTCGAACTCCTCCTCGGTCATCTCCACGGGCACCGGCCCACCCTCGCACGCGTGGTCGGCGGGGCGTCGCGTGACGCCGGACGGGCAGGGGCGTCCCGCCGAGCAGGCACAAGACCACCGGACGGGCCCGCAGACGCCTCCTGGAGGCCCATCTGCACGCTCGGCGGGACGCCTCCGACGGACCTCAACCGCCGAAGGCCCGGTCGTACTCGGTGCGCAGCTCCGGCGTCACCGGACCGGAGGCCCCGCAGGCGGCGACCACGCCGTCGGAGGCCGCGACGAGGTACTCGCCGCCCACCTCGAAGGGGAAGCCGCCGACGAGCACCACGGCGGAGTCGTCCTGCAGGGGCGCGTCGACCACCACCCGGTCACCGGGCTCACCGCGGTAGACCCGCTCGACGTCGAGGGTGACGCGCTCGCCGTCCACCTCCGTGACGCGTCCGGCGAAGGCCACCTGCAGCGCCGGCAGGAAGTCGGCCACCGGCTGGCACACCGCCATCGCGGGGTCGAAGGGCTCGGCCGCCAGCTCCGTGGTGGTGCCGGGGCCCGGTGGCAGCACCACCGGGGTGACGACGACAGCCGCCGCGGCGACACCCGCGGCGACGCCCGTCGCGACCAGCCAGGGGCGGCGCCGTCGCGCCGCTCGAGCCGTGCCGGCGGCGTCGTGGGCCTCGTCGACGGGGGTGGGGCGGGTGGTGCTCACGGCGTCCTCCAGGAGCTCAGCGACCCGGGCCCGGTCGGCGGGCGGGAGGCGGGTCGCCGGGTCGGCGCCGCGCAGCAGCTCCTGCAGCTCGTCGTCGTTCACCGGGCCCCTCCTCCTGCTCCGACCTGTCCACCAGCCGCTGCGTCCTTTCGCAGCTGCTCGGCCAGCTCCTTCTTGGCGCGGTGCAGCCGGATGCTCACGGCGTTGGGCGTGACCGCGAGCACCACGGCGATCTGCGCCGGGGAGAGCTGCTCCCACGCCCACAGGCGCAGCACCTCCGCCGAGGCGGGACGCACGGAGGCCACCGCGGCGCGGACCGGCTCGGGGTCCGGCCCGTCCTGCTCGTCACCAGCCGGTGGCACCACCTCCGGTGGCGGGTCGACGACGGCCACCCGCCGGGCCAGGAACCGCTGCCGCCGCGCGGAGCGCTCGGCGTTGGCGAGGCACCACCGGGCGACGCCGTAGGACCACGGCAGCGCCGCCTCGCCCGCGGGCACCTCGTCGAGGCGGCGCCAGAGCACCAGCAGCGCGTCGGAGAGGGCGTCGTCAGCGAGCGACGACGGCGCGCGGCGCGCCAGGAAGCGGCGCAGGGGCTCGACCACCTCGCGGGCCAGCGCCTCGAAGCGGGCACGCCGCTCGGCGTCGTCGTCGCGGGCCACGGTCCTCACCCTGGCCCCTGTCCGGCACCGGCACGCCCCTTTCGCGACGACGCCGACGCGTTCGGGACTCCCATGATCACGGTGGTCGTGGGAGTCCGGAGCAGGGGTCAGGCGTTGGCGCTGGCGGCGATGCCCTCCAGCTCGGCCTCGGTGGCGGGGAAGCCCGGGAAGCGCGCCATCCGCACCAGCGGGATCGCGCGGAACATCGCGCCGTGGCCCGGGTCGTCGAGCATCCCCAGGAACCCGCCGCCCGAGCGCCCGAGCACCGACCGCAGCGCGGGCCCGGCCACCGGGTGGTCGAGCCAGGTGCTGATCTCGGCGTCGACGGCCACGGGCGGGGTCAGGTCCTCGCCGTCCACGTGCACCCGCCCCCGCAGCCGCACGTCGCGCGAGGAGGCGCCCACCCGCACCTCGAACGCCCCGCCCTCGACCACCCAGCGGCGCTGCACCGGGCTCCAGTACGACAGCGCCCGGGCGTCGAGCTCGAACGACACGGTCCGCGACCGCCCGGGCTCCAGCTCCACGCGGGCGAAGGCCTTCAGCTCGGAGTCCGGTCGCGAGACGGACGCCTCCGGGTCGTGGACGTACACCTGCACCACCTCGGCGGCCGCGACGCGCCCCGTGTTCGTGATGCGCGCCCCCACGCGCAGCCCAGCCCCGGCGCCCGAGCCGGTGACCTCGACGTCGAGCTCCTCGTAGAGGAACGTCGCGTACGTGAGCCCGTGCCCGAAGGGGAAGGAGACGGGCACCTCGCGGGAGTCGTACCAGCGGTAGCCGATGAAGACGCCCTCGCCGTAGCGGACCACGCCGCCCTCGCCCGGGAAGCCGGCGCCGAACGCGGGGGTGTCCTCCAGGCGCCGCGGCAGGGTCTCCGCGAGCCTCCCGCTCGGGCTGACGGCGCCCAGCAGCAGGTCCGCGACGGCCGAGCCGCCCGCCTGGCCCAGCAGCCACCCCTCCAGGAGCGCCGGCACCCGGTCGGCCCACGGGTGCAGCCGCACCGCGGAGCCGTTGGAGAGGACGACGACGACGCTGTCGCTCACCTCCAGCAGCGCGTCGAGCAGGGCGAGCTGCTCGACGGGCAGGTCGAGGTGCTCCCTGTCGAAGCCCTCGGACTCGTACGAGCCGGGCAGCCCCAGGAAGAGCAGGACGACGTCGGCCGCCCGCGCGGCGTCGACGGCCTCGTCGGCGAGGTCAGCCGCGGAGGCGCCGGCGCTGGGCGAGCCCTCCAGCGGGTACCCGGCCGCGAAGCGCACCTCGGCGCGGTCGCCGACGCCCTCGCGCAGCGCGGTGAGCGCGTCGTCGAGCTGGGTGGGCACCACCTGGGAGCTGCCGGCGCCCTGGTAGCGCGGCGTCCTGGCCATCTCCCCGACGACGGCGACGACGCCGGACCCGGGCAGCTGGAGCGGGAGCAGCGGGTCGCCCCCGTGGGAGCTCACGGGCTCGTTCCTCAGCAGCACGGCGCTGCGCTGCGCGGCCTCGCGGGCGAGCGCGTGGTGCGCCGCGGCGTCGTAGGGGCGGGGGTCCGCCAGGCCGGGCTGGGAGCGCGCCACCAGCTCCAGCACGCGGCGGGCGGCGCGGTCGACGTCGTCCTGCGACAGCCGCCCCTCGCGCACGGCGGCGAGCACCTTGGCCTGCGAGGCCCCCGAGGAGCTCGGCATCTCCAGGTCGAGCCCCGCGGCCACGCCGAGCGGCCGGTCGTCGACGGCGCCCCAGTCCGAGACCACGAGCCCCTCGAAGCCCCACTCGCCGCGCAGCACGTCGGTGAGCAGCCACGGGTCCTGGCTGGCGTAGGTGCCGTTGACGCGGTTGTAGGAGCACATGACGGTCCACGGCCGGGCGTCGCGCACCACGCGCTCGAACGCGGTGAGGTAGACCTCCCGCAGCGTCCGCTCGTCGACCTCGGCGGAGACGCTCATGCGGTGCGTCTCCTGGTTGTTGGCCGCGAAGTGCTTCAGCGACGTGCCGACGCCCTGCGACTGCACGCCGCGCACCAGGGCGGCGGCGAGGTCCCCGGCGAGCACCGGGTCCTCGGAGAAGTACTCGAAGTTGCGCCCGCACAGCGGCGTGCGCTTCATGTTGACGCCGGGGCCGAGGAGGACGGCGACGCCCTCGGCGCGGCACTCCTCGCCCAGGGCGGTGCCGACGCGCGCGAGCAGGTCGACGTCCCAGGAGGAGGCGAGCCCGGCGGCGGGAGGGAAGCAGGTGGCGGGGACGGACCCGCCGATGCCGAGGTGGTCTCCCTCCTCGGGCTGCTTGCGCAGGCCGTGGGGACCGTCGGTCACCATCACGGCGGGCACGCCGCGCTCGGGCAGCCCCTGGGTGTGCCAGAAGTCGGAGCCGTCCAGCAGCGACGCACGCTCCTCGGGGCTGAGCGAGGCGAGGACGGCGTCGACGGCGTCCGGGGTGGCGAGGGGGGTCTGCGGCGTCTGCGGGGCCTGCGGGGCGCCGGCGCCGTCACGAGCGGTCATGCGGCGCAGCGTAGCGAAAACCCGACCTGCCGGTAAGTATCGCGTCGGCGTCGGCGTGACCTGCGAGGATGCCCCCATGACCACGACCTCCGACCAGCCGCCCCGCGGCTACGCCAAGGGGCGGGCGCGCCGGGAGGAGATCCTCGAGACGGCTCGCGCCCTCTTCGGCGAGGTCGGGTACCGCTCGGCGTCGCTGCGGGAGATCGCCGCGCGCTGCGGCATCTCCCACCCGGGGCTGCTGCACCACTTCCCCACCAAGGAGGCGCTGCTCGAGGCGGTCCTCGTGCGGCGCGACGCCCTCTCCGAGGAGCGCTTCGGGGTGGTGCGGACCCGGGGCACGGCGGCGCTGCGGGCGCTGGTCGAGGTCGTCGCCGCCAACGCCGCCGAGCCCGGCGAGGTGGAGCTCTACTGCGTGCTCTCCGCCGAGGCCACGGCGCCCGACCACCCGGCCCACCGGTACTTCGCCGAGCGCTACACGCGCACCCGCGCCAGCACCGAGCGGGCGCTGCGGGAGGCCGCCGAGGACGGCGACCTGCGCGAGGGCGTGGACCCGGCGGTGCAGGCGCAGGTGCTGGTCGCGGTGATGGACGGCCTGCAGGTGCAGTGGCTGCTCGACCGCGCCGGGCCGGACCCGACGGACATGCCCGCCGCGCTGCGCGCCCACGTCTCGACGCTGCTCACCCGCCCCCTCCCCTGACCGCAGCCGTGGGCGGTGGGCCA
>Ga0325403_1001515_pt1 | contig 19469 bp, 8 predicted proteins | sample PopdelMetagenome_19_FD_205665 | JGI IMG/M metagenome (GOLD analysis project Ga0325403, IMG submission 205665) | Populus deltoides microbial communities from Bellville, Georgia, United States - Xylem-PdKOR-R4 | ecosystem: Host-associated > Plants > Phyllosphere > Stem > Wood/Secondary xylem...
CATCATTTTGTGACTTGGTTTTTCATTTTGAATGTTCCTCTCAATATCATAAATGTGACAACATGTTACAGTCTGCCACTGCGTGTTTAAGAGGTTAATGATGTTGAGATTTCTTAATAGCATGCATATGGAAAATAATAAAATAAAATTATTCAGGATTCTCTAATATTATGTTAGACGGATCTAGAACCTAAAGATATGATCTTTTTTGAATTTAAATAATTCTTTAAAGGTTTAAGGTGTTGCAAACCACAAGCCGTCTAATTTGTCTGGCCTCCAACAATAATCCACACAAACCACCAGTAAGCAATCTCTTAAATCTTTATTTAGAAGAGAGTGGTTGCTATGATTAGAGTGTTAGCTCTATATCATGTGACTTACATAGTTTTTCTGTCCAACATGAAACCCCAAAAAAATAAGAGGCATGACTTATTATTTATAGGAAAATCTAAAAACCATATAAATTAGCAAAAATATTAATTTGTCCCTTGAATAATATCCACGTACTAATTCAGGATAATTTTACAAATTAACTCAATCAAGTCCTTGATTTTTCTAGGTCTAGAAATATAATATATGTATTAATTAATTTCTAAAATATATTTTAATCAAGTCATACTTAATTAAATCATCCTAGTTTAATTTCTGACTAATGTTTCTTAATGTGTGTGACCCATTAGGTTCCTAATATGATAGCCCAAATATAAATTATAATTATAATTAAATAGAATTAAATAAATTAAACAATTTAATTTATTATCAAATCAATAATTGATTAATTTATATTTGAAAATTAGGTGCATCGTCTAGTAACGTGTTATGATCCCTCAAATATTAGAAAAATCATTAGTGGCTTCACTTAACTTTTTAGTGATTGGTTTCTTAGTGTAATTAAAATCTTTTCATCAATAATGTCCTGATTTAACATTAAAGCATGAAGTATGTTTGTCATGTTAAACCATGTTTAATGTGTACATAATAATCATTGATAATTTAAATAAGAATTGAAAGTTTTTTCAAATCTCATTCCACCTTGGTCAAGGATTTCTCAGTCAATACTATTTGAGAACAAATAAAATATTTTTTCATAATTCACCTAGGGTGATGAATCCTATTTTGATCACTCAAGTATCTTCATATAATCCATATTATACTCAATGTATGCCCATTTGTTATCTCAATTAAGATAACATGTAATAGGATCAAAACATAATATTTTTTTATATAAGATAACTTACTGATCTCAAGTCTAAGCATCACTTACACAACCATCATATGAGCCTTTTCATAGACATAGGTAAACTCTTCATATGGAATTCTCATACGAGTCAGTTTAGTGTACATATCTTATGCAAGCACATATATATTAGTTATATACCTCAGCTTATGAGATAATTGCTTCCTTTCATAAAACAAAGAATAAAATATGTACCAGTCTCTGTGACTCTAATAAATATCCAATATTTAAGAGAGTATCAACCAGGAACATTTTAGAAACAATGTTTTGATACAATATGATTAATCCTATAAATATAATAACTTTAAAATTTTCTTTGCAAAACATTTTTGTCTCATGAACTTTATCTCTACTGTAGATTCATAAATCAAATATTAAATTCATTAATCTAATATTATATGAATATTACAAATAAATTAAGCTTTTATTAATAACAAATATGTGTTTACATAAATATAATAATGTCATATGTAACCAACCGATTGGTTACAAATCATATTAAACTAGCAATCTTCCACTTGCATTAAAGTCAATCGCTCATGTATCTAATGCTATATTGTTATATGTAGCATTAATGCTTCTGTATGGATAGTGACTTAGTAATAGTATCTTCTTGATTCTCTTCGATGGCAATGGAATACGATATAGATGAGAAAATCTTATACATAAGATCGTTTAATGGGACTTTACTAAGTGTTTGGACAGGTCAGAAACAAGCAAAGCCTTGGGAGAAGTGCATGGAGGAATCTGCACTACACATGTAAATGGGCATATAATGGTTAGACAAATGCAAAGAGCTGGGTATTTTTGGATAACTATAGAAAGAGATTACATAGAATTTTTCTGAAAATATCATAAATGTCAGGTGTATAGTGATAAAATCAATGCACCCCCAATACCTTGTTCAACATGGTATCACCTTGGCTATTTGCAATATGGGGAATAGATGTGGTTGGGCCAATTAGTCCAAAAGCTAGCAATGGATATTGGTTTATCCCGGTAGCGATTGACTATTTCACAAAGTGGGTGGAGGCATGCTCGTATGCCCATGTGACTTAGAAGGTGGTCAAACGATTCATTAAGAGATGCCTAATTTATAGGTACGGTTTACTAGAAATGATAATAACCGATAATGCCAAGAACTTAAATGGGAAGATGATTGTGGAATTATGTGCTAAGTGAAAAATCAAGCATTCTAATTCATCCCCTTACAAACCAAAGATGAACTGTGTTATTGAAGCTGTTAACAAGAACATAAAAAAGATTGTCCATAAAATGGTGGTTACTTACAAAGATTGGCAAGAATGGCTTCCTTATGCTCTCCATGCATATCAAACAGCAGTGAGAACGTCAATTGGAGCTACACATTACTCACTATTTTACAGGATGGAGGCAGTAATGTTGTTGGAAGTGGAGATTCCTTCTCTAAGGGTCCTCATGGAATCTGAGTTGGAAGAGTCTAAACATGATCAATGAGAAGAGATTAGCTGCAATTTGGATAGCAATAGTGTATGATAGAAAAGTTTGACCGAGAGAGTTCAAAGAAGGAGATCTTGTATTCAGAAAAATTCTATTACTACCTGGTGAAGAATGTAGCAAATAGGCACCCAATTATGAAGGTCTTCATGTAGTGAAAAAGGCATTCTCTGAAGGAGCATTGATACTTACAAGAATGGATGGAAAAGATTTGAGTAGGCCAGTGAACTCTGATTCTATAAAGAAATATTATCCATGATTGTGTAAGTTCTCATCAAATCAATAAAACAAAGTTTTAGCCAGGAAATTCTCTTTGCATATCTTTCATTTCTCTTATGAATGTTTATCAATACCAAAGAATCCACAAATACACCTTTAAAGTCTTGCATGATCTCATAAACTCAATTCAGTTCTTTTACCAAAATCTTTTCCCTTTATGGATTTGAAAAATTAAACCGCTTTTGATTTTAAGAATAATTTGATGGTTACTGAAAAACAACATTTTAACAAATGAATCATCAACCTTACACTGTGACTTTTTAAGCCAAGTTTTTTAAATGTATAAATAATGATACATGGTGAATTTGTTGTTCATGGACTCATGAAATGTATGTCTTTGCAAAGTCCAAATCATCACATTGCACGAAATCAAAATTATTAGTCTTAGCTGCTAGTGCTTGAAATGAGAAAATGTCATCTTTGTTATTCCTTTCGTATTCTAAAATGAATATATCATGGTCCTTTTTTTAGCCTAAAATTTTTTTTTCATGAAAAATCTCAACTAGGATCACACTCCACACTAGAGACAAGTGAAATTTTATTGATAAAAAAATGATGAAAAAGCCGTGAAAAAGCCAAAAAAGGCAAAAGAGACCAAGAAACTCAAATGCTAGGGAGCATGCCCAAATCACAAGAAAAGTGATAGCCAAAACAAAGTGAGTATGCCCCGACCAAAACAATGAAAAAAGGCAAATCAAAGAAGAGCAGCAAAAGAAAAGATGAAAGACTCGAAAAGTCGAATGACACGATCAAAGAGTTGATGTCTTATCCCAAATGCAGGAGTGTCAAAGTAATAAATAACCCGGCAAGACCGGGGTCGAACCAAAGAGAGGTTAATTGTGTGTGTGTGTGTGTATATATATATATATATTAACAAAGAGTTAAAGAGATCTTTAAGATGTGAGATTAATGTGAGGATTAAACAATAATAAAAAAAGATGTCAAGATTAAAGGGTCCACTAATGGTATTAGAAATAAGTATAGCATAAACTCTTTTTATTACTCAATTAAAAACCACACACAAAGGAAGTTCCAATCGGATGATTTATCCTTAATAGGTCATTATAAATTTTTAACATGATCAAATTAATTATCTTATTTTAGTAACACCGTACTTTTAAGTATTGTCAGGAATTCATGATGCTAACTTATGTTAACAATAAATCAAGTTCCTCTTATAACAACGATATCGACCGAAGATTATGAAGGATCAAACATTTGATGTACCACGTGTTATACAACACAAATCTAGATTAACCATTTAACGAGCAATATATTAAGAATTGATAAGATAAAAAGATAAGACATATTAATAACAAACTTTCTTGGATATAAACATTGAAGTTCATGTTGAGTTTATATTATACATATTATAACATCATTAGTGAAACCTTTTCACCTTGACATAATTAACTTAACTAGACATAATGAAGAAGAAGAACATAAATAAACAAGATAAAAACATAATTATGATATAAGTTAACTAAGAGTAGTAAAGAAAATGAAAAGTATAAACAAGAGATTAATGAAAATAAAACATGAAATAAAACTAGAACATTACAAAGAGAGAAGCAAGCAAGATAATGATCTTGATCTAAAAACCAAGATACCTAAATGAATGGCAATTGCCTCCTTTTATAGGCTAAAATTCAGAACTATTTATTTGGTAATTGATTATTGATGTAGTGGCCAACTATTGATTTAGTGGACTTGGTGGACAACAACACTCAAGCATTTTGGCTGGATGAAATGACATTGATGCAATCAGAATTTGGCAAAGTGTTCTTCATGAACGTTATTGGAAATAATCTCCTCTTTCCACCCACAATATTTTAGAGCATTTGGATCAGTAAAGCTCGAGATATAGTTAAAATACTGAGTAGTGCTTCTGGTAGACGTGGTGGATAGCCCTTAAGCTCTTGTCTGGATGCAATGTCATTGATAACATTAGAATTTGAGCAAGTGGTTTCATGAAAGTTATTGTTCATTGTCTTATCTTTCCACCCACCAAATCTTATGTCATTTGGCCTTTAGAATTCCATCTATGTGTAAAATTCTAAGTAGTGTTTGGGCTGGATTGCAGGACAGATTCTGACTTCTCTTTTATGGCTAAGCTTTGAATTTGAAAACGACAGATTTGGGTCTTCCACTCCCATAAAAGTTGTAGGCTTATGTCTTACCTTTCCAGAATAATAAACCAAACATACATCCAAGGTCCATAACTCCAGATATGATCAAATAACTGAATGGTGTTCCAGTTTGATCCAGCATCTCTTTTCTAAGCTTAGCCTTTTCTTTGTCCTTTCACTTTCAATAGTTAATCACATCAATCAATCCTTTGAATTGTGAGATATGTCTGCATTTAAAATAAGCATTTATCATAAATTAAAGTTATCTTATATTATCAGACTTGTTATTATAAAACATGCTTAAGTTAGGGAATTTAATGACACTTTAAGTGCAATATGATGATATAAAGCCTTAATAACAATGCATTTTTAAGTACTAATCAGCAAACCCAAGGTGCCTGGACTTAGCGGATAGCCAAGTCTATGTAACGTGGGTCTGGCATGTTTGCAAGACCCAAGGCATCTGGACTTGGCAGGTAGCGAAGTCCAAAGTGTGCAGACTTGGCAATCATCCAAGTCTAAGTAACGTGGGTCGACATGTTTGTCGGACCCAAGACATCTAGACTTGGTGAATAACCAAGTCCAAAATGCTTGGATTTGGCAGTAAACCAAGTTCAAATAACGTAAGTCTAGCATCTTTTTCAAACCCAAGATGTCTGGATTTGGTGGGCAGGCAAGTCCAAAGTGCACAGACTTGACAATCAGCCAAATCCATATAACGTGGGTCTAGCACATTTTACATACCCAAAGCGCCTAGACTTGGGGGACAGCCAAGTCTAAATTGTATAGACTTGGTAATCAGTCAGGTTTAAATAACGTGGGTCTGACACGTTTGTCAGACCCAAGACACCTGAATTTGGTAGACAATCAAGTCCAAAGTACGTAGACTCGGTAGTCATCCAAGTCCACATAACGTAGGTCTAGTATATTTTTCAGACCTAAGATATCTAGACTTAGACTTGGCTAACTGCCAAGTCCAAATAACATGGGTCTAACATATTTTTCGCACTCAAAATGCCTAGACTTGGTGAATAACCAAGTCCAAAGTGCACGGACTTGGCAGTCAGCTAAGTTCAAATAACATGGGTTTGACATATTTGCAAGACCCAAGACACTTGGACTTGATGGATATCCAAGTCTAAAGTGTGTGGACTTTGCAGTTAGCCAAGTCCAAATAATGTGTGTTTAGCATGTTTCACAGACCCAAGATACATGGACTTAGCAAATAGCCAAGTCCACAGTGCGTGAACTTGGCAGTCAGCCAAGTCTAAATAACGTAGGCCTAATGTGTTTGCCTACAACCTTATCAATTTTTAAGCTTTTATGTCTAATCCTAAATAATATTTTATTATATAAATATTAAAGACATGATAAACTACCATAAGATAATAATTTCTCTATGTTTATAGGTGTGTGTAAGGTCTCTTAAGGGACCTTTTATATTTATTATCTCATTACTGATATGTAAGAGAATTTTCACCTCCCATTAATGTCACCGAAAGTGGACGACTTTCCAACTTGTCCTTTTTCATAGAAACAACAAAGTTTAGAGGTATAAATATCCTCTGAACCATCTAGGTAAAGGCAGACCAAGACTTCATAATAAAAACAAACTTAAAATTCAGGAACAAGATCTTTATCCTTGGAACTTAAAGCTTTTTGAAGTTATTTTATTACATGAAGTCATTTAATATCTTTCTCATATTGACTTTATCATCGAATGATCATTAAGTCCCCTCAATTAGGATTGTTTTATTGTAGGTATTCAAGACCTTCTTTGTGAATTAGGAGTTCTTTGGATTAATAAAAAAATTCAAGTACTTTAATATATTAATGAACCATTATCTTAAAAACTAAATAACCTTTTTTTTATGTTTTAGATTTTTGAACTTCATCAATGGCACTGTCTGTTGGAAGATCTACAAAAGTCATAGATAACCTCTTTTTGTGTTACAGTTTTCCCTAATTATAATTATTAATGGCAGATAATCAAAACACTCCAGGAATGGAATGAGTTATTGATCTTTCTGCTACAACAGATATTCCAACTCCCACATAGTCGATCCTTCAACAACTGGTGGAACATATACAACTCCTCAGCCAGACAGTCCTGACAAATCAACAAGTGAGAGAAAATCCACCACCATAACTTGCAGCTCCTCCTTAATAAATTGTCGCATCTGTAAACTCACCTCCATGATAGCAAGCCCCACCTATTCGTAGACAAATCCTTTATCCAGAGGAGTGTGGGCAAAATGATCCCCTAGAGGATACTTAACCTTAGAAGTCATCAAGCCATGCTAAGAAGCATTCACACCCTCAAATCACTAGGGCACGAAGTGGCTATTCTAGGCGTCTATTTGGACGAAGTAAGAATAAGGCAGTTGGCCTGTCATGCCATTCTACACCATACACACCAAGTTCTCATAAGCCTGATAGGTGTAGAAATACTAAAAAGTTAGAAGAACTCATACGTGATGTCCACACTCCTCATTAGATTAGAGATTCCTATTTATCCATATATGTGTTTAACACACGTATACCTAAAGATTACGTTGCCACCAAAATGACTCTAGACAAACTATGATGGGCTTACAAACCCTAGGGAACATCTATAGAACATACATAGCAGCCTAAAGCTAGTTATGTTTAAGATGCTCCCTATGACTTTTAGAGGCTCAATAAAGGCATGGTGTAACAACTTGAAACCAGGTTCAGTCATCAACTTCAGTAATCTTTACATCAAGCTAGTGGCACACTTTAGTACAAGAATCCCAACCAAAAAAAGTTCCATTAAACTATTCAGAATCATCCAAACAAAGAATGAGTCTACCAAAACATACCTCAAAAGATTCAATAAGGAAATGCTTAAGGTTAAAGACTTGATCGAACAGGTAGCTTCTGAAGCCCTTATCAATTGAGTAAGGGAAAGAGCATTGTAAAGAGAGTTATACATTCTACCAAATAAAAGATTGTTAACGGTGAAACAAACCATGAAAAACCACATCCGAGTAGAGGAGGCGAGTACACTATGTCATGGTCCCTTCCATTTTTCCAGAGACAAACAAATAAAATGCTTCCCTAGACGAGTTCAATCGCCCAAGCGAGACCACTCTCCTAAAAGAGATAAAAGTTCCAAGAGAGAACAAAAGAAACCAACCAAGAAACATTTAAATTATCATGAAATATGTGTTTGTCCTTTAAACACCTCTCATACTGAAGTCCTAGCGGCCATCCAAGGCAAAAAAAAATTATTAGGTATCCTTCACCCATAAGTCTCCCCCCAACACACGCACATCTAAAAAGTATTGTCTATTTTATAAAGATAAAGGACATGATACAGAAGACTGTTATGTCTTTAAAAAAAATTGAAAAGCTTATAGCTAAAAGTTACCTTCGCAAGTTTCTAAAAAGGACTTTCGTCTTGAGCAAGGCAGAGAGGACCTTAGCCAATCTGCTATGGCCCTACCTAAAATCAATATGATTTTAGGAGGAACCTTTGCTGGAGGATATTCAAATAACAGAAAGAGTAAATATAGGAAGAAAGTTCGTACCACTGCTAGATCATTGGTTCAATGGCACGAGCCAATAATCTTCACTCCTATAGATGAAGAAGAAGTGGTTTTTCCACATAAAGATGCTCTCATCATTTTCACTATTATCTATAATCATAGGGTACATCAAGTATTGATAGACGACGACGGCACAGTTAACATTCTCTTTGCAGAAGTTATGGTTCAAATAGGAATCCCCTTTTCAAAACTAACACCGATAAAAACTCCTCTTATTGATATTGAGGGTTCGGGTGTGCTAGTGAAAGGTGTCTTAGAATTGCCTATTATATTGGGTACCCCTCCAAAGTGTGATTCACTCTGACAAAGTTTCATGGTGATTGATATGGCATTAGCTTACAATGTCATTCTAGGAATACCCTTTTTACATCAAATCAATGTCATCATCAATACTCGGTATTTAACTTTGAAGCTTCGAACTCAGAAGGGAGTGTAGCCACAGCCTGGGAAGATCAAACGATCTCAAAACAATGTGCCTCTACTTGCTTGAAAGGTAAGAAAATATTGATATTAGGCCAAAAAGGGTCTTCAAAAAAAAAGACTATAAATCAAAATTAAGATTGTTGAAACACTGAAAAATGTTTGTTTGGGATGAGAAGAGAAAACAACCACTAAAGAGGTATCCACCTTAACGTTAACACAATAGCAATCATTAATAGAGCTCCTACAAGTCCAGAAGCAAAATTTCACAACAAATGCATCGAAAATGTCAAGCATCAATCCAAAAATAGCCACCCACCAGTTAAGGGTAAATCAAGCTACACATTCGATTTGATAGAAAAAGAGGAGCTTTAGGGGAGATGGACAGAAGACTATAACTTAAGAAGTAGACAAACTTTTAGGCGCTGGCTTTATCAGGGAAGTGTTATACCCAACTTGGTTAACAAACATGGTCATGGTAAGAAAAAAAGTAATGGAAAATGGAGGATGTGTATTGACCTCACTAACTTAAACAAAGTCTACCCAAAAGATAGTTATCACTTCCAAAGATCAATCACTTGGTAGATGCTATGGAAGGATTTGAATTTTTAAGCTCCCTAGATGTTTACTCAAGGTATCATCAAATCCTCATGCATCTTGAGGATGAGGAGAAAACAGCCTTTATTATTGAATTCAGCATTTGTTGTTATAAAGTCATGCAAGGGCAACATATCAACGGATAATTAATTGAATATTCAAAAATTAGTTGGGAAGGATTATAGAAGGATACATTGATGACATGCTAGTAACATGACTTTTAAATAGTATTTCTTAAACTTTAAAGAAGTGTTTGTCATCTTAAGTCAATACTAGATGAAACTCAACCCTTTCAAATGTGTTTGTACCATCAAATGAGGAAATTTTTTTAGTTTCTTAGTAAGCTCCAAGAAAATCGAGCCCAATCCAAAACAAAATTCATCTTCATTAGAGATGAAACTTCAAACTACTCAATCAACTATAATGCTTTATATAAAAAAAAATATATGTTAATTACACAAAGATATTTTACATATAAAATCAATTAAAATCCTTTTTAGTTTGAATCTTCCTCATCTTCATTTTTATCATCATCATCTTTTTTGTTAAACTGGAGTCGGTTGATCTCTTCAGTTTCATCAACTTCTATATGTCCACTAGTATTCAATATATCATTTAACTCATTAATATCGATATGAATATAAGTATTCTTAGCAATATGAAAATTTAAATTTTCTTCTAACCAGATAGATGGAGCAACTCGATATGGATTGAGTAACTCATCAAGTTGAAATATATTTTCTCCCTCATTTACTTCATTGTTACGTTCTTTAACAAATTGGACATGACTTCTGGGTTTGGTTTTTATAATAGATAACTAATCAATTCTATTATGATCATTTCTAAATGAACGAGTGTATGTGTAATATACTTGTTGGCATTGTTTGGCAAATACAAAAGCATTGTTGATGTTGTCAGGTCTACCTATTTTATTAGTTTCAACTAGACCATGGTGATTATATACTTTAATTCTTATATCAGTATTATACTAATAGCATTTCAATAATAAAAAATTATTTTATGTCATATGATATTGCAATTCAATCACCTCTTCTAACTTGCTATAATAATCAACTTCAAACTCATTAAAAGTTGATCCCTTAACACTAACCCCACTATTATAGGTATTTCCACCCTCTCCATACTCTTTGATATATAAAAAAAAACATATTAATTGATGAAATACTCATTAAAACATTGGATCTTTCTTTCAAAACTCGATGATAGCAATTTCAAACCATCATGTTGTTCCCTAGTTAAAAATAGCAATCATTAATGGTCGATGAAAAAAATTAAGTAAATGTATTCTTTTTAGATTTATAAATTATTACATACTTGTATTTTAAACCACATAGCAAACTATTTATCTTGTAATTAAAAAACTTAAGCATCAATAAAATATGGACTTTGGGATAACATAAATTGACAATTTTGCTCATAAGTAATTAACAAAGATTTTAGCCTATTTGATAATACAAGAAAAAATTATTTTAGTCTCTTAAATTGTAAAACTGACTTATTAAATAAAAGGTATCAATTCATCATAGTTAAATAACACATAATTATATGCTTATCTAAATTTGATGTTTGTCAAACATCTTCTCGATACTGTATTCTTCAAAAATGGTTGTCTAGGATAGGAAAATATTGACAAATTCTCACTCGAAGGCACTTCACCACCATTATTATGTCTTAAAATACAATTGATTCTTGTTCTCATACTAGGCTCAAAATAATATGAGATATTGAAATATCTTTAATAATATAAACCTTATATATTGAAGCCTTAACACGTGTCTTATTTTTAAATTTTTTCTTAAGGGTGAACAAGTACTTACATGCAAGTAATTATAGATGAATAACTGAAAGGAATGTTTACAAAAAGATAAATGCTAGTAATCTCTAACCTCTCAAATGGATACATCCATTTATATTGCACAGACCCTCCAACTTTTGCTTCATAAGCTAAGTGTATATGCAAATGCTTTGTTGAGTAAGAGAAGAAGGGAGTGAAGAACATCTCAAGTTTGCAAATCTTCTTAATGATATTCCTTTCAACCGTCTCCATGTGTTGAGAATGCAACTTGTTCAAACAAACATCTTTAAAAAAATGATTAATCTCTATGAGAGCATCTCAATCCTTTTTTATAATAAGTCCCTATATGCAATTGGGATGGGTGTCTACATAGATACATGGCAATCATGACTTTTTATATTCCTTTAAATTCATCAATCTAGCTATATTCAAAATATATCCATCGTAAAATCACAAACTTTTAAACCTTTCGAAGACAAGAAACTGCAAATACAATGTCTTTATATTGTGACATTACATCATATAATTCTTCACTAGACATTATTGGTGGCTTATCATCCCTTTTAGTTTTACCTTTCAAGAAGTTCTTTATGTTATTTTTGTATTGATGATGACTTGGCAAGAACCTCCAATGGCAATAAATAAATAAAAAACTTTACTATCATTCGTTAAGATGAAGACCTTATTGTTATTTATATAGTAAGAACACTCTAATTTTTCATGTGTGCTCCATCCTGAAACCATTTCATGCCAGGAAAATCATTTATAGTCCATATCAAAGTTGTCTTCATTTGAAAATTTTATTTTCTTAAGACATCATACGTCAAAACCTCGAATGACAATAATTGGTTCAACTTATCAATCAATGGTTGAAGATAAATATCTATATTATTACCGAGACTATAAGGATCGATTATGATTGTAGATAAGAAAATGAATTTCAACCTCATACACATCCTTGAGGGCAAGATGTAAATTGTTGGTATAATAAGTCAACAAGAATATGGTGCAGCAAATGACCCAAATGAATTGAACTCATCAGTACATAAATCAAAACATACATTACGTGGTTCCATTGAAAACTAAAGATGCACCATATTAAACTGCTTTCAAGCTTCAACATCGAAAGGGTCCATGACTTCATCCACCGTATCATATAAATGATGTCATGTCATGTCATATGTCCGGCCATCTTTGGAGACATAAATAACATTTATAGCCTATGAGTGGTAAGTATTTTAGTTTTTTATATGCGACAAGTGTTCTTTCTCTATCAATATTGGGTTTATACCGAGCATGTCCACAAGTTTTGCAATTGGATAAATTTGTGTTTTCACCATTGTACAACATACAAAAGTTTGGGCTTATATTAATTTTTTTATATTCTAGGCCAAGGGGTTTCATCATGGATTTTTTAGTATAAAAGTTATCTTTCATCCTATTCCCTTCAAGTAAAATGCTTTCTCATTCGATGATGTTATCATAATCAGCCTCAATTAATCTATATTTTGACTTGATGGTAAACACTCTTATAATAGTGATAATTTACTATGGTTAATGCACTCATCCCATAATAGTTCATCAGAATCTTTTAAAAAATCAAAAAAACCTAACTACATCTATATTTGGTTCTTCATATACACATAAACTTTCACTTGAATAACTATAATTCATTCTCATTCAATTTATCATCATACTCTTATAACAATTATTATTATCATCTACAATTTCATAAATGTTTCTAGAAGGAGATGTTGAGCCAACAATCCTTTCTAACATAGTCTTGTAAAGAACATAAGGTTTTCTATGTGCAAACAAACATAAGTATTTCTCTACAAATCTTTTTTTAGATGATGCATCATGACATCTAATTAGTGAAACTTTTTATTTTTACACTTCATATATGGACATCTAATTGTGGCTCCACTTATATTTTTCAAATTTAAAAGTGTAAAATTAATAAAACTCTTAACCCCTTTACAATAATCTTTTCTATACAATCCTTGGGGTGAATTTCAATACATCCAAGAACGATCATTCAGTACTTAGGAAACCTATATTTTAATAATGTACCATCAATTCAAAATTCAACTTTGGTAATTAAAAATGAATCTACAATCTAATAACCAATTATCATTTGTACCCATTAAATAACTCATCTTTTCTTCTAGTATAACACACCTAAGTTACAAAATTAAACTCAATTTCATTAAATTACAAAAAAATATATTTTTTAGCAAATCTCAAATAAACCCTAACATACAAATCATACTTGAATATAACAAAATTGTCTATGAAAATGTTAAAACACATATAAATATACAAGTAAACTACAAATACTACACAAAAATATCAATCAAGATAGTGATATCGATACTATGGAGTGCTAGGGTGGCCAAATTTATAAGGATGGTTCCTAGGTTTGTGGAAAAATAGAGGGGTTATTTTTTACAATGAAAGAAAAAGAGGAAGAAAAGGAAGAAGCAAAGAGGAAATGAGGCTATTGTTTACTGATGAAATAGATGTGTTATTTTACTGACTGCATCAATGACTAATATTTCTTGGTTTTTTAAATATTTTTACTATGTCGGAAATTTTATTGTTAATTAGCGACAGAAAATTTTTCGTTGGAATTTGTTGACGGATATTTTCCGTCCCCATTGACATGGAAAATGACTGACGAAAAGGAAGTTACTGGCTTATTGCATGGATCAAAATCTCTGCAGAGCTTTTTTACGTGTTTCGGGGATCAGAAGAGTGCAGCTTTGCACTTGCTTGAGGATCTCTATTTTACAAACACATTCGAACTAGTGTCGAACACATTTGCTGAACAAGAGGAACTCCAAATGAGGGCTGTCTATAAGATTTCCAAACCTAATATGCTAGTCAAACTCTAGATTCGCTGAACATTCATTTTGTATGAGCCGAGTGCTATGAAGCAATGCTAACTTGTTCAGCAGCAACGATTTAGCTCGGCAGAGTCTGTCTTGGCATATATTAAATTTCTCAAGACAAATGTAAAACAAGTTCATTTTCAAATAACACCAAAAATGAAACAATGATGAGGCACACAAGGTTATAATCCATTTTGGAATATCATATACAGCAATAATGCAGCGCACATGGTTGTAATCCATGATGGAGTTTCATGGTGCTGAACTTTCTCTCAATCAGACATCGTCTTTCCATCTTAAGATTGATGAGGTAGCTTCACAGTGAAGTGAAAATAAACCACTGTGTAGGGATAAGAACACAAGCTGACTGCTATGATTCACATCTTCCATGTTCTGAGGACAACATACCTATGATTTGATAGCGAAGATCTCCATGAGAGCATACCAAGTCCCTGAAACCGCAAGAACAACGCCCAAGGACACAATCCCCACATCAATTGTCCATCCTTTCCAGTTCATCTCTTCCTTGAACACAAGCAAGTGAAACAAAGCTGGCAAAACAAATCCCAATCCACAACATACACTGCTCCCCACCAAGGACAAGAAATCGGCGAAATTTGGCACCGTTAAAGCCACCAGAGTAACCAGCATAACCGACAGCCATCTAAGCCACAGGCAATACCTGCCACCCCAGAACCTTCTCTCCACTATCTCATAAACAGGGTTCATCATCAGGGGAAATGTGAAAAACAGATTGATACAAAGACCCAATTGAACCAGAAGGCTAATGAGCCCAGGCCCTAAATTAGCAGTGATAATATCCTGAGTATCATTTCCAAAAGCAAAGTAACCCAGCACACCAAAAGCTCCATATATCACTGAAATAAGCCCCATGCTCAAACCTAAGATTTTCCCAAACGTTTCCCTCTCTTTCATTTCAGATTCTATTGGCAAAACCATACCGACCCCTTCAAATGCATATACAGCCACGCCCATCCCGTAGAAAAACACAGACAAACCTCCAAAGGCTCTAACTTCAGGCCTATTCTCTATCATTAAAAAAACATCCTTAGCAATCACCACTCCCATGGCAGCAAGATCAACAACGTCAGCAAAAATGCTCAACGGAGCCAAATGGGTCAACGTTGCAACAGAACTTAATCCCAATTGAAAAGGAAAACAGCCCCATATATACCAGCTCTTAGCGGACATTGAGAAGGCAATAACTTGAGAAGTCAAGCTATCAGGTGATGATGCATTGAACAGATTAGCCATGGTATTACCAATAAATATCAAATAACCAATACAAAATCCAGCTTGAGACAAAACAATCATAACATCAACAACAAACCTCCCAATAGAACCACAAACGGTGAAACCCAGATCACCAAAGGAGTTAATCTTTGCGAATTCACCGGATAAAGATTGAAGCTTTCTACGTGTATGGATTAACAACATCATACAATAATGAGTTAAACCAGCAACAGAGAAAAGCATCATAAGACTCATTATCCAACCTGTGCGTTTAAAAGCATAAGGGAGACCAAGAACACCAGCACCAACAATAGCAATGAATACATTTGCAAAAGTCTTGGATTGAGAGGATAGAGTCGGGGAATTGGGTATGAGAGGTGTGTCTTCTCCTGGTAGAGCTTTTGCAGATGAGAATGCTGCATTTTTTCCAGACTCCATTTTTTGATTGATTGATTCTTTGTTTGTTTTGATAGACAACAATAATTGGAAGAGAGATTGGTTGCTGATGATGTTTTGAACAGGTAACGAAAATGATGAGCTATTACAACCTTCGCCAACCCAAAAACAGGGACAGACAGAGATTCAAGGAATGATCGGTTAATGGCAAGGCCAAATTGTAATCATATCCCTTGAACTTTAGTCCCAGGTCAAATCGCCCCATAAACTAAAAACAACCCAAGATTTCATCCCTGGACTAGTTTGATTTTACAACATGATCCTCCCTGTGAGGGATGACAGTCATTATCTATGGTTTACGTCCTAGTATGACCGTAATGATATGCAGATGAAAGATCAATAATCATAACCTAACTATTATCTATAGGTAAAGATTTTACAGTCAATATTCAACACTTTAGAATTTCAGTAACCGTTAACCATATACTTTTTTTTCAACAGGACTTAATTGAATAAATAATATTAATTTTTTTTCTAGAATAAATGATTTCAATAAATCTAGTTAATCATTTGTAGACAAGCATTACTCACACATGACCACATCATCAACAACAATCAAGTGTAAAAACATAAAAGTATTTTTAAAATACATCAATTCATTATGTAATCATATAAATGGTTTCAACATGATTTTATAAAAAAAAAAAAATTATTCCAATATAAAAAATAAAGTTTTATTATCCTTAAAAAAACAAATACCTAATATGGCCTTAAATATGTGTTTGATATAGTAATAACTTTTGTGGTTACAGTTTAAAAGGCACATTTAAAAAAATATAAATTGTAACTTTTATTATCTAATGTTTTAAGCGAATTTTCAATAAGAGTCATACAAAATCATGGTATATATTAATTTATCAAACACTTTCAAATTTATAATTAAGGTAAAATATAAACTGTATCACACTGTACCATACAAAACAAACAAAATCTTAAAATTCATGATTAATTTTAGATATCATTTGGTTAATATCTAAAGATAAAAAATAAAATATGATATGTTTAATTAGAGGGACAAATCAAACATGTCTCAACTATAATAATCAAATGTTGACCTGGTTTATTATAGAAAATACTAAAACATATAGGATTTTTATTGTAGAAATTAACAATGAAAATTAAAATTTTCTCTTATTTACACTAAACAAAAGGCAAGGGAGGGTAGGTACTGTGGTTTTTTTCATAAGAACACACATGTCTTTTCCATATTCAATAAGGGCACAAAGGTTTTTTTGTCTTCTCTTATAATAATAGTATAGTTGCCAAAGTAACTATATAGGTAAAAAAAAATAACTTTATGCTCAAGGGTTTTATTGTAATTCTATTTTTTATTGCTCAATAAAATAACAAAAAATAACCTTGAAATGCATAAAAAAAAAAAGAGGAAATTGTCTTGCAATAGTAATTTAGTCTTTCCATCATGGTTGTTGTTGTTGTTGTTGTTGTTGTTGTTGTTGTTGTTGTTGTTATGAGCAATAAAGGGCATTTTTATATTTTAATAATTTAAAAAACATTGTTGGCGTATATCGTGCATACACAAGCATGTGGACACCGCACGCATCCTTTAGGCAGTGCATGCGACGACATCCTTCGCTAGAAAACCGTCTTTCGTGGCAGCGTTAGGAACATCACTGCATCCACTTCTAGTGTGTATGATACGTGTAGGCATAGGATGGTCGTACTGTCATAAGTGGCCGTGTCTTTTTCTTTTTCTTTTCTTTTCTCTTTCATCCCCTAAAACGTACACCTCAGTCATCTTTGTTTTTTGTATTTAAATTTTAGTTCTTATTCTTTTTATTTTTATTTTTGTTCTCAACCATTTTATGGAATTTTGGTTAGATTTCAATTTATTACTTTAATTACAATTTCTCATATATTATTTCTTCAAATTTAGCCTTATTCTTTTTATTTATAAATTTTTTTCATTTGCCTTTTTGTGTAAGTTTTATTGACTTTCAATTTCATCATTCAATCAAAGTTTATGATGTTTTTTTTTAATTGGTTCCTTATTCTTTTAATTTTCCTTTTTTATTACAGTTATATTTTTGTTAAATTTAACCCTCCAATCAAAGATTTTTTTTATTGCCATCTACTTTATTATTTATTTTGATTTTCACCCTCATTCCCTTAGTTTCAATTATTTTTTAGAACTTTTGGTGTAATTGTTTTTTTTTCTCGGTTTAATCCTTCAGTGTTTGATTTGCTAAGAATTGGGCTTTGCAATTATTTTATTTATGGTACTTCGGACTATTAACTCGGGTCACTTGTTTGAAAAGTTAACACAGGTTAACATCTTTCTTTTTTTACTTATTATTTTTTTATTTCATTATTCAACATTATTTTCTTAAGAAAAGATTGGGGCTATAACTCAAGTTCTCTGTCTTTCTTATTTTTTTTATTTTGCTTTTGGTTTCTTTTAATTAATGCCTTTTCTACATGTATTTTCTTTTTGAATATTTTTGTTAATTTATGTTTCAATTAATTTTCATTCTTTATGATCTTGTCTTTGTTTTTTTGTTTATTTAAACTTTTTTCAATAAAGGCTTTTCTTAGTTATTTTGTATTTTTTTAATTTTTAAAGATTTTGATTCATCTATAAATATTTTTGTAAGTTTTATTTAGATTAAATTTATTTTTAAAAATAAAAAATATTTATTTTTAGATAATATTTCTAATATGTGCAGCTTTGCATACTATTTCTTTCCTTTTATTTTTATTCAATCAATTTTCATGTATTTGTTTATTTCTATTATTGTTAAAATTTCATTTTGATAAACATAACCGGTGTTAAAAATGGATATATTATTTCATATATCTTGTTTTTATTGAAAAAAATATATAACCGACAGTTTAGAGCGAGTTAAGTAACTAGTGGAGAACTCTAAAAGGTGTAAGGGAAATATTGTTCCCCCACGCATCGTAAACTAAGACTCATAGACATTGTGGATTCACTATGCCCATGAGTTTTTTTTCCATCCCTTTTTTTTCTTTTTTCTTTTTCTCCTTTAAAGGTCTAATTGGAGGCTAATTTGGTTAAAATTGTTAAGGAATGGTGAAATTGAAAGACATATGACTAAAATTAAACATGCATAGAAGATATATGGTGTTTTCAAATTTTTTGTGAAATATTCAACTTAGTCCTCATTCTTTGCTAATAATAAGAATTAGGCCCCTTTAATTTTTGAAGTTTAAAAAAAAATCAATTTTGATTAAAAACTGTCTCTGGTTTGAGAGATGAGAATGAAAGTTGTTGGATTCATGCAACGAAGAGATAAAAATGTCATTAACATCGTTTTCAACTACTAAAATGATCACTCTTTATGTCAAATAGTTCCATTT
>Ga0325403_1001516_pt1 | contig 19468 bp, 24 predicted proteins | sample PopdelMetagenome_19_FD_205665 | JGI IMG/M metagenome (GOLD analysis project Ga0325403, IMG submission 205665) | Populus deltoides microbial communities from Bellville, Georgia, United States - Xylem-PdKOR-R4 | ecosystem: Host-associated > Plants > Phyllosphere > Stem > Wood/Secondary xylem...
TAACAAGATACTTTCATGGATAATATATTTGTGTTTGTGAATTAAAAAAATAACTATTCCATAATACTAAGACACTATTTTATTATATTCTAAATTAATATGGAATTCCATCCACACTACAGTACTGCAGTGCAAGCAATAAAACTAGTCCCAAGTTAAACAACTCTCCTCTCTGATGTAAAATAATGGTATTATTGCTGGTCATGTTTTCTAGCGTATATGAGAAGCATGTCCGCGTTGCCGTGGGCTTATAAAACAAATATATTTAATAGTATTATAATTGTGAACCATCGCTAGATAAGTAATAGAAACTAAAGGTATGATGGAGTCACTATTTCATAACGGAAAAAAAAAGTTATGTTGATGATCAAAATTTAGAGACTGAATAAAATAATTTGTAGTAATCCACAGTGTTTTGAGAGGAAAGATACAGTGCTTTCGCCACATGATTTAGCTTTTTTGTTAATAAAAAGCAAAAAAAATTACAATACTAAATTCTCTACCAACTTAATAAAAAAAAACCAACAATGATAATTTTGGAAAGAAAAAAACCCATGAGGAAGAACGTTGTAGCAATTGACAATGTTTTGTGAGGAAAACTACAGTGTTTTCCCCAATAAAATAAAATAAAAAACCATTTAGAGAAATACTGTAGCAATCCATAATGTTTTGTAAGAAAAACTATAATGCTTTCCCCATATAATTTAACTTTATTGTAATTATAATTCTTAACCAACTTAATATTAAAAAAATGGACAAAGATAATTTTGAAAAAAATAATAAAAAAATCATATGGGAAAACACTACAATAATTCACAGTGTTTTAAAGAAAAAAATTATAAAGTTAAATTCTTAATCAGCTCAATATTAAAAAAATCAAATCGACATAGACAATTTTAGGGAAAAAAACACAAAAAAAGAGAAAAAAATCATGTTGGAAATACTGTAGCAATTCATAGTGTTTTGTGATGAAATCTACAGTGCTTCCCCACATGATTTAACCTTATTTGTAATGACTTGTAATTGTAATTTTCAACAATGTTTTGCGAGGAAAGCTACATCGCTTTCCCTACATGATTAAGTTTTATTACAAAGTTAAATTCTAACCAACTTAATATTAAAAAAAATAAAATCGATGAAGATAATTTTGGAAAAAAATATTACAAAAAAAGAAAACACAAAAGAAACTGGAAAAAAACATGTGAGGAAAAACTGTATCAATCCATAGTGTTTTGTGAAGAAAAACTTATATTTACTTGTAATTGCAATTCTTAACCAGCTTAATATTTAAAAAATAAAATTGATAAAGACAATTTTAGGGAAAAACATAACAAAACAGAAAAAAACCATATGAGAAAAAACACTGTAGCAATTCACAGTAATTTGCGAGGAAAGTTACAGTGCTTTCCTCACATATTGTAACTGTAATTTTTAATCAGTTTAATATTAAAAAATAAAAAAAAGATAATTTCAGAGAAAATTAAAAAAAAACAATAAAAAACCATGCGGAAAAACACTATAGCAATAAACAATGTTTTAAAGAAAAAAATTATAAAACTAAATTCTCAATCAGCTCAATATAAAAAAATCAACAAATATAATTTTAAAAAATAAAAAAATAAAATAGAAAAACTATGTGGGAAAACGTCGTAGCAATCCAAAGTATTTTAAAGGAAAAAAATTACAAAACATAATTTTTAACCAGTTCAATATTTAAAAAGTAAAATCAATAAATATAATTTTTTTAAATAAATGGAAAAAAAAAGCAAAGTTGAAAAAAAAAGTAATTTTAAAAAAAAGTAAAAAAAAAGACGAGGTTGGAAAAAAAAAATTATGAATTATTATTATAATCCATAATGATTTAGAAAAATAATAATTCCTTGTATCTGTATCTGTGAAGAAATAGTAAATTCCTCGCACTATTTAGATATTATTATAATATAATAGAGACGCCCACACCCACTGTATCTGACGAAAGACAAAAACAAAAGTCTTTGGCTAAATTCTCAATAATAAGAAAATATTTTGTCCTTTTTGAAGATCATGTCAAATACTTTTCGCAATTATTTTTTTAAGAATCCAACTGACGTGCTAACAAAATAAAATCCAAACACGTTAATCTGAGATTCCTAAAGAAATCATACTGAGGCCCTCCCGTAGTTCCGCCCTGAGAGAGAGCATCTCCGAGCTATTCTCTCCGGCGAAGATGAACGGGGGCTATGCGATCTGCCGGAGCTGGGGGATGTAAAAATGATCTTTTGAGCGCGATGGACTTTTGTCTTGTCCGAATACGCATAGATGCCTGCTTTTCTAGCAAAGGATTTTGTATTATTTTCCCCCCTCGAACTCATAAATATATTGATAAGAAGAAGGGGATCAAATCCCAAGAATACATAAATAGTGTTGTTTGGTCCCTGTATCTTGAATTTGTCTCAATCTGGTCCCCTTAATATATATGAAATGATAATATATCATAATGTTGAGTATAATTTAGAAAAAAAGTCATAACCCATATAGATTTGGCTAATTCATATCCTTAAACAAATAAACGGATTTCTATCTTAAATTATCACAAACACATGGAGTATTGTAAGGAGATTGAATAAGGATGAAATACAGGAAAGTAAATAGTTTGAGGATCAAATAAACAAGAATACATGAACAAAGGACAAGTGAAAAGAAAGCAAATCCAGCTCTTATTTCCACACCCCTTTATTTTATTTTCTAGTCTGGTCGACCTCATTTTCCGAGTCAAATCCAGCTTCATCAACCGAAACATATGCTTCAAATCCTTGTCTTTATACTTAAATATCCGATTCATTTCTTTCAATCTCAAATAAGACAGTTTTGGAGAGTTTTCCTATTATTACTGTGATGGCGAAGGTGGCGGTCGGAGCAGCGGTTGCTTGCGCGGCGGCACTGTGTCCTGCGGCGGCGTTGGTGGTTAGGATCAGGATGAGATGTTCAGGGAAGTGGGCCAGGGCTATGGCGATGCTAAGGGAGTTTGAGGAAAACTGCGGGACTCCTATAGGGAAGTTGAGACAGGTGGCTGATGCTATGGCTGTTGAGATGCATGCCGGCCTTGCATCTGAGGGTGGTAGCAAGCTCAAGATGTTAATCAGCTATGTAGATAATCTTCCCTCCGGGTAATTAAATACTACTATTATTCCACAATAACTTCTTTACTCGTGTATTTTTAATGTGCTTGAGTGATGTTTATGAATTGATGGGATTGTTTTTTGTTCTGAAAAACTGCACCTTGACGCATTTCCTTATTGTGGCCATTCTTTATATAAGTGAACCTTTAAGGGTGATAATTTTGAACCTGAGTGTATAAGGAAGAATCTTTAGCATATTATTCCTGTTTGGGACTTTTCTTTGTGTCCAGTGGAATTTAGTGGAAATGGGTGGTTTGTTAACTTGTTTAAAGAAAAATTTCTCTTAGTGAAAGGCATATTCTTTTCTAATCTTGAAGTTTACCTTCCTGCAACTGAGCTTGACATATTTCATTTGTTTACTGTAGGGCTCGTAAAATATTTTTAGCATTTGCTTTCTAAGTTGGCTAACCTTGTAGTTCCCTCGTTTTCTTTCAATCAATAAATGCCTTTTTTTTTTTAATGTAATTCTTTCATCAATGGTTTACCCTCTTCCCTTTTTTTTTTTTTTTAATACCTACTGTTCATAGCTTTACTACTACCTTTTGATTTTTAAAGCTTATTTACATATCTAATCCTTACTTTTCATATACCCGTGATTAAGGAAATTTTCCTGGCATCGAGTTCTCTTATGTTGTTTTAGTATCTTATCATGTTGATAAGTTTGATGAAATCTTGAGCTTTAGAAGTGGGAGGCCATTTCGCTTTCTAAACAGATAAACAAACAGTGTTTAGCTTGTATTCAGTGGATAGATTCTGCAAGGTTTGTTTTGTGGCTGCTGATTTGATGTGTTTCCTACGGAATATGGATTTTTATGATCAGTTGGTGGTACTGTACTGTTGATAAAGACTAACTCTGTGGTCTACATAAATATCTTATGATGCGCATCTATGTTTTATAAAAAAATAAACGTAAGATGGATTTATTTGAGATTTATCGTGTCTTTGGATAACTTATCACTTTAATTACAAGTCTATGCTGGTTAACCTGGTAATGATCAACTTGGAAGAATGTATAGAAATTTCTGGGATGTGCTATTCCTTTTAATTGTTGAGCCATACGAGTGATTGGTTGGTGAACTCCTTTTAGCTGCAGATAGCCCTGTTTAAATTGTGGATAAGGTTTTTTTTTTTTTTTTTTTATATATATTTACAGAAAAAGAAATGAAGAATTAAGGAGTGACAGGAGACGAAATAAGCATTGATGTTCTTTAGGCAACACAAAAGATGTTGCTTTGGTGTAAATTGTTTTTTCCTGAGAAAATGCAATTTCATTTGTCTTAATATTTTATTTTATATTAACTATGGATAGCCACCTCTGTGCTTGATTTTTCAGAGATGAGAAAGGGTTGTTCTATGCATTGGACCTTGTTGGAACAAATTTTCGTGTTGTACGGGTACTGCTGGGTGGGAAGGATGGCGGCGTTGTCAAACAAGAGTTTGAGGAAGTCTCAATTCCTCCACACTTGATGACGGAATCTTCAGATGTGAGTATCATTTCAAGCTCGGCTAACAAACTTGACCCTGATTAGAATAGTTGGTGATCTGAATATTTTGTACGTGATGGTGGTTTCAGGCACTATTTGATTATATTGCTGCAGCGCTTGCTAAGTTTGTTGCCATGGAAGGTGAAGGTCTGCATCCTTCACCTGGGAGACAAAGGGAGCTTGGGTTTACCTTCTCGTTTCCAGTTAGGCAAACATCAATAGCATCTGGAAATCTTATAAAATGGACAAAAGGCTTCTCTATAGAAGATGCGGTTAGTCCTAATTACCCTGACATGCCTCCCTCCTCCCTTCTTTTTGCTGTCTTTTTTCTATTATTGCATTACGATCAGTTTTTGCAATGACTGTTATTGTTTTTGATCTTGGTGCCTTATCTGGTATGAGAATAAAAAACTTTAAAGAAATTCTTTTACTATCTAAAAATGTCACTGTTATCCCCTTTACCCACTCCACCTCTTTGCATTCCATTTATCTTTATTTTTCTTCAATTTATAATAACAAAATTATTATAGCATGCTCATGGGGTACTGGTCATGTGCAGTGTCAAAAATTGCATGCATACTATGTTGAGCCATCCTAAATTACAGTGCAAATAATAAAAGTCTTTTTATTGCACAACACACAGTCAGCTGGCATGCACGTGCACACACAGGTAGTACCTGATTTCTGATGTTTTTTATTTCACTTTAAATAGAGAAACCAATCTTTGGCATCTGAAGTATACTAATTTCAGTCATACTTGTTTTCTGATGTTCTGGTTATCACTCTGAATTCATTATGAGTTTCCATTGATCTCAGAAATTTTAGCAATTAGGCATATTCACAACAACAATTCTGAGGGAAAACACATGCCAAACATGCCAGCCTAGCTCCAGGAGCAAAGCAATTTTCTATCCCAGCGTTCATTTTCTTTCTTGAGTTCTTATTGCCCACGTCCAGTCTTCATAATTTAGCTAGCATATATCTCAACAGTGTGGAAAACTCAAATTGGTCACATGGATCTTACTTTGAGTTATCAATTCTGCCACATATGCTCAACTTTTATTTGTAAAAGCAGGCAGTTTCTCGATAAATAGCTTTGTGAGGGTATATCCCTGATATTTCTGCTCTTGCAAGTGTTAAAAGTAAAAATACTGCTACCAGCACTTAAACTCAGGACATATTGCAATAGCTTCAGTCAATAACTGTACCTCCTTTTTCAGTCAATTCCTTTTTAACGTTGTTGTTTTCTTCCTGATCATTAGGTTGGACAGGATGTTGTGGGAGAATTAACCAAAGCCATGGAGAGAATTGGCCTTGACATGCGCGTTTCAGCTTTGGTAAGTTATTTGGTTGTTGTCCCTAGGTTCTCTGTTTGGAATGATTTATAATTCAGTGCTTATCCAATGTGTGGTTAATGCTTAATGCATTCACATGTCTACATAACTAAACAGATTCATCAACTTTCTGAGCCAATGTAGGTCAATGATACTATCGGAACATTAGCTGGAGGTAGATACTACAACCCTGATGTCATTGCTGCTGTAATATTGGGTACTGGAACAAATGCAGCATATGTAGAGCGAGCACATGCAATTCCTAAGTGGCATGGTCTTCTACCCAAATCTGGGGAAATGGTTGGCATTTCAGATCTGATTCTCTTCTTTTTATTTTCTTTATGACAGGAATGCTTATTATTTCATGAGCATGAACCGATACTGAAGCTTTTCTTACTAGGTTATCAATATGGAATGGGGTAGCTTCGGGTCATCACACCTTCCAATAACGGAATATGATCAAGACTTGGATGCTGAATCTTTGAACCCTGGAGAACAGGTGATACAATTTCTTTTATAGTTTTGACTCATTGCTGCTGATGGAGTTTGTTTAATTTAATCATAAGACCCTTGTCGTTATTGTTTGCAGATTTTTGAAAAGATTATTTCTGGTATGTATTTCGGAGAAATTGTACGCAGAGTTCTACTGAAAATGGCTGAAGAGGCAGACTTTTTTGGTGATGTTGGTCCACGGAAACTGAAGATTCCATTAATATTAAGGTCTGCCATATATATCTGGCTGTGAGCTGTCTGCTATATATTGAGTTTAAAGTTTCGTCGTCTTTTTCCCTGTTTTGATTTGAGATGGCTTATCAATGCATCTTGATCTACCCGATGTTGTTGATGTTGTACTAATACAAGCTCTCACTGCTGTTAATATACAGGACTCCTCACATGTCTGCGATGCACCATGACGCATCTTCAGATCTGAGAGTAGTTGGAAGCAAGCTAAAGGATATCTTAGAGGTATTAAGCTTTGCTGATTGTATTAGCCTTCTGTATCGTTTTACCTCTTACCTCTTGAAACTTTTTCTTAATAAGAAAAACAGATTAATAGAAAATGAGCTTGAAGATCGAAATTTCCTCTTTACTCGCTTCAAGTATTCAAGCAGGTATTATAATGAAATGATGTGGTGGAGGTTTTGTTTGTCCTATTCCATCTTCATGTTTTGGAAAATTTCTTTGTGATATCTCATTTGGCATTCATTTTGCTTTTTCTGGACTCAAAATCTGTGTGATGCATTATGTATAAGAGAAAAAAAGTAAAATCACTAACTAGTCAGGTTAGGTTTGTGTTGATAACATTATTTGTTGTAACCCTGCTGTATCTCCTGTCAAGAAATTTTGGTTTTTCTGCAAACATGCCACATTTGGCTTGGGGTGAATCTGATGCGGGACAATAAATAATAAAAATTAAAGCAAGAAAAGAAAGAAGCTTTAGAGAAGAAGCTGAGAAGAGAAAGCAAAGAAAGAGAAGAAAGGGGATTGGAGATATGCAAAGTTTGCAATATTTTTATTAATCATCAAAAACTGTCTCTCCAGATGACAGAAGAACTTATAAATAGTAAACCCTAAAACATCCCGCTATTGGGATCGGCCTATTAAATCAAACTATTTAACATAAATAATAAAATAACAATGAGCAGGCTCAAATGGGCTAAATAAATAAAATAATAATGAAATAGGCCTAAATGGGTTTAATCTTCCCACCAAAGTGTGACAGACTGGGTCATCTTACGTCTTATCCGTCCATATACTCGTGTAGTTTGTGGTGTAGGTCTGGTGTCCCCAATAACTCTTCCGGGGTTAGAGAAACTCGACCCTGTCGAGTGTAGCACTAGCTGACTCTGATAGTACTCCCAAAGATCTAGATCAAGCTGCTGCAAAGTATCTCTAGTAATCCAAGTGCAATCTGAGTCAGGTCGACCCACCTAGCGAACTAGAAACAGTTGAACCTTACCATTCATGTTAAAAACAATTTGTTCATCCAGAATAGCATTAATATTATCCTTTTGTGCTGATGTCAAGGTGAAAGGGATAAAGGTTTCAATAGGATCATCAGGAGGGGAGTTAAGTGGTATCTCAAATGGATCATTTGGAATAGGAAGTGGTTTGTGGTATGCAACTAGATCCTCAATGTTAAATGTAGAGCTAATGCCAAAATCATGTGGTAAATCAAGAACATAAGCATTTGAACCAACCCGTTGTAGTACTTTGAAAGGCTCGACACTACGTGCATGTAATTTTCGATTAGCTCCTGAAGAAAACCGTTCGGGTCTAATCCATATTATAATACAGTCTCCCACATTAAACTCATTATGTCGTCTATGTAAATCAGCTTGAAGTTTATATTACGCATTACTTGCTTGAATCTGTTTAGTGATCTCAATATGCAAATCCTGAATTCTACGTGCAAAAGACTCGGTTGACTCAGACACTCTAGCATAAAGGGACATGGGAAGAAGGTCTAAAGGTTTCCTAGGCTTGTAACCATGTATAACTTTAAAGGGACTAATGCCTATTAACTTATTGATAGAGCTATTATAGGCAAATTGGGCCGTAGGAAGAATCAAATCCCAATTCCGATTATGATCACTCATTAGACACCTTAAAAGGTTGCCCAAACTCCTGTTAACCACCTCAGTTTGACCATCAGTTTGTGGGTGGTAAGCAGTAGAAAACTTCAATTTGGTTCCCACCATATACCAAAGGGTTTTCCAGAAGTAACTTGTAAATCTAACATCCCTATCCAAAACTATGGTTTGGGGAAGACCATACAACTTGACAATCTCGTCGAAATAGAGTTTTGCGACTCTGGAAGCATCTGTGGTCTTAGTACAAGGAATAAAATGGGTCATCTTAGAGAAGCGGTTGACAACCACAAAAATAGAATCATGTTTCTTTGCAGTACGTGGAAGCCCAAGCATAAAATCCATGCTTACATCTTGCTAAGGGCAAGTAGGAACGGGTAATGGGGTGTAAAGACCAGTATTTTGTTTTCTATGCTTAGCTAGTTGGCAAGTTTGACATTGACCTACCAATTTGGTGACATCTCTTTTCAAACTAGACCAAAAAAACTGACGTTCCACCTCTTCAATGGTTTTATTCCTTCCAAAATATCCTGAGAGACCTCCAACATGAATCTCCCTTATTAAAAAATCACGCATGGATGTTTTCGGGATACAAAGCTTATTATCCTGAAATAAGTATCCATCTTGGAGGTGATAACCATTTATAACACAGTGATTCTCATCATTCAATGTTAAGTATATTTCTCCAAATTCTAAGCAAGATTCATACTCTTCTTTGAGTCTCTCAAATTCTGTGACTTCAACATTCATTACAGATAACAGCGTTACCTGACGACTCAAAGCATCTGCAACCTTATTCTCTATTCCAGATTTATGTTTCAAAACAAATGAGTATGCTTACAAATATTCAACCCAATGACCATGCCTATGATTAAGCTTTTTTGGGGAGTTAAGATAGTGGAGGGCCTCACGGTCGGAGTAAAGAACAAACTCTTGTGGTAACAAGTAATGGCGCCAATAGCGCAAGGCCTGAACAACCGCATAAAAATCCTGATCATAAGTTGAGTACTTTTGTTTTGCCCCATTAAGTTTCTCACTAAAGTAGGCTACAGGGTGACGTTCATGACTAAGTACTCCACATATACCGACTCCCGAAGCATCACATTCTACTTTAAACACTTTAGTAAAATCAGGTAGCCGCATTATTGGGGCCTCCGTCATTTTTTTCTTAACCTCCTCAAATGCCTTATTAGCTCATTTACTCCACTTAAACTCACCTTATTTCAAACAATCTGTAATAGGCGACATGATGATGCTAAATTCCTTAATAAAACAACGATAGAAAGTCGCAAGCCTATAAAAACTACGAACCTCATGAATAGTCTTAGGTTCAGGCCAATCTACTATCGCTTGGACTTTCTGGGGGTCAGCAGAGACTCCTTTCCATGACACTATAAACCCTAAAAAGACCATTTGATCTGTAACGAAGGAACACTTTTTGACATTTGCAAACAAACTTGCCTTTCTTAGAGTGGTACAAACTTGAATAAGATGATCGAAGTGCTCTTCCTTGGTTTTGCTATAAATAAGAATATCATCGAAGTATACCACCAAGAACTTTCCTATAAATGGCCGAAGCACTTGTGTCATTACTCTCATAAAAATGCTTGGTGCATTGGAAAGGCCAGAAGGCATGACTAGGCATTCATATAAACCATCTTTAGTCTTAAATGTCGTTTTCCACTCATCTCCCGGATGGATCCTTATTTGATGATACCCACTTTTCAAGTCAATCTTACAGAAAACCTGGGCTCCTGCCATCATATCTAGCATGTCATCCAATCGAGGAATTGGAAAATGATACTTGATTGTAATCCTATTGATGGCTCGACTGTCGACACACATAAATCCATTTTTCTTGGGTGTTAACAGTCCAGGTACTGCACAAGGGCTCAAACTCTCTCGTATAAATCCCTTTTGTAACAACTCACATACTTGCCTTTGCAATTTAGCATGTTCACTCGGGTTCATCCTATAGTGAGGCAAGTTTGGTAATGTGGCCCCAGGGACAAAATCTATAGCGTGTTGAACATCACGCATAGGGGGTAAAGCATCAGGTAGTTCAGAAGGGAAAATATCTAGAAATTCTTTCAACACTTCTCTTACCTCTTCAGGTGGCTCCTCTAAAAAGTCTTCTACAATCTCCTTAGCCACTACAGCAAACACAACATACTCCTTACAAATCTCCTTATCAAACTCTCTAGGACTTATTATGTTAAGTACTCCTTTCACTTTATTCTTCTTCTGATTTTTATCATTAGACCTGGAGGTAATCCAATAAGTTGGATTTTTTTACCTTGAAAAGTGAATGAACAAGAATTTGATCATCTAAAGATTGTAACGTCTAAATCATATAACCAAGGCCTACCCAAAATAATGTGCCCTACATCCATGTGAATGACATCACACCATATTTCATCATAATAGTAAAAAAAATCTTAATGGGAAAAAGACATCTCTCTTTGACCACTATAATTGTATCATTAACTTAAGACACACTATATGGTTTAGGGTGTGGAACAGACTTTAAGCCTAAGCGAGATACACTACCCGAGGAAACTGCATTAATACAACTACCACTGTCTATGATGATCTTACACCCTTTATCTCCATATTTAATGTAAATGTAAAAAATAACAGTCCTTCTCCAATCCTCAGTTCCTTTAGTTTGTGTTAAAACACATCTAACCATACCTAACCTGGTTGTCTTGATTTGAGTGGATATAGACCTAACACATCCTAGCAAGTTAGACTCATCATCCTCATCATTTAGATGATTGAGTTCATATACCTTATCATCACAATTATTTTCTTCACCCATATCCTCTTACCCCTTGATGAACAAAGCCTTATTAGGGCAGTTAGAGGAAATATGACCAAAACCTTGACACTTAAAACACTGAATTCTTGAAGTTTTAGGTGCTTCATGAAAAATACCCTTACCTTTGTCTTCTCTAGGTATCTGGGAAATAAAAAGGATTGGGTTTACAAGGTGGGACACCTAATATGGAGCTATTACTACCAGGTTGAGATCTAGAAGCGGTATTACGAGTGTCCTGATGTCTTGTCCACTGGCTTTTTATGATCAAGTCATAATTTTGTACCAGGGAATAAGCTTCATCGAGGGTGGAAACACCCCTAAGCACAACCTCTCTTCTAAGGTCATTGTTTAAACCCTTTTGAAATCTACCTCATCCTCCCTAATTGCACATCTCATCATATACTCATCAAATTGTGTCATATATTCTTTGGCAGACTTGCCTCTTTGCCTCAAGTTATTCCACTGGTCCAAAAGATTTCCTCTATAAGAACGAGGCAAGTACTTTTCTTCTGACTTAGTCTTCATTTCAACCCAGTCAGTAATAGGGGGTTGACCTCTCCTAATCAAAGACTCTTCTACACTTTTCCAATAGAGCTGAGTGGTTCCACTAAGTTTTATATTTGCAAATCTTATCCTTCTATTCTCAGATAGATTATACCAGCCAAAGAATTGATCCATGTCACGGATTCATCTATAAAAAATCCACGGGTCAAGTTGACCATCAAAAGTTGGGGCTTCTACCTTGATATGCCTTATGACTCGCTCGTTAGGGTCATCATGACTAGGATGAACTAGTCTTTGACGGTAGTCATTGGAACACTCACTATCATTAGGGTCATCAAAGTCATTGTGACCCTGGTGTTGGTTATGGTGGTGGTTCCTACGAGGTCAGTAATAGGGGGTTGACCTCTCCTAATCAAAGACTCTTCTACACTTTCCTAATAGAGCTGAGTGGTTCCACTAAGTTTCATCTTTGCAAATCTTACCCTTCTATTCTCAGAGATTATACCAGCCAAAGAATTGATCCATGTCACGGATCCATCTATAAAAAATCCATGGGTCAAGTTGACCCTCAAAAGTTGGGGCTTCTACCTCGATATGCCTCATGATTCGCTCGTCAGGGTCATCATGACTAGGATGAACTGGTCTTTGACGGTAGTCATTGGAACACTCACTATCATTAGGGTCATCAAAGTCATTATGACCCTGGTGTTGGTTATGGTGGCGGTTCCTACGAGGTCAGTAATAGGGGGTTGACCTCTCCTAATCAAAGACTCTTCTATACTTTCCCAATAGAGCTGAGTGGTTCCACTAAGTTTCATCTTTGCAAATCTTACCCTTCTATTCTCAGAGATTATACCAGCCAAAGAATTGATCCATGTCACGGATCAATCTATAAAAAATCCACCGGTCAAGTTGACCCTCAAAAGTTGGGGCTTCTATCTTGATATGCCTCATGACTCGCTCGTCAGGGTCATCACGACTAGGATGAACTGGTCTTTGACGGTAGTCATTGGAACACTCACTATCATTAGGGTCATTAACATGATTAAAGAGTTGATGTCTTATCCCAAGTGCAGGAGTGTCACAGTAATAAATAACGCGGCAAGACCGGGGTCGAACCACAGGGAGGTGAACTATATAAATTATAATAATATTAATAATAACAATAATAACAACAACAATAATAAGAATAATAAGAACAACAACAATAACAACAACCATGATGATGATTTAAAGAGGACTTTGAGATATAAGATTATTAAAGAAGATTAAACAATGATAAAAACAAATGTCAAGGTTAGAGGGTTCACTAATAGTATTAGAGATAAGTAAAATATAAACTCTTTATAAATTATCAACATGATCATATTAATCATCTTATTTACATAATACCATACTTACAAATTTTATTAAGCATTCATGATGCTAATTTATGTTGACAACAAATCAAGTTCCTCTCATAATAACGATGTTGGCCGAAAACTGATCAAGTATTTGATGTATCAAGTGTTATACAACACAAATCTAGATTAACCATTTAACAAGCAAGGTATTAAGGATTGATAGGATAAAAAAGATAAGACATGTTAATAGCAAATTGTTTAGGATTTAAGCATTGAAGTCCATGTTGAGTTCATATTATACTTATTCTAACACCATTAATGAAACTTTGTCACCTTGACATAATTAACTTAGCTAGTCCATGTTGAGTTCATATTATACTTATTCTAACACCATTAATGAAACTTTGTCACCTTGACATAATTAACTTAGCTAGACATAATAAAGAAGAAGAACATAAATAAACAAGATAAGAACATAGTTAACTAAGTATAGTAAAGGAAATGAAAAGCATAAACAAGAGATTAATGAAAATAAAACTTAAGCATTACAACAATAAAGAGAGAGCAAGAACATGATCTTGATCTTAGAACCAAGATTGCTAAATGAATGGCAAATGCCTCCTTTTATAGGCTAAAATTTAGAACTATTCATTTGGTAATTGATTATTGATGTAGTGGCCAACTATTGATTTAGTGAACTTGGTGGACAGCAGCACTCAAACACTTTGACTGGATGAAATGACATTGATCCATTCAGAATTTGGCAAGGTGTTCTTCATGAAAGTTGTTGGCAATCATCTTATCTTTCCACCCATAAACTTTCAAAGCGGTTAGATCACTAAAGCTCGAGATATGGCTAAAATACTATGGACGTGGTGGATAGGCCTCAAGCTCTTGTCTGGACGAAATATCATTGTTACCATCAGAATTTGAGCAAATCGTCTTCATGAAAGTTGTGGGAAATTGTCTTTTCCTTCCACCCACCAAATTGCACGTCATTTGGCCTTCTAGAACTCCAGATATGGGTAAAATTCTAAGCAGTGTTTGGGCTGGATTACAAGACAGATTCTGACTTCTCTTTTGTGGCCAAACTTTGAATTTGAAAACAGCAGATTTGGGTCTCACACTATTCATGAACATTGTAGGCCTATTTCTTAGCTTTCCATCCATATAAATTAAGCTGAAATCCAAGATCTACAACTTCATATATGACCCAATAACTAAACAGTGTTCCAATTTGAATTGAATCAACATCTCATTTTTAAGCTTAGCTGTTTCTTTGTCCTTTCACTTTCAATAGTTAATCCATTTAATCAATCCTTTGAATTGTGAGATATGCCTGCATTTAAAATAAACATTTATCATAAATTAAAGCTATCTTATATTATCAGATCTGTTATGATAAAACATGCTCTAGTTAAGGAGTTATTGATACTTTAAGTGCAAAATAATGATATAAAACCTTGATAAAAATACACTTTTAAGTATTAATCAGTCATCAAAGTCATTGTGACCCTGATGTTGGTTATGGTGGCGGTTCCTACGAGGAACTGGTCTTTGAGGATTTCTATGGTTGTCATTAGAATGCTCACTCTCACTATACTGTCTTATTTACAAAGTTTCTATGGACTCTATCCTCCCAGAAAGGTTGTTCATTTGATTGGACATGTTGCTTATTTCCTTTCGCATAAGTTGTAATTGTTCTTGAATATCTCTAAGAACATTACTAGAGTTTGGATCCATGGTAGCTATGACTTTTAGATTGTGTACTAAACGATTAGTACGTAAATGAATGCAAAAACTAATCCTGAGACTGAGATCACAAAATAACACTTGCAAGTAAAAACACAAAATAAAATTATAGCTAATAATAAAAATAAAGAAAATAATTTTTTTATTTAAATAATTTATATTATTATTATTATTATCTTGGAAACTAAGTAATGACAGATTAAACCAGGAAAACACACAAGCAAGCAATGTAAGTCCTCTAAATGCACACAAGTAATCCAAACACAATGTTTCAGTTTTCCCACTAATTTAACCAAGCTCCATAATTAATTAAGAGGATAAGATCTTCAATGCTAAACAAGCTCAAAATTAAGGTCATTCAATGTAAAGGTGGGCTATGTAGTTTAGTTATGGGCAAGCACAAAAAAATAATATTAATGTTAAATCTTGGTTAACAAGTGTAAAAGCATACCAAGAATGACGATATTCAATGGGTAAAAGAATTTCTGACCAGGTGATGTGGCAGTGAAGGATGACGTGGCAGAATTCGCTGAAGTGGCTGCTGACACAGATGTTGACTCGGCTTGATGATGTGTCAGGTGATGTGTCGATGACGTGGCTGGATGCTGCCTCTGAATGCTGACGTGGCAGGTAATGTGGCACTGATGTGGTAGGGTTAATTATTTTGGGAGCTTCTGTTTCTGTCTTCCCTATCTCCTGTGGTTTGTTACCGCTGTTGCCGACGATGACGCACAAAACGAGGCTTTGTGATTCTGCTTGGGCCCGGCGGTGCGAGGGAAGGGGCGGTGGTGTCTGTGGTGTCGCTGCTGGACGAGGTCCTGTCGATCCGTTGTCGTTGCTGAAAGCGATGGTACTGTGAATGGTGGCGTTGCGGCTGGTGCTGCTGCTGGGGTGCGAGTCAGTGGTGGTGGCGACTGATGGTTTGTGACACTGATTTGGAACCGAAGACAAAGAGTTGTTGTGGCTGCGGCGCTACGGGTTGTTAAAGACAGTAAATCGGCGTGTACTTGTGATCGTTGGCTATGACCGATGTTGATGTTGAATGGCCAATCGCTCTGTAGGACTGATGTGCAGGTCTTCTCGGTGGTGGGTCTGCCGCTGTGATAGGCTGAGGCGCCGTTGATGGCGGGGCGCCACTGCTGAGGATCGTTGTCGTTGATGATGAACAGTGCTGATGAACAATTTTTTTTTGTAATCAGAACAATACGCTTTTTTTTAGATCAATCTAAGGTTAAACATAAACATATGGATCGTTTAATTGTAAGAACAATTAAAAGTCATGCTTTGATACCAAATATGATGCAGGATAATAAATAATAAGAATTAAAGCAAGAAAAGAAAGAAGCTTTTAGAAAAGCAAAGAAATAGAAAAAAGGAGATTTGAGACATTCAAAGTCTGCAATATTTTCATTAATCATCAAAAATTGTCTCTCCAGATGACAAAAGAATATATAAATAGTAAACCCTAAAACATCCCGTATTGGGCTCGACCCATCAAATCAAACTGTTTAACATAAATAATAAAATAACAATGAGCAGGCCCAAATAGATGAAATAAATAAAATAACAATGAAATAGACTTAAATGAGCTTAGTCTCCCAACCAAAGCATGACAAGCTGGGCTATTCTACGTCGTCTGTTCATATACTCGTGTATTTTATGGTGCAGGTCAAGTGTCCCCATCAAAAATCGGTTTGTAGAAGAGTCATGATGTTCAATGTCATCTATGCTGTTCTCTAATTGCAAATATATTGCATTGGTTTGCCCCCAGATACCTAGTACCTCCCTCAAAATGAGGAAAGCTATTGTTGAGATATGTGACATTGCCACTCGTGGTGTCCGCCTATCTGCTGCTGGGATTGTAGGCATCCTCAAGAAATTGGGGAGAGACACGGTAAAGGATGGTGAAAAGCAGAAGTCTGTGGTAGCATTGGATGGGGGGCTGTACGAACACTACTTTAAATTTAGTACCTGCATGGAAAGTGCACTCAAAGACTTGTTGGGAGAGGAAGTTTCTGACAACGTTGTCATTGAGCACTCCAACGATGGCTCGGGCATTGGAGCTGCTCTCCTAGCAGCCTCACATTCCCAATATCTTGAGGTCGAGGAATCTTGATAATAACCCATCGGATGAAAGTAGCGTTACTTTTTCATTATTATTATTATTATTTTTTTCTGTGTATATTATCCCTTTCCAGTTGACTTCAAATCATATAGAGCTTTTCAAGCCTTCTAGTTCTTAGGATGATGCCAGCGAAATCCATATTTCGTGGTTGTAAGTTGAGCACTGTATCAAATACTCTTTTGACAAAGTGCCATTAGCCCAGAGTGGCAGTCTGACACGCTGCCCTGTTTTTACTTCCTTTTGGCATTTACTTGAATTACACAATAAAGTGTGGGATTTACAACAATGATTTGAGTTGCTACATTTAGCAGAATATTTTTCTATGGTTCCAAACAGAAATAAAGTGTAACTCTACTATTATGATTTATTTCCAGCATTAATTGGTGTGGTAGATTTCCCAGTAAGGTAAGCTTGATTAGATGGGGGATAACTCTGCCGAATAAGTTTTGTTCATTAGATGAACTCTTTCCTTGCATGCATGCAGGGATCATGTTCTTTGTTGATTTTTTGTTGCTGGTGGAAATGGTCTGCCGAGTGTTTCGGTTTTTGCCTTCATATTCGTGTGCCATTTTAAATCGTGTGGGAGAAACTCGCAGGTACATTTATTGTGAAGGTGGTTCGCCCAAATCTGTGCCTCATTATCAAAACCTTGAACGACTGTTGGGCAGTGCTTGTTTGCTGTACTAAACTGGAAATTGCATCCTTGCTTGGACACTGGACACTGGACTCAAAATCGTACAAGCCACAGCATTGCAGCCTTGCAGGTTCCGATTTCCTTCTCAATAGGTTTAGAGGGTATCCACTATCTTATACTAGGTGGTGATTTCTGTGCATTCAGCGGAGCGATCAAACATCGGATGCCAAAGTGCCGTCACTTTGATGACCTCTTGCGTTTTGAGCTCTTGAGCAAACTAGTAGAATCATACTCACTTCCAATGTTCTTCACCCCATATACCAATGGGAGGCTCCTTCCTAATAAGACTTGCAAAACCTCCTCCATGCATGTTTAGGTCTAGCAGAAGGCAATGTGTTGATACACAACCCCCAATCTGAAAACATTGCTCATTTCATCCAAGTAACAAGGCTCCTTTATCTCCTCATCTAAGGCATCGACTATAGGTTTTCCTTCTTGCATTTGACGCAATGCCCATTTGGCAAGGCATGTATACTCATCACCGTAAGTTGCTGCTTTTCCCGTTGTTAGTTCTAGAAGGACAACTCCAAAGCTATAAATATCAGTCTTCTCATTCACTCTAACTGTTTGAGCATACTCTGTGATTGAAGTTATAAAATAAGAAACTTCAATACTTGTAGTGGAAAAGGAAGCAAATCCACAAGGATGTGACATGGAAAGTGACTACTTACCTGGAGCTATGCAGCCAAAACAACCGGCAATAGCTGACTGGAGAGGCTGTTGTAACCTGGGACTAGTGCTGGAAGTAGGTGAGCAGGGGTGGCGCGTGGGTTCCACGTGCCACCGCCACTGTTGGCACGTGGTTCCATTCGCCGTCATTGGTTAACTAGAAAACAAGGTGGACCAAGATTTGCTCGTCCTGCTTTTGGAAAGGAGAGGCTGGTCGTGGGTTGTTGGGGAGGAGTCTGACATTAGATAAGGGAGATTCGGCGTAATGTCCGGAGAGAGAGTGATGCCAGCCAATGTTTTTCTTTTTAATGCATACAAGTTGGTAGAAGATGATTTGCACAGTAAGGGAGAGAGATGAGTGAAGATTAATATAATTTTTTTATATCCCCGAAGACAGTTCTCCAAAAGATTAAAAAAAAAACCAAAAAAAAAAAAACATTGGGCTATTAGGTTTTCTTTTGTGGGAGAGAGTGTTCTGGCGTCTATCCGGTTTTCTTTTCTTTTCTTTTTATTTTTTTTTGTTTGCAAGAGGCGAGAGAAAATGTGAGAAAGTGTTTTTTTGGCTTTTATTTATTGATTTATTTTTATCTCCCCTTTTGGTGCAGGTTTAGCTATCTATTTATAAGTAAAAAAAAAATTTTATATTTTTAATTGCTTCGTCTTCAAATAAAAAAAACTTGGTAACCAAGCAACCTAAAAATAATTTTGATCTTTTAATTTTTTTCTTTTTACATTGGATCCCTTCCTTAATTTTTTTCAACCAATTTAATTTTTTTTTATCTAAAAACACTATGCAGACCTTAAAAATCCATTTGTGATACTAAACTTGAAAAAAATAGATCCCAAGGTGCAAAAATCACATAATTGAAAAAAAAAAAAAAAAAAAAAAACCTTACAAGACAAAGCTAAAAACCACTCACACCAAAAATAACTTTTTTCATAGCCGGAACCATGGTCAACTTATAACTTTCTCTCTTCTCCATTGTTTTTTTA
>Ga0325403_1001519_pt1 | contig 19452 bp, 5 predicted proteins | sample PopdelMetagenome_19_FD_205665 | JGI IMG/M metagenome (GOLD analysis project Ga0325403, IMG submission 205665) | Populus deltoides microbial communities from Bellville, Georgia, United States - Xylem-PdKOR-R4 | ecosystem: Host-associated > Plants > Phyllosphere > Stem > Wood/Secondary xylem...
TCCCCTATTTATTACTTGTCAACATCTCTCGCAACGAAAAAACCTGGTACAGGAAAAAGCAGACACAGATGATCCCAACCCAAACTCGAAAAAAGCGAGAAATTAACAGATTCCTGATTCTTTTTCGATTTAACAGGAAAAAAAATCTTGCTATTTTCTATCGTTGGAAGCCAAATTGAGAAAAAAAACTGAAAAATTAATTAAACTAAAAAAATTTAAAAAATCAAACTGTAAAAAAAAATAATTAAACTGATTATAATTTAAAAAACTAATCGGTTCGGTTTTGATTTTATAAGTCTGAAACCAAAAAACTGAACCGAATCTAAACTGAGCCTAATCGAAAAAAACCATGCCAGATAAAAAATAACAGAATAAAACTAAAAAAATAAAGCCAAACTAGTTTTTTTTCTAAAAAATTGAACTAAAATAGTCAATTTAGATTAATTTCGGTTTTTTTTAAAAAAAAATTTTAATTATTTTTTATTTTAATAAAAATCAAATCCAATAAAAAATCACCACAGGCCTCCGCTATTACGTAGAGGGCAAAGGCAACTTCATTTGCCAAAAGCCCAATAGAAGAAAGAAAACACAGCCTGTATCGAGCTTTGACAGAAAGAATTTTAGAGTGAGAGGGACACGGGGATTAAAGTAAACTCTACCTCTTTACTTTTTTTCTTTTTTTTTCTTAGGTTTTCTTGACACGAAAAAATGATTTCGTGTTAAGGAACAAAAACGTTGGCAGCCTGGCAGGGGAGGTAATTTCTTAGAACTTTTAGGTCAATTATCAACTGAGTGCGTTCGTGTTCTAGTCAGTGTCAGGAAAAACAAAACTTGCGTTGCGTGCCATTCAGCTTCACCTTATTATATTAGTTTAGTTTTATGGCACAAGAAGATGAAGTCAAAGGAGCAAAAGTGTCATCCGAGGAAAACCCAAACCCATCAACAGTGGTCATAGAGATGGCAAGAAGTTCTACTGCATTATCACCTCCTGCCCCTTCATGGTTCACTCCAAAAAGGTATTTTTTTGTGGGTTTTGAACGTTGGGGCCTGAACAGGCATTTTTAGTTTCGGTTTTTGGTTCTGGGTTTTCTTGGCTATTTAGAATAAGATTAGAAAAAACCTCTTCTTTTTAGGTACAAATATATACATGCATATTTTGGATGCATGAATGAATGATGGAATATTTTGGGCTTTAAAGACTGATTTTGAGGTTTTTGTGATAGTATTGCTTTTTTGGATATTCAATTGAATTAGGGTTTTCTGGTTGTTAAGGTGATGTCTATTTAGGTTTTTCATACATCGCGAGGAAAATATTGGCAAATTATGCTATTGATTTCCGGGAAAGTCTTGCTAAAAATCCGTGGCAGCTATTGATTTCCCCCCTTTTGTCTTAGCTATTGATATGTTAATGTCCCATGACTATTTCTTTTCTGTCCCGTCCTCCCCCCTGACAGGTTACTGGTTTGAGGGCATTGCTATTTGATTGTGTTTTTTAACCTAATTCTGTGTGATCGTCCCAAGATTGGGGGAAACTTGATCCGGGATATATTGCAAATTTTGTTAACCATATCTGAAGTTTTGTGCTTTCTAGTTACTACAATAGACCTTGTAAACTCTGCAACCTTGTGCTTGCAGGCTGCTAGTTATCTTTTGTGTGATCAACTTGATCAATTATGTGGATAGAGGAGCCATTGCAAGCAATGGTGTCAATGGGAGTCGTAGAACCTGCTCAAAAAGTGGTACATGCACATTCGGCAGTGGAATACAGTAAGATTTACTGGGACACTTTCATTCGAGCCCAATATAAGATTTGTTTTTGGAGGAATATGGTAATGGGCTAGTGGCCACTATTTCCTTCATTGTTCTTAGGGGAAGAAGTGCTAATTTTACATATCTGCTAATTTTCAATTTTAAATTTGCTCTCTAATAGAAACAGGTTGGACATTGTAGGTTTTCTTAAAATGTTAGCATTCCATTATTTTTTGCTTCAATAAAGAAAGTGGTTGTCCTTCCCCCCAAAGTAAAGATCCTTTAAGGTAACACATGTGTAAGCATCTTATAACTATATTTGCATTTTGTATAGAACCATTAAGGTAAAAGTATTAGTAACAGGACAAGTATGGCTAAATTTGTTCCTTGTTAACCTGCAAGATGAAAATTTTAGAGACAGAGAAACTAGATTCTAAATCGTGTCCTTTCACGCCTGCCGTCAAGTGGCTGAGGTGTCAAACTGCAATACATTCTGCTTTATTGCTTAAATACAACGTGTTTGTTCTTACCTAACCTGGAGCTTACAGTTGATGAGATATAGCAAGCGTAGCTGCTATTTTGCAGGAAAAAAATACATTCTGAATAATTCTGGTTCCTTTGTTTTCACAGGGGGGATTTTAACCTGAGCAATTTCGAAGATGGAGTTTTGTCCTCAGCTTTCATGGTTGGACTTCTCGTGGCTTGCCCAATATTTGCATCATTAGCAAAGAGGTAATGAGCTTCCAGTTCTTTCATCTTAACTTCTGATGAATTGCTATTGTTGCAAGTGAGTTTTTATAGACATAATGCTAGGGAGATGGATGGGGCAGAAAATAAATAGCCATTAAAGGTTGCTAAATTTTAAACAAAAATGTGATCAATTATAACATTTAATTGAAATGATAACCATAAAAATCATGTCCGTGAGTAAAATGCACGTAAGGATACGCTTTTGGTTCTAAAATGCTGATGAAAGGTTCTGAATGGCAGTTAGGAAAAGCAATCATCATACCATGGGACATACAAGTTAGGAATGGTATCCCTATTGTTCAATGTTCATAAGCACCAATGCCTATGAGGCAACAATTATGCAATGTTTAACCTTTCTCATTTAATGAAGGTGTCTTCCCTGGTAGTTTTGTGTACAAGTCCAGAATGTTATATTTAGATTTCGTGAAAGAGTTCTATCAAGAAATATTGCAACAAAAGTTGTTTGTCAAGTTGCAAGTGCATGTTTCATTTAAGTTGGTAAATTTTGTTTTGCCAAAAATATCTTTTTCGTCAATTGAAGGATCTCCCAACAGTCATCTCCTTAGAACTAGATATGCATAAAACACACAAAAATAAGTTCCTCTAGGGCTTCAATGGGTTTGGAACTATCATTTGTGGCACCAAAGTACCAGTTTAGCCTTTTGCTGTCAAGTAGGTAGTGTGTGTAGTTCAGTTGTCTTGTTTCTTGATAAGATGTAATGGAGAAATTTCCTTGCATTTATGCAGCGCTGTTTTAATTGGCAATCACAGAAAGAATATTTGACTTCTTTTTCTCTCTATAATTTTTGGCACAGAAGTTAGATTATGATTTAATTCTCATGGATTTACTTTTTGATTGAGTCCTTATGCATGCATGAAAAATTGCAGCGTCAACCCATTTAGGCTCATTGGAGTTGGATTATCAGTATGGACAATTGCAGTAGTTGGGTGTGGTTTTTCATTTAATTTCTGGACCATTACAATTTGCCGCATGTAAGTACATTATCTATCTTGTGCTCTTCTTTGTATTGTTTCACTAAACAATTAAGCAAATTTTTTTTTCTGTCCTTTGGTAAGGAAATAAAGGTTTTTGCATATGTCAATAATAAGCTGTTATATGATGGACACTAGTTATGATTGTTTTTCTAGGCTAGTTGGTGTCGGAGAGGCTTCATTTATAAGTCTGGCAGCCCCATTTATCGATGATAATGCCCCTGTTGCTAAGGTTTTGTTTCCTTTCATTTGATCATGCCAAATTTGTTTGATTGGTGTTTATTTTTATTTGTATTAATTTCATCTGCTGAATTGTTATCTAAAATGTCTGAGCTCGATCTGTTATACATATATGCTGGAAAACTGTGACATTGCTAGTGTTGTCATGTCTTCTAATTTGGTTAGACGCTAGCAAGAAGTTGGTACATTGTCTTGGGTCCACTTATAAAATATGTTTTAATTTTTTTTTGCCAACTCTCATTATAATTGAAATTAACTCAAAATTAAGTTCAACAAGAAGTAAATAGAATACCTTAATTTTATTATACACGAGGCTGTGAAGTCAGGTCACTTTTGGCAAAGGACAGGTCAAAAGCAGTGCTTTGAGTTTTTCTTTATTTGTTTTTGCATGGGCACAAAATTATTTGTTAAATTATGAATTCTATGTTGATAGATTATTGGTTATTCAAACTTTTATTATAATGCCTTCTTAAAAAAATTATTAATGTGTGTTTTGTGGACATTAAATAATTTTTAAATTATATATGTTAAGTTTATTAGGTGCTCAGGGAGTAACTAGTGACATCTTATTAATTACATCCTAAGCTCATCTTGAAGAAAGAGACAGACACAAAAAGGAAAGAGAAAATGAAACTCATGACCCATCAAAAGCGATTAGAATATCCCTACCTAAGATATCGCTCTTGTACTTGTATCTATTTTTTTTAAAAGTGGATCGAAGGACTAGCTAATAAGATGCCACTAGTTATTTCTTCAACAGCATAAAATTTCTCATTGAGTGGTGAATTGTGATAAAACGGTTTTAGTGTTAGCTTGTTTTTCAATATTTAACAAGTACAAAATTAAAAGGAATTGAAATTAAGTTTGACAAATTTTGATTTTGTACAAAAGGATTGAATGAATAGCACATTAGATCGATAAATCATAAATTACAAAATTGATGGCAGTAAAAGGTTTTTTATTCTTTGGTTACTTGTATTTTAGGAAAACTGTCTTTAAAAAAATTACTGCTTTAATTTCTTATCCAAATTTTTGTACTCATATTGTTTCACTAAAAATATTTTATTGAATATTTATTATTATTAATAGGTTTCATTTTACTTGTAATTGTGACATATTTATATATTTCTTTCAATATTTTATTGTATCAAATTTAAACCCAAACTCAAAATAAGTAGTTCAATATATTTGGATTGTAAAATAGAATTTCAATATAATTACTTGTAAGTGAAAAAGGGAAAAAATCAAAATAAATATTTTTTTTATAAGGTTTTATTAGGAAAGTTATGAATAAAAATAATTTTGGAAAATTAGAAAAAAATGAATAAAACAAAAAAAGGGCTAGCCAGGGAACCAAATCCTTGCACTTAGGCCTGGTCCCTCAGACCCAGTTTTCTCGATGTTTTTTCCATCTAAACACCTCAAAAACATTCTAGCAACCTCTACGAATTCATTTTCACCCTAAACAGCTCACGAAAAACCCATAAATAAACCAGATCAAATTAAAAACATAATTATTTATCCAGCTTCCAATCTTTTCTTTCCGGACTTAACACCACCTTCAACAAATACCCTCATCAAACTGAATACATTTGACACCAAGATTATCAGATCCCATGTCCAAAATTGGTTCTCATCTCCTCCTCTCTCTCTCTCTCAACCAATGGAGCCAGGGAGTGAAACGTGATGCAAAGAAAATATAGGGATTGGAACATAAAATACTCAAAAAATATTGGGACTGGAATGAAAATAACACTTAAAACTAACGTTTAAATATCCTCTCGCAACAATGGAAGTGGGTTTTGTTTTATTGTTATGTATGATGTATAATATATTTCTTTTTTGTGCTCTTATATTTCATCAACTTTTATCTGCGCTAACCCTGTTGTTTGTGTCAGAAAACCTTATGGCTTGGAATATTTTACATGTGTATACCAACTGGATATGCTCTTGGCTATGTATATGGTGGATTGGTAAGCTTATTATACGATTGTCAAGGTCCTTTTCGTCAAAGAAAATCTTGCTTACATATGTAGAATAATATTATAATTACTGTCTGAGAAAGGACCAGCTCTTAGTATATTTTAAAAATTTACAGCATATGCCATCTCCTTTAGAACTGTCAACACTTGCGGTTACTAAATAACATTTGTCTTTTTATTCTTAAATAGATTGGTGGTCATTTCAATTGGCGCTTCGCTTTCTATGGAGAGGCAATTTTGATGCTTCCATTTGCTGTTTTAGGTTTTGTTATGAAACCTTTGCAGTTGAAAGGTGAAAGCTTGTTACATCTTGGTTTTTTGAGCTAAAGACAATTCCAGCTGTTTCTAAACAATTAATGATACAGGTTTTGCTCCTGCTGAATCTAAAAAAGCGCTGACATCCATAGAGACTGCTGCCTTGGAAGTTCAAGGTGCTGTGTGTAATGATAATATGGAATCTCATTATTTTGTAAAATCTATATGTTCTCTAATTATGAATAGATGAATAAATAAGTCAAAATTTGAAGAGAAGCCATCTCATCTGCTCACTTCCACTTGATTCCTTGAACTCTCACATGAAAATAGTGAATCTAATGAAATGCAATTGAATGAGGTTTCTGAATACTTGCTCGAGATCGACAACCATGGATTCAGAAAGGAAGAACAGAATAGATGAAAATCTGTCCAGTGATGTTCAAAAAGGAATAATAGGATGTATGGAAATTTCTAAGTTTTGTATCCCCTTAGGCATCCAAGTACAGCCGTATACTTGACTATCTAAAGTTGCATGGCAGAAGTTCGAGAGGACTGATATATCATTATTTCTTTTTGAAGGCCTTTTCTTTTGGAATTTTTTTACTACAGTCAACTTACTGTTATATGAAGTTGGCTACATCAGCAAAATGTGCCTCTGTATTCTGTTATTTAGTTTCCTATAAATAAAAGATTTTTTTTCTCGTTTTCCATTGACTGGGTTTACATGCTGAACACAGATGCGGGCGTTTCTGTTGTCAAAGGCTCAATGAAATCTTCCAAGTGAGCTTAATTGTCCTTAGCTTATGACGTGTTGTATAGATAGCATATTGTAATAGATATATTGCTTATGTTTTCGATTTAAATTTGGTTATACACCATTATGCATGTGCATGCACACTCAGAGTTGGGATATGTTGGTGATTTATTGGATTTAAATTTGTTGCAGGTCAAATTGTGCATTCATTGATTTGAAGCAATTCTCTAGATTTATGATGGACATGAAAGTGCTTTTGCTTGAGAAGGTTTATGTAGTGAATGTTTTAGGTACTCTTTCTCACACTACTTTATGTTAACCACCAACATTTCAGCTTGTCTTTTCTTTACGCAGACCACAATATCAAGGTTAAAACTAATTTCATGTGCTCTTAGCTGTCTTTTCTGGTCTTATTTAGTTCAATGATTGCCTTGATAATCCAACTGTCACCTAGTTTCTGGAATTTGCTCTTTATGAGTTTTTTCCAGAACATCTGCAATTTTACCATCTCTGAAATCATGCTGCTTTGCTACATCTCTGCAAACTGATTTCCTGAACTGTACCTGACTTTTTTGTTAGGTTACATAGCATACAATTTCGTCATCGGTGCATATTCATATTGGGGGCCTAAAGCAGGTTATAACATTTATAATATGGTAAGCTCCAGATTTGATGTGGCTATGACACCAAGTATAAAAGCAATGATAGCACTTACCATTGCTTTAAATTCTTTTTTTCCTTCAATCTTGCATTACCTTCATAGTAAAGGCTTTTGAACCTAAACTATCAGAAAAAGTTGAGAGTGAGAGTTATAATCTATTCTATTTGAAATCATGGTCTTTTTGCAGAGCAATGCAGATATGATATTTGGAGGGGTTACCATAGTCTGTGGTATAGTTGGCACAATAGGAGGGGGTTATGTTCTGGATTTCATCAATTCCACAATTTCCAATGCTTTTAAGGTATGTATTCTTGCGTATAAAAGGAATTTTCTAAGATTAGAGCCTTGGGCAATTTTCTTACAACTTGAGCTGCTATGCTGAAAATTATGGAATATTCACTGTTTTGTCTTATTATAAAGAAGCTTAAACTAAATATGGTGTCACTGTATCTAAGCCCCTACAACAACTTCGTTTTAGGCTTTTTTTGCTTTGAAACGAAGATATTTTGCCAAAAATTATACGTGATTTTTTGGAAATCATCTACCTTTTTTTTTTAACTTCAATCATAAGTTAAAAGATTATATGAAATGGTCCCTGAACTTAATTTGTATTACAATAAGGTTCCTGAATATTGAGAGAGAGAGGAGAGAAGGCAAGAGAGAGTAAGGTTTGGTTTCTGGATTTCTAGGATGCATTAGAATGTGTTTTAAGATTCAAAATAGTTTCTTACATGTATTTAGGATGATTCTAAAGTGCTTTTATCCGGCTAAAAAATGGATGTTGGAGGTTGGAGTTTTAGTGGTGGCTGGCACATGACGCGTCACTTGCAAACAACGTAGTGTCTGGTTTTTTTATTTGAAATTTTTTTAAAGATAACAAAGCTTGGGCCTGCTATGCACTTGGCCCACCTTTGTTCTTTTTTTTCTTTCATTTCCTTTTATTTTTTTCAATATTTATTTTTCTATTATTTGCTCGATATCAATTCTCACTAAATAATTTTTTTTTTTTCATACAACCACATGAAAAAAATAATGATTATTTTCCATGAATTTGATGTTTTTATTATTATTTGTTCAAAATTAGTATAACAAATAATCATTGTTGTAAAAAATAATTATTCTTCATGCAACTTTATAAAATACTAATGATTAATTGTTAAATTTTTTTGACGATAATAGAAGTTATATAATTGATAATTAATAAATTTAAGATCATATAACAAATGTTTTATTATTCGAAAAAAAATTAGCACTGACCATAGATTAACATTTAGAAAAAGAAATAAATGATAAGGATTTTATATATATATTTTTTTTTTACTTTTCTTTTTTCATTATTTATTATTTTCTCAAAATGTTCCACAAATAGTTAATGATTATTTTTGTACTTTTCATACAACCTCACAAAAAAATATTCATTATTATAAAAACAAATAATGATTCTTCATGCAACCTCATAAAAAAATGATTAAATACCACTTTTTTTACAATACTTATTATCGTTATAATTGATAATTGATTAATCTAAGATGCATATTTAAAAAAAAATCAATGATAATTAACACTAAATATAACATCAATCTTTTTTTAAAAAAAAATATATCAGCATTAATTGTAGATTAACACATAGAGGAAGAACAAGTCTAAGTAATAAAGATTTGATAATTTATAATTTATCATCTTTTAGTTTATATTATATTTGGCTAATTATGCATCACTTAAAAATTGATAATAAAAATTGATATTCTGAATTTTGTTGATGCATAATTAAAAAAAAAAAAAAGTTACTATCATAATGGGATTTTCGTAATCAATGGTTATGGACTCAATGATTAAGATTAACCACCCTTTCAACATAGATTGTTCAAGCAACATTTCTTGTCAATTCTTGTCTTTTTCTGATTATTGATTCATTTAATTAGGTTTTATCAGGTGATATAGATAATTGATTGCATGTTTTTTTTTTCATTTATTAAAATAAATATATTCGTAATGTATATTTAAACTCAAAAATAAAAACATGTTATATTAAATATTACAAAATACATATTCAATTAAAAATATTCCACAATTAATGTTAATTTATTGTAATTTCATTGATTTAAATTTTTAAATTAATTAAAATATTAAATAGATTTTATAAACTTGCACGCTGCAACACATGGGTACTAATAGTCCGTTTGGGAATGCGATTTTTTTTTTTTTGCTAAAATTTTTTTATATATATTTTCAGATTGTTTTAATATACTGATCTCAAAAATGATTTTTAAAAAATAAAAAAAATATCATTTTGATGCATTTTTAAGCGAAAAGCACTTTGAACCGCAACCGCTGCCACAATTCCAAACAGGCCAACCTAGTTTAATTGCTAAATGGTGTTCTACATCTCTTCAGTTTTTCTTTATATTTTTTCTATCGAACTCCTTTTCTCACCTTATCCCTCTTGTTTATCTAGTATTTTCAATATACATAATTTTAATTGGATGGTCATAAATGATATTCAGGAGAACAAATATGTCAGTATTTTATAGCTGATTGAAGCGGTAGCATAAGCTTGCTTCTCAATCTCAAATTTAAATTCTTCTCATGGGTCCACTGAACAGCTTGCTTTACTTGTGAGGCTGTCTCTGACCTTTAGGAGATGGTTGAGGTTGGATTGTAGTCCTTAGAGTTAGTTTATGAATTTGCTAGACTGGTCAGCTGAGCTGTCATCTGGCTTACTGTATGGCTTGAACAGTTTAACTAGTAAGCCAAGATTTTTGGTTTCAGAAACATACTCTTTTACAGGAACTTGTTTAGCTTTAATTTGACTTTACCATGATAATTTCTGCTATTTCAAATACCTCACAAGAAGGGTGACTGTATCGAAAGGTTAGGTTCAATGGCTTTTTGCATAAAATGATACAGCGTTTCTAATTTGGTATATTGAGTTGCAGAATTTTCTAAATGGCTTTGGGCTATTTGAATATTCCCTTGAATTAGCCTTTGTCTCTAAAATTGTTGAACTCGTTGCAGCTTCTTTCAGCAGTTACATTTGTTGGGGCAATATTTTGCTTCAGTGCCTTCTGTTTTAAGAACATGTATGCCTTCCTTGCTTTTTTCGCTATTGGTGAACTACTTGTCTTTGCAACTCAGGTATTAAAATTTGCTATTAGCATCTGTTACACTTTTAGCATTTATAGAGCACGTTTTTTTTTTCTCTCTACTAAATATTTGTGTTTATTTTCAGGCTCCTGTAAATTATGTATGTCTTCATTGTGTTAAACCAAGTTTGAGACCAATATCTATGGCTATGTCCACCGTTGCAATTCACATCTTTGGAGATGTGCCTTCCTCACCACTTGTTGGTGTTCTCCAGGTTTGCCTTCATAGCTTTCATAGCATGCCTTAGCTGAACTTTTGTTTTTTGTTCAGAAAAAAAAATAAAACACCTGTTTTTTCTTCAAAAATGAGGCATGAATCTTAAAGAAAAAGGGAGGCATAATCTTATTTCTTTCCTGTGCATATTTTCAAAGTACAGAATAATTCAATAACAGAAGAATGGCAATGAAGATAACATAAGTGAATAGAATTATGTATCATCTGCAGCATTCTGAATATGTTTGGCAGAATGTCATGCAGACCTATAAAGGTCACAGATGGATTTTGTGTGGAGTGGGTCTTCCTTCATAAATTGGATCTATGAGGCTGTTTTATTTTGGAACTAAACAGAGAGAGAGAGAGAGAGAGAGAGAGTTCTTTTGAATTTTTAGGTTATCCAACTATCACGGTATCACCTGATGATCACAGTATATGTCTTCCCCACTTCAAATGATAAAGTTTACCCATCCACATTTTTTAAGATTAGATTGATATTTTTCTCTTATGCGTGCATAGGCAATTTTTCAAGTTCCTCTACTGTGGATATATGTTTCAGGATCATATTGACAACTGGAGGAAGACTGCTCTTATTCTGACGTCCATTTTGTTTCCAGCAGCTGTGATATGGTTTATAGGTAATTTTTCGTAGTTATTCCTCAGTTGTATAGCATAATTATATTTGATTCATCATTTGCCCTACGGCAGGTATATTTCTACACGGTGTGGATAGATTTGATGAAGAAAGTGAGCATCCTCAAGTGACTACAGCTGACAGGTCTAACACAATGCCTTTGCTTGATGGGAAGGCAGCAGGAGCAGCAGAAACTTTGGCAGAACCATAAAGTTTTCACCGAAAATGTATATAGCATTCGTTTGTTTTCTGCACAATTCTAGGGCATGTCCACTCGCAAGCCCAAGTTTTTCTGGTGTATAAAATCTTCCTACAGCGGATTGGAATTCATTATCAGCTACATTTTGTCATGTGTTTTTCCTTAATAAATTTATCCAAGTTATTCTGTAATTTTGCCCCCAAATAATTCTGTTGACATTAATCCAAGGAATAAGCATTATGTACACGCCAAAATTCTTACAAATTCAAGTTTAATGTCGGAAATGTCATTCAAAATAAGCAAGAACGTCATGTCCAGGTGATGTACATATCCCACTGGATAATCTCCACGACTGAACGATGTCAGATGTTGTTTCTTATCATCTATTTTACTGCTACTGATATGTTAATCTATGATACATATTATATAATCCAGTAGTGGTAAATCTTACCTTGATTAGTAATAAGATCAATATTTCTATCATTTGAAAAAAATCGAAATGATTACAAAATGCAGTACTCCTAGCGTTACTCGTTGCTCTTCAATGAGGCGTGCCTTCGCCATGGGAAAATCCTCGTCCATCGTCAACTTCCACGTGCTTTCTCATGCTCAACCACTTTCTCGAACAGCGAATCCTTTGGAATTTGGATAAGCCCAGCTGAGCTCACCCTCGTTTTTGCGGTTGTTAATTTGACAAAAAAAAAACATATTTAAGTTTTTTTTATAAATTATAGTTTTTTCTTAATAAATATTAAATATAGAAGTTTTAATAGAATTCATGTGAATCATAATAGATAATATTTAATCAAATAAGGATTAGATGCTTTTTCAAATTATAGTATGTATTTTTTAAAATAATTTTTTATTTAAAATATATAAAAATAAAACCAGATTTTTTATTTATTTTTAATATCATCATATCAAAATTATCAAAAAACATTAAAAAAAATATTAATTTATAAATTAAAATCACTTTTAAAAACAACTATAAATAAAGGTTATCTCAAAGAGCCCATAAATGATTAATGCAAAACATAGTTTTAACCACGATATTAATAAGTTTAATTGCGTGTTTGATATAGTAGTGTAATATATTTTTTAAAAATAATTTTTGTTTAAAAATATTTTTAAATATTTTTATTTTATTTTTTATATCAGTATTAAAATCATAAAAAATATTAAAAAAACATTAATTTAATTGAAAACACAGTAGCGACTAAAAAAAGGGATAACCACAACAAGATTTTTATTACCAGAAGAAAATCTCAGCGACTTCGGTCACGCTGCTCAGCAAAGTGGAAAGTAAAGTAGTCGTTTTTTCTATGTATATATAATTTTGGTTCATCGTTTTCATTTAAGACCCACAGTTTTTCTTTGCCTGTTTTAGGTAAACCAACCTTATGCTATTCTCTATAGAAGTCTTTCAATATCCTATTTTGTCTGCATTTTCTTTTCATCATGGCTCCTACAGCTTCGATGCTCCTACTTCCCTACCATAACAAATCAACGTCTCCGTCATCTCTTCCTACCTCAACACCCTCAGCTACTTCTTTTTCTGTGGCTACGTTCTCTGCAATGAAATGGGTTCAACAAGACAGTCCAATCTTCAAAGGGAGATCTCTGGGCAAAGAGTCATTCATGGCTGGTCCTTCTTCACCTGCTAATGATTCTGACATGGAAAAGAGGTTTGAAGAAGCACTTGAACGCAGCTGCTGGTGCTAGGATGGCTGCGTGGTTTGCAGTTCTTTCCTTTCACGTTTCCTTCGTTGTTTTCAACAATTGTAATATGTGACCGAAGGGGTACAATATGTGCATATGTCGTGCCAGAGATCATGTAATGACAACTACTTGTATACGTAAGGTTTTGAATGGATTCTACTTTGATCAAATGGGAGAATCAAAAAGAACTTATTACTTTGGTTATATAGTTATTTCAATCGATTCTGGATAAATTACATTAAAACTTGACAACCAAGCACATCCACTAAGTTTACCATCACTGATCAATCAATTGCCAGTGTAACAACATTAATTATGATAGATGGAGGCTTAATGAAACTCCAATCCCCTTGACTCCTTTTGCACTGAAAATTTCCATCCACCCCATTTGTCGCATATTCCAACCCTACTGACAGTGGATGGACGCATATGAGGGCTGGTACAGTTCAATGGACAATCCTAAACTTGGCGCATCCCAAACAATGTTGGAGGTAGTGGGATTGCCTGAGAGGGTTACCAGTCATTCACCAACATAAAAATGAAAGGAAATCTCTAATTATATGGTGCAGGAAAGGTTATGTCTAGCGTTTGCTATTTCGAAATTGAAGGGTGATAGCATGAGGACTGTATTCCAACCACCATCTTGTATAAACATGACCATAGTAACAGGAATGCAAGCAGTTTTTGCTTGTGCACCAGAAATGTAATCTCAGTCTCACGATGAAAACACAAACAAGTTGCAGAGGAACAATGGATTATTCAAACTCGTTAACGAGGAAAAAATGTTCTGATATCATCAATGTAATGAGACAACACGGGGCTTGCTTGCCAGAAGGTAAAATTTCTGGCAAGTAATGCCAAAAACAATACTACTTCCAGCTCCATCTCAATAATAATACTTTCACCTCCGACTCTAGTCTACCAGTGGCTTTTATACAAGAGAAAGCCCTCCGGCTGGAATCGATCTCTTGACGAGTTTAGCCCAAGATTCATTGGTCTCGGTGATGACCTTGAGAGCATAGTCCTATCCATCGCACGGAAACCATTATTCAGAGTAGATACGGAAGATTACAGAATGGAACAGGTAGCACTAAACATAAAATGACAAAAAGAAAAATCTAAGGCATCTTGTACTATATTATTATACCAAACTTCAATTGGCTATCAAAGGATCAGAACAAAACAAGGATATTTATCAATTTATTCAATCATCAATCAATGACAAAGCAGTGCATGGTGTTCTGCCCCATGACTAAGGTAATTGCAATTGAGGGTAAAATCGATATCCGTATATTGTTAAAGAGTTATGGTATTCAATTCATTTATCAGCTTGTGTAGGTCAATGTGCACAAAATCAAATGTCTTTGATAATTGCATATCTAGATAATGCAATCCTTTTCTGCATAATATAGCTTTTTACAGCACGGTTAGCTACACCCACAGCACATGATAGCAAAAAAACACAATATTAATAAGGAGAGAGGGAGGAAAATGAGGCAAAAGTAGAACTCCACGAAGCTGTAACATACAGGCAAGGTACTATTTGAAAAATAAATAAATAAATTACCTTGCTTGCTGCCTTGTTGCCAAGACCAAACCTGTTGGCAGGTTTCCCATCAGGGATCTTATAGTCTCTGAACCAGTCCCTGATTGCAGTGAGAGTGCCCTGAAGATAACCACCAGATACTTAGTACTTCTATTTCTATTTATAACACATTCTCTCATTTCCAGATTCAATCAAAGTCCTTGCTTGTTCTAGGACAATGATTTTCCGGTTAATTCAAAGTCCAGGCAGAAGTTCTATCAAAAAAGTACCTTCATCACAATCTTAACTTTTCCAAAACCATACCACTAATCATCTAATGCTATGTCAGCAAAATTGGATGGTGATACATAACCCACACCTTCGATGAATTCCACATCCCCAACTTAGCATTCCAGATATTTTCACTCATTTGTCCCACTTATTACAATAGCTTAGTATATCAATGCTTACAACTTTTTAATCATTTACTTTCATTAAGCTAATAAATAAAAGGCCAAAAATATACCCTTTTCCTTTTTGAATACGATCTAACCATTTAAGTAGAAAATGCTTTGAAATTATGACCTCTTAAAAAAAATACCATCTTAAATCCAACATGTACGCATTTGGAGAAATTATGAAACAAATTATTAACTAATCAGAGATGTTTCTAGTAGCTGGTAAAAGAACAATTACTTTTCATTGTAACTGATTTTACAAAATTGACAAGTGGCTGTGGTGAGGTATTGCAAGGCTGCTTGGTAATAGAAGAGGACTTACGGGGAAATGTTTCTCTACATCATCAACATCATTTACAAGAGATGCTCGTGGATCATCCAAAGAGATAGCAACAATTTTCCAGTCAAGTTCCCCTTCATCAATCATGGCCAAAGCAGCCAAGGGCTTGACCTTGAGAATTTCACCAATCTTTCCCCGTCTTTCACCAATCTCAACAACATCAACTACAAGCAGAGACAACAATTTTACAAAATTGAAGTGCTACTTAATTGGAACAAGCAAATGCTAGAATCTGCAAGAAAGGGCAAATATCAAAATAGAACAAATGTTGATATACCAGGATCATTATCTCCGAATGCTCCTTCAACTTCGGCATTTGCAAAAGATGGGTCTTCCCATGTTTGTGGAAGCAATCCATAGTTCCAGTTTATGTTGTAGCTGAAAATAAGGCAGAAACAAGAATTCAAAACCAATAAAATATGCTCAGGCAATGAAGTAAGCAGAGGAGATGCAACCGAATGTTGAGCTACAATGGGCTAACACTAAAAGCGCAAGTGCTGAGAACAAATTGAAATATCTGTACGAAACCAGTGAATGATTTATAAAGGAAGCAACAAGAAAATCTTACGGATAGTATCTTAGTTTCCCCTTTTTGGTATCTTGCTTAATAGGAGTGAATTGCTCATCCGTAGCAATCTCCATCTTTGCGCTTGATTCTTTTGGTATTTCAACAACATAGTTGAAAGCCCCATCTCCCAAGTGCAAAGGTATGTCATGCCAGGGCGAAACCTGTAATACCAAACAACACTTGCATTACCCATATGCAGACACAAAAAAACCTAAAGAAAACTGTTTTAAATTGTTGAAAAAAGTCCCAAATCATAGGTGCTCTCTACTGGAGTGGCATGCCCGTTTTCTTAATGGACCAACAGGTGACCCAGTCTCCGGGATTTGCACAAGTCGTCTTCAATGCAAAATGGCATATACAGAATCTCATCTCCACCATAACAACCTTTCGTTTCAATTTTCAAATTCAGATTGCCATGGCTAAAATAAAAAATCAAGAACTCAAACTGAAACATAAAAGCACCAAAATCTCGCATTGATTAACACGAGCAAAACTCAACTATCAAAAGAACAATGCATTGTTATTTTCGTAAATAAATATAATTTTAAGCACAAACATACACTGAAATCATTACCATTGGAGACAGGAACTGGTTTTCTAAAGATTTTTCTTCTGGGTTTGGCAAATTACATTCATTCCTCGCGTATTATCACTAACCAATACAGATATCATTAAAAAAGAGAAACTTCAGAGAAGTGAAAGATATAACCTTTCTGCCAGAATTGTCAAGAAAGTAGACACGGTAATCGAGGGTCTCAGGCTGGCCTTCTTCCTTGATTTGAACATCAGGATTGTAAATAGACTTGCAAGAAAACAACCTCTTTGAAACCCTTTTGGTGGTGGTGTTGAAGCGAAGGTTGTTGTTGAAGTTGGGAGCTTTTTGATTTAAACTGAAGAATGGTCTTTTAAAGAGCAAGCAGGATACTGTTGTGTTGGTTGCAGCTGACATCACTCTCGCAGTCGCCATTTTTGCTGCTAGATTCACTGATAGTACCCTTTTCTTGGTTAGATTCACTGAGAGCGTACTTCTTGTGAGCCAAGGCTCAGTTTAAAAGGGGGGGATTTTTTAAGTTTTTGAGCCACAGAGAAGAGAACAAGTTGTTTGGTCGGTCTTGGTAGGCTGCCTGCGTCCCTCACTCTTTTGTCATTTTATTTTTTTTCCCTTTTTTTTATTGTTGGGTATAAGATTTCAAAATGGGACAACCTTGGGGTTGGACGGGTAACTATAATGGTAGACATGGGTCTCTAGCAATGGCTTCAAATATGACCTTTTTTTTTTAGTGATAATGATTTGTTTTTGTTGTGTCTTGAAATCTCACTATTCTTTTTTTCCTTCCCTTTTACTCTGGTTATTGTGAGAGCCCATTTCTTTTTCTTTCTTCTCCTCCATTATTTCTCTTCTTCTTCTTCTTCTTCTTCTTCTTCTTTTCCTCTTGAGCATTGTATCTGATTACCAACCTAGTAATTGGATCTTCTTGTTTGTTCCCTTACCGTTGGATTTTCCTATTTTTTTATTGGCCATAAAAGATTTATACTTTGAAAAGAGAATTACATTTCCAGTCTGCTTATCGCTAAAATCATAGTTTTGAAACCTGACCTGACCCGGCGAGTCGACCAGGGGTTAGAACTGGACCGAGTTGAAAAAAAAATAGAAAAAATCATGACCCAGTGTGACCTGACGGGTTGACCCGAAAAAACTCGGTCAAAAACCCGGTTGCAGCTCGTTGACTTTTTTTTTACTAAAACGACGTAGTTTTGATTTTTTTTAAAATAGAGATTAACTAGGACAACCCAGTGACCCAGTCAAAACCTGAAATCCTGGCCTTGAACGGGATGTGTATTGAATTAGATGTGTGACTTGTGCTATTTTTATAAATAAATTTTTAATTATGCTATTTTAATTAAATTTTTTAGTCATTGTGCTATTTAAAAAAAAAACCCTCAATTATATATCATTTTGAATTTTAATTGATACCTTCTCTATCATCATTGTTATTTTCTCATTTGGATTTTGTTTCGATGGACACTTCCCTTTATATGGGTTATCTTTGACAAATTTTACATTCTAATTCTAAAAGTTTTTAATTTTTTTAATTATACCCTTAAAGTTAAGATTTTTTTATTTAACAGTTTTTTTAATCAATTTAAAAATATATAATTTTTCTTTTTATTTATTATTTTATTTAAAGTTTAACCCCGGATTTTTGACAATTTTATGATTTTCTTATATTAAAAAAAAACAATGACTTGTATATAGTATTTAGTGGCTAAATATTATTTTATTTAAAGTTTAACCCCGGATTTTTGACAATTTTATGATTTTCTTATATTAAAAAAAAAACAATGACTTGTATATAGTATTTAGTGGCTAAATTTAGTAGAAACAAATCCAGAAACCTATCCAAGGAAAGTTCCATCAATCAAATTTAGCAATGGACTCCTAAAGACAAAAGCTTTTGTGCGCTTGTCCAAATCATAAATATTTAGTTCTGCTCACATGCAATAGAACCATGCCCCTCCCCTCTCCTCGACGTTTCCAATCACGAGAAAAGTTGGTTCTTTCTTTCTGGTTACAAATAGTAACATGGTTTACATTTGTAAGAACCGTGATGGAACACAGTACCATAATGTGTCCAGATACAAGTACTTAGAGCAGAAGGTTATGAATGCCTTCGATTAAAGTAACAATTTCTGGTTCTGCATATTATTTTCCATAAAAAGCAAAGTTCACGTGTATGCTGGCCTTGCTGGCCTTTGCAAGCCAGGCCAGCATATCCGGTCTATTTTATCAATGGCCGTGTAATTAGGCACTTGATTTTTTTTTATTTGCATTTGGAAGACACTCGTCTGCCCCATATTTTTTTAAAATAAAAAATTAAATAACTTGTTGTCTGATTTATTCAAATTCTAGCTACTACTATTATGGTTTAAGATTTTTACCAAAAACATTTTTTATTTAATTTTTAACCCAAAACAAACTATGTAAAAACTATAATAAACTTAATGATAATCTAAGAAAAAATATCTCATAAACTGAAATCAATTTGAAAAAATATAAAATTTTACACGGCTCTTCCACGACAATGCGTGAGGAGATGAACGGTGGAACCTAACTCAGGCCTTCTAGAGAAATGATTTGATGCAGATTTATTTATTTATTTCAAATAATCGAGTATCCACAGCTAAGCAGATTCATGGAGTTTGGCACTGCATCAAATTATATGCACCAAAGAGCACTCAGGAAATTCAAAAACCGAAGCATCGACTT
>Ga0325403_1001523_pt1 | contig 19432 bp, 12 predicted proteins | sample PopdelMetagenome_19_FD_205665 | JGI IMG/M metagenome (GOLD analysis project Ga0325403, IMG submission 205665) | Populus deltoides microbial communities from Bellville, Georgia, United States - Xylem-PdKOR-R4 | ecosystem: Host-associated > Plants > Phyllosphere > Stem > Wood/Secondary xylem...
TGAATCAATATACATTGTTTAAAAAGCTATATAGTGTGGAAGAAGATTTTTGAAATGTTCTCCTTGTTCTTGTTTGATACGTTGTTGTTTGTCTAGAACTTGATGCCGCGGAGATCTCAAAGTTATTGTTAACCTTTCCTTTGTATTATTTAATAAATAAAGCATACATATAATAAATTAAAAATATCTAAAATTCACAAGTGTGTTTACTGTAACAAATTTGCCATTCTCACCAAAAATTACAAATCCTGCATTTGGGGTAAAATCTTTTTTTCTATTTTTTTTCAATGTGTGGATCCATTGAGCACTACAAGATTGATTATAGATAAATTCGCCAACACAGTTTTTTTTAGCACAGTTAAATTACTTTGGTGCTCTTAAAAGAAAAAATAAATATATGGCTTTCGGCCAGACGATTTTTTTTTATCTTTTTAAAATTATTTGCACAATATATTTACTCTAATATCCTTGAAAGAAGAAAAAGACTTGCATAGATGGGCTTGTTCGTCTTTTTCTTTTTTAAACATTGAAGTTACATGATTACCCATCAAATATAAAAAAACAAAGGCTGCTTTCAAGAGCATTTAGTGTTTTCCTTTTGATTTATTTTGTCATTCTTGGATTTGCTTAGGGTCCTTTTATAATTTCAATAAATTAAATAATATTAGAAAAGTAGTTCCCACATGATAGCCTCCACGCCCTTCACACGGTGCGTGCAGGTCATCCGGTTACCAAATTCTACCATTCAAGGTGGTGTTACAAGTGACATGTTATCATTTTTTCAAGGTGTGGCGCGTGCTTGCAGCAGAGATGTGATTGACCTCTAAGAGATTATTTTTTTCTTTCTCTATTCTCTTTCATTTCCTAAAAATTCACACTAGCCTTTTCAAAAAACGATTGTGTCCTCTAGTTTTTAATTCTATCAATTCTGACCATCATTCTTTAGATTATTATTTTTGGTTTTAAAGTTTTTTGGATTTTCGTTTTTTTTTTAATTTTCATGCTTGGGAATTTTATTTAAATTTTTGTATCTAATTTAGTTCTCATTTTTTTGATTGTTTTTTTTTGTTTTATCCTTTTTGTGATTTATTTATTTTTCAATTTCATCACTATTCATCTTATTTTATTTAGTTCTTTTCAATTCTTCATTCTTTTTATTACTATTTTTTTATTGTATTTGTTTTTCAATTTATTCCCTAATTATTTTCTCTCATTTAGTTTTTATACAAGATTTGATCTACAATTTTTGGATTTTAAATTGTTTTGTTATTGAAAATTTTATTTTGTTATTTTTTGTTACTCTTTTTGGAGGGTAATCCTAGTTTCATAACCCAAGTCTGATTTAAGTTTTTTTTTCCTTTTATTAATTTTTTTTCAAATTCATAATTTGATATGTTGGTTATTAGGCCTTGAACTTTTTTATTTGTTCCATTTTTTTTGTTGGTTATCCCGAGTAACGGGTTAGTCGAGTTAACACGGGTTGACTTAGTTTTTTTTCTTTTATGTTTTTTTTTAAATTGATTTTTTTGCAATTTAATTATTTGGCATTAAATTATTAGCTTTGGATCTTTGTGGTTTTCTTTCTTTCTTTTTGTGGGGTTATCCCAGGTGTGGGTTTGTTAAGTTAACCTAAGTTAGCTTGGTTCTATTTTGTTGTTTTTTTTATTTAACTTTGATATTTTTGCTAGGTTCTTATTTCGAAAGTCTAATTTTTTTCTATCCCAATATCATATCATGTATCGTAGGTAGTGGGTTAGTTGAATTAACCCAGGTCAATTTAGTTTTTTTCCTAATCTGTCTTTTATGATATTGAATTTTTTTTTTTCAGTTTTATCATTTAAAATTAGATTATTGACCTTTGAGCTTTGTCATTTCTTTTCTTTTCTTTTTGTGAGGTTATTCCGAGTGCAAGTGTAACATCATAACCAAATTTCTTCAATGTTTCAATGTATTTCATGTTCAAATTTTTAGGAATTTTTTTTTTAAAATTTCAGTAGAGTTTCCACATAAATAGGTCGGTACCAAGTTATCGATAACATATTCATTATGCTTTTCAAGCCAACACATACACAGTTTAATACTTCCTAAACTAAAATCCTTTCCTTCATAAATACAAATCGCAATAGGCTCGTTTAATCATTATTTACATCACATTGTAAAATACAATCTAAAAATATGTAAACATGAAAATCTATATGATTACATTCATAAATAATTATTACAGAATAATATGACTTAAAATTTAAATGCAAGAGCATAGTTAAGTTACATTAACATTTATTACATGTCATCCTAATCCATTGCCTAAAAAAGGCATAAGTTATAAAATGAAATGACATGTTTAGAGTTACTAGCATCCTAATATAACACAACAATAAGTTTAGATTTATTGACATCCTAATACAATATTGGGATACATATACGCAAGGATTCCTATGGCTAGAATAATTGAACTTCTAATCAACTCGATCCCACAACATGAGATAGGCATGCACACACACACCACCACTAAATTAAAATTTACACAACCTTTTACATTTTATACACTTTAAGATGTCATAATATGCTCTTGTAATATGACAAAACGCAGGTTAAATTCTTATGGACTTGAATCATTTTCAAACCCACGATATCCATTTATGGTGAAGACATATACGATCGTCCTCATCTATCTATGAAGAATAACATTATAACTCCTTATCCATTTGAAGCAATAGCCGAATAGGTTCCAACACTTGGAATTGACAACACAATGATTTTCATCCTTTCAAAAACAACAACACAATGGGTTCCACAACTTGGAACCAACCATAACGGTTTCCATAATTTATGAAACAACATGACAATGAGTCCTAACACTTGGAACCAATAACATAATGTTTCCATCCTTTTGGAAACAACAACATATTGGATTCCACCACTTAGAACGAACAACACAATGATTTTTCTCTTTTAAGAAATAACAACACGTTGTGTTCTCCCACTTGGAACCAACAACACAATAGTTTTCCTCTTCTTAAAAACAACAACACAATGAGTTTCACCACTTGAAACCAACAACACACTAGTCTTTTATTTTTTTTCATCGAGTTCCATGAAATCAAAATAATATCCATAATACAATTTACAATAATCATGATCTAAATTAAGAGACTTTGTCAAATTAAAGTAAAAGCATAGGAAAAGAAAGCCTAACTGCTCTTCCTATGGCGTTATCTCCTTCAATCAACGATCTAGTCCCTGGTGTTCCCCCTAATTCATAAGGAGTGTTTAAGTCAATATACCATTTAAAACTATTTTTACCATAATATTTAGTTTATACCAATATACATAACTATGTGTTTTTACCACTCATTCATTTCCGTTGCTTTGTAATGTTCTTCTTGTAGTTTTAGTTTATGTTTCACACAATATCCCTTCCAATTTCTCACCTTGTTTGAGGGATTTTATTCCTTTTGTTTCCAATCTTTTTTACCCCCCCACCAACTTTGTACTTCTTGCAACATTTTCTCCCTAAAAATTTCATTTGGCTAAAACCTATATAAGCATACACACGTATATAAACTTCTTTCTAGGTACTTTTTAGAAACTATTTCGTGCATTCATATTAGTAAATCACCCACCATAACACCTTATTTATTGTATCACTTTTCCAACTCTTTTTATGTTCACCATTTCCTACATAAACTTAATTCACTCATTTAATTTCATGTTTTCCTCCTATTTGCATGCCTAACATTAATTACACCATGAAAAAGTTCATTTTCTTCCCTATTTCTTGGGTGGTCGAATTTTAGGCTATTCTCCCTTAGTGTCCATTTCATCATTTTTCATCAAGCATACACCATTCTACATTTTTATACCATTTCAAGGTTTCTCTAAATATTAATTTACTTGATTTTCCATAACTTGACTTATACAAGTAATGAATTTTAGGATAAACACTCATATTTATGAATAATAAGTTAAATTACACACATGTATTCTAGTTTTATCCTGGTGGAAAGTATCACATTCATTTCTTTTCACATGGCCAAAATCTCATCTCCTATTTTTGTAGATATTTTCTTTCAAATTTCTCACTAAATCTAACATGCTTCTCATATTTACATATCATAGTAAAATTTACTCTACATTCAATAATAATCATGCATAAATCACAATCAAATTTAACAGTTTGACCAATGAAAATTTTTGTCGGTATTTACACTAGCAGTCCGTCCGTATTTTTCTGACGAACTCATGGACAAAAACAATCTGTCGAAAAACTTCTTGTCGGTAATTTATGGACTATCGGTTAGTCTGTCAATAATAAATATACCGATGGATTTAAAAACAGACAAAGGCGCAAAAAAATTACCCTTTTTATTTCATCGGTATATGCATCGATAAATATAACATATCACCGACTAAATACCATATGTAATTTTGTCGGTGCATTAATAGTAACAATGACATTTTCAGTAATTCTTTTCTAACTTTTTGCAATTTATCAACGATCTAGTTCTGTCAGTAACCCCCATCAATAATAGTGACATTTGCAATAATTCTTTTCCAAGTCAGAAATTCGACATAAGTTTCATTAATTTACATACATATATAATTTTACAAAATCTAAAACAAACTCTAAGATGTACAAATCACAAATCCATACAACAAACTTATATGAGAAAATACTATAAAACAAGTAAACACCCAAATAAAATAAATATACTAAAAAAATATGAAAAAAATCAACATTTTAAAATTGAGTTAAGAAAAGGGTAGATTTGCGTACTTAAAGTGGAGAGTGCTCAATAAAATTTGAATCAAAATACGGATGCTGACAAACTGAATGTTTTGGTGGTTGGATTTGTTGTGGGAGGTTGAATTGTGTTGAGAATGGGCGAGGGGTGATTGTTTGTTGCAGAAAAAATGCATAAGGAAGAAGGAGAAATGAGAAAGGGGGAGATGGAGAGAGGAGGGTCGATCACCAGGTCATAAATTAAATATCACTAACGGCATTACCGATAAAATTATACTGTTAGTAAATCCATCGATCATTCTATTGGTAAAAATGTCATGTCACCGTATGATTTGCCTTTTTAAATCCCATTGTAATTCCGTTGTCATTCCCTTGGTATATACCGAGGGAATTTTTCTATCAGTATTTACCAATGGATACATGGATGAAAAATTATGTCGGTAAAGGTCATCGCAATATACCAATGAAATTTTTTGTTAATGTTTCCGTTTGTATTTGATAATTTTCTAGTAGTGATCAATCCAAAAATTCAAACCTACCATGTCTTTAGATTGCCAATTTCATCAAGGAATCACCATAATTATGTTAAAAGGTCTAACTCCTCAACATACATGAATTTTTTTTTTTTTGAATTTTAAAGATTTTCCCTTACGACTTGCTTACTTGGTCAAAACGTTATAGTCCTTAAACTTCATTTTTTTCTTCATAAAATTCCTTCTCTGCTTGCATATAAGCAAGCTCACATAACATGGTATAGTTGTTCAATGTAATACTACTCATCCTTTCAAGCATGTCCATATCAAAAATTAAATTTAAGGAAATATTTAAACATTCATTTTAACAAAAGAAATCATTAGACTTTTGTATAATAACACCAATTATAACCATATAAGTACACAATTCACTTGAAAAAAACTTTCCCTTAATTTTCCCTCTTTGGTCGAACCCTAAGGCTTCCAAAATGTCCATTTTTATTCATCATTTTCAGCACTTGTTTCACATTTCTTATATATTTCATCTCTACTCTACTTATTTGGTTTTAATTTCTCAATCTCTTCAAGGTTGTTCAAGTACCCGTACTTGAGAATTTGGGGCTTTACTTGAATACTTACTAAGAATGTCTTCAAATCTCTTGTTTACGTTCAAAACTCTTTTCCTCTTTGATTTTCCAACTCCAAACTTCTTTCTCTATTATGACTTTTTCTTCTTTCTTCCTCCCTAAGGTGGTTTTTTCTTCTCCTATTTTAGGCCTATAAGTCTAACTCTCTTGTTTATCTCTCCCTCCCTTTCTCTCTCTCTATTTTTTTAAGTACAAAAGGTGCATGCAAGGTTTTGGTAAGGAGGGTTTTAAAGAGAAGATGAAGGAAGAGTTGTTTTCCTCCTTCCTAACCATCAACCTTCCTCTGAAAAATAAGGGGGCTGACTTGTTTTATTTGTATATTATTTGCCACTTTGGTCCTTCCTCTTGTGTGATCTTTATCCTTGTACCTCTTTTTGTCATACCTTTATGTATCACTCCTTATTCTCTTAAGTCTCATTTAATGTATTTTAGCTTAGCCATTCCCTTTATTATCACTTTGTTTTTTTAATTGAACTTATTCCTAAATTTCTAAATGACCATATATTTGCTAACAAAATTTCTAAGCATTTACGGGTCTATTTACTTTCTCATCCTTTTGGTCATTATTTGGTTCTACAAACCCATTAACTCTTTTATTTTTGTCCTTTTCTTCTTAGAATTTATTTAACGAATATTAAATCTAATCATATTCTTTAGTTTTGGGGTTTACAACAGATTAGTCAAGTTAACCTAAATTAGCTTGAGTTTTTTTCAATGTTGTTTTATTGAACTTTTGTCTTTTTTGTTATGTCTTTCTTTTAATAGTCTATTTTTTTTTTATTTTGATCTCATATTGCGGGCGGTTAGTAGTCAAGTTAACCACGGTTGAATCAAGGTTTTTCTTCGACACTATTTTTTAATTTTTTTGGTTTCATCATTTAACATTAGATTATTGGGTCTTGAGTTTTGCAAATATTTTTCTCTTTCCTTTCTACTTGTTGTATCGATATCATATCTCAGGTCATGTGTTAGTAAAGTTAACCCGAATTGACTTAGATTATCATCACCTTGACATTATTTTTTATATTAGAAAAAATTTGACCCAACCCATGACGTATCACAGATCGCTTAGTTACTATTTCTCTCTATTTCTTTTCTTTTCTTTTCTTTTCACTCTTAAATGGTTGTGGCTAGTTAAATAGCCCGTAGCCTCAATTGTTTTCTTAAATGTGTGTGTTTGTGTGTGTCTTACGTGATTTGTTGTTAAAGGTGACTAGTTTTTATTACAAGAAAAGTGTACGACGATTGAGTGTTTAGTAAAGTTGTGAGACTTTATTAGTTCGACTTGTTGGAAGCAATAAGTACCAACAATTGTTTTTACCATATCTTTTATAATTTTACTCGGAGATTAACAATGAGGTGAACTCGAGAGGGTGCCTCTAGGTGATTGTAGGATCAAAACTTAATAACACACCAAGCCGTACGTTCTAAATATTTTTAAATTAATAATGCTACTGAGTTACCCTCATAAACTTATAGAATCACATGCCATATTAGCTTGAGAAACTCATTTTCTATTTATTCCAATAAGTCGAATTAATTAACCTTACATGTACGTTACATTATTTTACTTGAATTAATTGAACTTTTAGTTTTCCTCCTTGATTGACTTGAATTATAGTGTTAGAGGGTGAATTTAAATTTCTTGTCCCATTTTTGCTCATCATGTTTTTCCAAGCTCGTTATTCATATTGGGAGTGAAAACTGGATTCAATATTAAGTGAACAAGATTTTCTTTTTTATGAGATTCCACAATAAATCTTGTATAAAATATCACACTATATACAATTACATATTTTCTTGTTATAATAATCTTGCTTGCCATGGTTTGCATCTTTGTGAATGTTTGCATGTGTTTTGCCATATTTTCCACATATGTGCTCATATGAGAAATTGTGAATGGATCGAATTCAGAGTTGATATAATTTTTATTTTTAGGATTCAACATGAACTAGATGAGACTCCATTATAATTTTTATCAAATTTATATTTTTCATTTATGTACTTGCAAATCTTATAAAGTTGTAGCATCATAAGATTTTTATAAATTTTATACTTTTTTAGGAGTTCATGTGATTGACAATATGGTGAACATCTTATATATATATATATATATATATATATATATATATATATATATATATATATATATAAAAGCCTATAAAGTTAAGTAGCGCTTAAAACCCTAAAACACCTAATAAATGAACTTGATCTTTAAAATCCGAAACACACTTCTGAGCTTAAAATATTCTATACATTGCTCGATTTATGTTCCAATGACCTAAAGCAAATGTGAGAGTTCATTCTATATTTATCTCAAAAATCAAATCTTAAATAGACTTTATGTTTGGTCTAAAAATAACCCTAATATAAAATTAGAAAATAACTAGGTAAATAATGGTATGCATAATTGGAACTTTCAAATTGGAAAACAAGTACTTGGATGATTGCAATCTTTCTTTAAGTATAATTCCAAAATCATTATCCATTTTCTATGGAAAAATACCAATGCATTTTTGGATTTCTTAATCCTTTAATATTAAATGGTGAATTCATTTTTTTTATTTCAAAAGACTCATATGCTGATTAAGTAGTACAATACCTAAAGTAACGATTATAAAAGATATGTTGGCTAACTTGAAAATATCTGTATAGGTGATAGGTGATAGACGATCAAAAGAAAGATATAGACGAAAAGCATTTAGTAACTTAATGCTCTTGTTTATTTGATGAGGTCAACAAAAAAAAAAATACTAAGTTAAAGCCTTTATAGATGATATAAAATTTCTTATGAATATGTTGTATTTGAAGAATTTTTTGTATGTGTTATGGATGATAGAAGATGCATCACCAACGACTCATCTTGATAAATTGTTTTATTGTTATGAATTTGATGTTTATTGATATTTGATTAAAGAGAAAAATAAAATTTTATGTTTTTATACTTCTTATCAACATCTCATATAAATACATTTGAGAGATCTTTCTTTTTCATAAAATCATTATTTTTGTTAATGAGATCAAAATGACCTTACCATGCAAACAAAAATTGATATTTATGTTAATGGTTATATTAATGATACTTCCACAAAACTTTGGTTGGTAGAGATAGGTTTTCAAAAAGAGACTTTGATAATAATAATACAAGTATAATAAGACTTGGATATTAAAAATATAACTTTTAATTATTGTAACAAAAAATAACATATATTTAGAAAAAATGTTTCAGGTTAAAAGAAAATTGGATAATGAATAGAGAAAAATGGTTTAAAAACTCTTAAGAGGCTAATGTTTTGGTGATTACTCATAATGGGTTTAAGTGTGTGATCGTTATAAATGATAATACAAAACTACAAGAAGATTCGATTATGAATTCTTCTTGTTCCCATTTTTTCTTTTTTTAACATGGATTGGTTCTCCATATACGAGGTTATTGGAGGTGAAGTTATGAAACCTAATAATTTAATTTATAAAGTAAGGTAGGATATATTTGAGTCAAAATAAATAATATATATGATGTGGTGAGAAGTTTGTGCAATGTTCAACATATTGATAATTAAAAAAAAACTTTTCCTAGCTTTTATTTAAGTACTCTATTAAAGATAGAGTTTGAGATTTATTAAAGACCTTTTATTGCAATATAAGCAAAGTAGGCTGGAAAACTTTATGTCTTTTATGATTATCTTATTTTATATGCAATGGTTGTTTCTTCTTCTAAAAAAAACCTAAAATTAATAGGTTATGACATATATGGTTAAGGCATATGGAAAAGAGATGTTATTTTTTGATAAATTTGATATTTTATGTATCAGTGTTCAAGAAAAATAGAATTATGCATTATTGGTGCATTTGATAAGAAAAATTTGATATTTTATGTTAATTATATAGAATGTTGGATGATCGACTTATTTTGTTAAGAAAGTTCCTTTTTGATGTCAAGTTCTATCACAACTTGAACTTGCTTAATGGTTGTCATAGTTGAATACCCTTAATTTTTTTAAGAAAAAAAAGATGAAGAAATATTTTTACCATCATTTTTCATACTTGGTTCGATTTAAATCAAGATAAAGAATATTATGATGATGCTTAAATTATATATGAGGTTATATAACTTTTGATATATCCCACACATACCTTAACAATTCCCATGTAACTGTGGTCATTTGTTCACATGATTAAAGTTACTATCCTTTTGTGTTAGATCAATTTCAAGGATAATAGAATGAGATGAAGACATTCTAGGTTAAAACGAAGTTGTTACCATTAAAATTGAAAGAGCTCTTTTTTGTTTTTTTTTGTTTTGTTTTTGTTTACAAGAGCTTTAAAAAAAAAAAGTAAATCTCATTTTTTTTTGTTTACAAGAGCTTTAAGAAAGAAAACTAAATCTCATTTTTGTTTTTTTTTTTGTTTTGTTTTTGTTTACAAGAGCTTTAAGAAAGAAAACTAAATCTCATTTTCCATGAGTTCTTTAAAGGAGATTGTGAGATTTTAAGTAGGTTTGTAAGTTAGTCACGCTACTCAAAACTCTATTTATTGATAGCTTGGTTCAAACTTATTTATGAATATGTATTGAGCTTATGCAAGTCTATTTTTAAAGCTTGTTATATAAATGAGTTGAGCTTTTAAATTCGCTAAGTTTGTCTCATTAAATCTTACAAATGATCTCAATTAGACTCGTGAACAAGGTCTACAATTGAGTCAAGCTGGTCGAAACTCTATTCATTAATAACTTGATTCAAACTTATTTGTGAAGGAATAATGAGTTTATGTAAGTTTATTTTTAAAGTTTGTTATATAAATGAGCAAAGCTTCAACTTATCTATGTTTGCCTTATTAAAGCTTGTAAATCAGCTCAACTAGACTTGTGAATTAGGCTTTTAAGTAAGCTTCATATATATTATTATTTAATTGGAATATAGTTATAATAAGTTAGGAAAAAATTATAACCTCGGGATATAAAAAAGTTTTATATTTATTTTTGTATATTTTATCATGTTTGATTTTTTTTATATTTTATGAAAAAAGAATTAGTTTAGATTATAACAGATGTGTCAAAGTTTAAACCTAGCTTGTTTTTCATTTCATTGAGCAATCTAAATGAGCGAAACTTGATATATGCTTGACTTTACTCAACTTATTTGCAAAGGTAGCTTTGAACTTTGGGATTAAAGAGCTTTTAGGAATTATTCCTTTTATATTTGAGTTATTATCCATCAAGACTTGTATGTTTTTCTTAATGCTTTTTGTGTGTTTGATCTTTGCAAGTATCTTAGAAGCATATGGAATTTGGGGTTTGGAGTTTGAATTTAATAAATTTGTGCTCTGTATTCATCGTATTATACTAGAATTTTGATGCATTTTTATCCTAGTAGATTTAACTAAATCACTTAGATTAGATATTTTTTTTATCTCTATATTTCTTTTTTTTTTTATCTTTATATTTCTCATTTTTTCAATATACACATTATAAGAATATTTGTGTAATCTTGACATAATTTTACAACATAACATTGTCATCAAAATAATTAGTCTAAAAAACATGTAAAAGCACACTTGTAATTGTTTAAGGTTGTCACACCATGACAAATACAAAACTCTTCAGAATTAAAAGGAAAATAAAAATAATGGAGTTGCCACCTAATAATTAAAAGAAAATATGAATCCTAAAATAATCATTGGTCTAAAAAATTCAAATAATGAGTTATTTATGTCTAAGGAAAGATCAATGTCACTTTATCACATCCTTTCATACAAAAGGTCATCTTTGTTATGTGTTTCCTCCTAAATTTATTCTAGTAAACTATTAATTACATAAATTTATCTATAAGCCTACTTATCATAAAGTTTGACGTCAATTTATAAAAATAAGAGATTTCTTTAATTTTTTATTTTGAAAGAAAATTTTTGATGTGAATCCTTAAAAATAGAAGATTTCATCAATTTGTTTTATTTTTTTAAAATGTTTTGATGTTAATACCTAAAATAGGAGATTTCACTATATATATATATATATATATATATATATATATATATATATATATATTATTTTTGAATGACAATTTTTGACGTTAATCCCTAAAAAGAGAAGATTTCATGGATTTATTATTAACAACAATGAATTCAAGTTCAATAAAGCCTAATATTAACCTAAAGAAAGTTAAAGCATGAAATTCCAATCAAACTAATTTTTTCTCAACCAACAAACCCTAGATAAAAAGAAAACTAAATCCTAAAAAAAATTCAAGCTTCTCATTCATTCATCATCTTCTAAGCAAGCAAGAAAAATCATAATTGGTCATATTTATCATTAAAAAATAGACAAAAATTAGATTCCAACACAAGTAAACCCTAATAAATTTTAAATTTTTATTTTGCATTATTTTCTAAGAAAATAAAAAACACATATTTAACATCTAATTTTTATATTTCTTTTAATCAAAAGCATACAAAATCTAGATTAAACCCAACTAAACCCTAAAAACATAGGTTTCTACATATAAGAAACTATCTTAAGCAAAACACTAATGAAAGAAAAAAAGGGAAGAAGGGTTATGGCTTACCTCAAAGGTGATTCTAGATGAGTTGGGAGGTGTTGCAGTGGCTTATAGTGGCAATAATGGTGGTTGGGTGGCTATGGTGAGGTCTTTTGGATAATTTTTTTTCTCTGACTTTATGTACCATTTTCTATTTAGTTTTAATATCTTATACTGCTCTTTTTTCTTCATATATTCTTCCACCTTTTCTTTTGAAGCTCTCTAGTTCAAAACGAACTAGTTTCAAACCCAAAAGACCACCTTTTCTTTTTACTATTTTCAGGTTTTATGAGGTTTAAGGTTGGTTTTCTCTTTTTTTCTCCTTTTCTTTCTCTTTTCTCATTTCTTCCCTCACCTTCTAGCTTATTTCCCTCAGCTCAAACTTTCTCTTCCTTCTTATATTTTGACATTCTCTCTCTAAATTAGCTCGTTTGTTTTATTTCTTACTATGCCTCTATATTTAAAAACACGAAGGAAGGTCCTAAAACCTTTCTAGGTGGAACAATCATGTCTCTTGGTTTTCTTGGGATGATTTTGACCCATTACCTTTGGTGTATATTTTGTACACACATGATCGGGTTGGGCACTTTGCACTGCTTTTTTAGCCATTTCAAAAGGATAATGTAATAAGTTTTGGGTTTATAATGAATTACATATGCATGTGAGGTGATGGGTGTGTTTATTGAAATTTATAGGAGGGGGGGAGAAAGCGAGAGGGAGGGAGGGAGGGGGGGGGAGGGAGGGGGGCGTTGTCCAAGGGTCCGGCCAAAACATGCAAAAATAAGGAAGAAAACAAAATTTGAAGGGGCTATACATGCATGATGGAGAATATGGGGTTGTTTTAGCTTTTCCAAAACGATATTGTTTTGGCTTTTTAAGACTTTTTATTTTGTGATACACATCGTTTTATTGATGGTTTTTTTTTATTTTGCTTTTCCAGTTTAGTCCTTGCATTTTAAATTCTATATTTTTGGTCAATTTTGTTTTTGTTGCAAGATTTCTTTCAATTTAGCCCCCAATTGTATTTAAAATAGTCCTCTAATATTGTTGCATTTTACAATTCAATTCTTAGCTTTTCAATTTTTAAATTTAACCACTTTCATCATTTTTCTGTCAACTTCTTCACAGTTTCTCCTTTAATTGTATTAAAAATGGTTTTTCAATTCTGACACCTTTTTCAATTTGCTTTTTAATTTAAGTGTTTTAGTCAATTTTGCCCTCAATCTCAATTCTTCTCTTCAATTACACCTATGATTAAATTAATAGGACCACTAAATTTTAACGATTTTTCCATTTTGATCACTAGTCCTTTAATTTTTTTATTTTATTTTTGGTCAAATTGACTCTAAATTATAATCTTTCTCTTCAATTAAGTCCCTGATTAAATTAATAAGACCTTCAAATTTCAGTGACTTTTCTGTTTTGGTCCTTGATCATTTAATTGTTTTTTTATTTTCAGTCAATTTGACTATCAATTTTAAATGTTTTCTTCAATTAAGCCTCTAATTGTCCCTCAAAATTACTCTTGACTTTTTTTTGTACTTATCTATCTCAATTCGTTTTAGAAATTCATTATTTGTCTGATTTTATCCCTAATTGTATTTTTTTCTTTCTTTGATTTTTCTAAATCTTTTTGTATTTTGATCATTTTCAACAATTATCTTTTTTCAATAGTCTATCAATTTTTTTCTGTAAAATATTTGGGTGCAAATCTTTTTTTTTTTAAAGAGAATTAAAAAGTGGTTATGAAAATGATTAGGAGTTGCTTTTATTGAACCAATAGAAACAAAACAACACGATCATAATGCAAAAGATGGAGCAATGTCACCTTAGATGAATCTTTATGAGCTTCTAATAAATTTGTATTTGATAAAAGGTAAAAGAAAATTAAGATTGAAGAAAATAATATGTTTCTTGTGCTAAATCACTATTACAAAAAATTTATCTTAAACTCTATCTAATTTTAATAGGAAATGAGAAGTTATGACTATTGACAAGAGAAGAGGGGATAAAACACTTCTTAAGATTAGTTATATTTTTTTCCAGTTGCAATAAGAAAGCTTGGACCCAACCTATTAAGCGAGGAGGACATGTTGTTAAATTACAAATTCATTTGTTTGACAATATTATTTCTTATAGATTGTTTTATTTTTTTCATAACAAAAATTTGTAAACTCTTTCATTTTTCTTATTTGTTCAATGGGAGCTTTAAAATGGTTTGAGTAAAGAGAAGTCCTTCATTCTTCTCGGATATTTCACTCAACCTTTCTTAGAGTTTCAACTTAAAGTATTTTAAAACCATTAAGATGTTGTTAAGTAATAAGGAATGAAATTGGAGGAATGAAAACAAAACTTCCATTCTGATGATAGAGGTGAGAATAAAACCAGGAAATAAGAATGATTTTGTTTTTTTTAAGAACAAGATATTAATTCTACTCAACTAATTTAACCACTATCACCAATATCTTAACCATTATCATAATAGTGATAGCTGATTATGATATTTTAAAATAAATTATTATTATTATTATTATTATTATTACACAACCACTCTTCCATTACATTCACCACTTTTTTTTTTCTCCACCACCACTCTTCTTCTTTTATTGCCACCTCTTGTAATAATGACATCAGATTTTTTTTAAATATTATCGTTATTACTATAATATTATCACTACATCTATCGATTATTTCTAATTCTTCTTCACTACCACCTCCATCTTCATCATTACAATCACTTTTATTTTGAGCTACCACACTATTGATGAATCAATTATTTTAATCATTATTCCTTTCATCTTAAAAACAAATGTATTAAATATTTTAAAATTTCATTTCAATTCTTTTTAACTATTCCAAACACGGTATTGAAATCAATTATTATTTTGATTCTTTAATTTTCATTTTTATTTCTCTATTGGAATGATAATCAAATGACACCTAAGTTTTTTCCTTAATTTTATTTTTGGGTAGATACTAATTGACACCTTAACTTATTATGTGTTTCACAAGTCCATCCCTGATATATTCATTTTTTTAAATCTCGTACAACTTATATATTTTTGTTCAACTAATTAGTCCTAGCTATTTTCATATGTTATAACCATTTGGTTAAAATCATAATTATTAAACTTAGTTTACCCTCTCCTTCGATGACCCGGTGACCGGGGTGGGGTTTCACTTTGAAATATTTTGGACGTTAACCTGGCTAAGCCTGAGTGACCCATAAGTTGACCAATGATCCAATTAACCGAGACAAACCTGGATGACATATGACAGATAAACTTCAATGAATTAAAAAAAGCTAAAATGATGTTTTAAACAAAATGATTGTCTAGACGACCTAATGATCAAGGCCCGAAATTAGGTTAGATCTTAAGTTGAGTATGACAACTATGGTTAAAATCAAAATAGCAAATCACAAATGTTATAACTTAGTTTTTACCCCTCAATTAATTTTTTTTTAAAATCCAAAAATACTTTAAAAAACATTAAAAATAAAAAAAATCCAAAACTATATTTGAGGTTAACTAGACAAAACTTTCTCAGATTTTTTATTCAACAAAATAATTTTTTTAAGGATATAATTGAATTGAGTTACAATTATAGGAATTAAAGAACTAATGAATAAAATTGGCAACTAGGCATAGCTTGTGAGGTTCTATTAATTCAATCAAGAACTTAATTGAATTTTTTATAACTATTGTTAACTTTAATTAATGAGAATGTTAAAATCTAAGAGCCCTTTTGAAAAATAAAAAAATTAAGAGGTTATTTTTAATTTTATCCAAGGACTTAATTGAATAATTTTAATTGTTTAGTTGAATTTATAGGCATGATTTTAAAACCAAAACTTCAAGCGTATTAACTTGAAAAAAAACACTCATATTTAGGGACCTGATCGAACTTTGACCATGCCAAATGCTGATATTTCACCTAGTTAGTATATTTACCAAATGTTCTTTGTCTCCTTTAACCTGTAGAAATTAAGCCGAAACCCTAGTCATTTCATCTTTAAACCATTTGCCTTCTCTTTCTCCCTAAACCTCAAACATAATCTCTATTGGTTTTCCCATTTAGGCATCATTTAGGAAAATTTTGGTGTTGGTTCCTCACATTATTGGTGTCATTTGAGTTGACTTGTATGTTTTGAGTAGAGAGATAAGGCTAGGTAGCCAGATTTTTTTTTCCAATGACAATTTCACTATTTTGTATAAGAGAGCAATTGTGCTCTTGCATTAACCTGTTAGCTAGGGTGTTTTGTGTTTGTTATGCTATTTGTTAGTTCAGATTCTAAGCCAGTGATCTTAGGATTGACTTTTGGTTGGTTTCATGAGTTAAGTATGTCCCTTCCTCCCTATATATAGAGACTTTAGTTTAGGGTTTGAGGAGGAAACAATAGTAATCAAGAGAAAAGCAATATCAAAGAGAGAAATCAGTAGAAATACTATCATTAAAGGTTTCTGGGTTTTGGGGATTATGGAATGATATTCTGAGTTTTTACTATTTGATCATAAGATTTGAGTTTCAAAAACTTTAGGAGCCCTATTTACTAGTCAGTGTAAACCACCTCCATCTCATTTTAGGTATACCTTTGTTACAATCATTCCTAAGTTTTGTTATGTTTTTTATTTAAAATTTTTTTCTTTTGAATATATATGTAATGTGTTGCTTGTTGCTTCATGTACGTTTATATGTACTTTTGATATATGATTAGCATGTCTAAGCTGGCTATGTGATATCTTTGATGTTGTTTTCTTGGATGAATTTGATTCTACGTTTTGGTTTAGTTTGAGTTATCTTTTTAGTATATTTTTATATAGTACAATAATCTTTATCTTTCTATAAGCATGCTTTTGGTTTCAAAGCTTGACTAAATTGTAAGTTTTTTGTTCACCTTTCGTGACATATTTACGAAAGTTTGAAACTAATAATAATTAAGGATAAACCTTTGAAGTAGTTTGATAATACATTAGAAAATATAGACAACCCATTTGTGGATACTATTCTTATATTGCTTGAATGTTTACTACTGTCCATTTTGTGTCTAGTATTTTTATGCTGTATGATTGTCATATTTATATTTCCAGTACTTTTGGTTTTAGTTCAAATTGTTTTTCCTATGAGTTAAGTAGAGTCACAATCCAACCAAGGTAGATCTTTTAAAAGATTTATACATTCATAAGCCAAGTCAGTTCAAATTTTGTTTTTAAGTTGTTTTCTCTTTCTTTTCAAAGTTTTAATTGGTCGAAATCTGATGAATATTTTTATCTTGCATTTAGTTTGTTCTTTCTCATTTGTATATTGTTCCAACATAATGCTTATATTCCAAGTATGTTCAAACAATGTTATTCTTTTGTTAGTTTGTTTTGTTTATGGGTTTTCAACTTAAAAAGCCTCAAAATTAGTCTACTAATGTATTATAGGTTGTGGAACTAGTTTGCAAGGCTCATTGAGTTTTGATCTATATTAAAAGCCCATTTGGCGAACATTCCATATTTTAAAAAATAATGAGCCCATTTTTGTTTTGGTCAAAAGTTTATACACTAAATGGCTTGGTTATTCACTTTAAGTATCTAAGGTAAATGGACTTTATGTAGGCGATTGCCTTTGACATCAAAGAGGAGTAATAATTAAGTTTTTTTTGTTGTTTTAAAAAGGGAAAACCCTAATAGATAAAATTGGTTTTGTTATTCATTTTTAGAGTTTAAGAAACATGAACTCTACATAGTCATGGCCTTAAACCCTGAAAGGGGTAATCCCTCTTCCTTCTCTTTTTAAAGAAATAAATAAACATCTAATTTCAATATTCACCAAAATAGGAGTATTGGTTTGTAAAACAAGACTCTTATGCATTTTTAGTTAGGAAAAGGAATAACTAGTCCGCTAATTGTAACGATAGGAAACCTAAATAAAAAATTTAAATTAAATATGGATGTTAAATAACTCACGTAAGTGGCAAACGAATCCCTAAAAGGGGTCATTGCCAAGATTAAAGTCCAATAAGGATTTTAAAATTATCACTACATCCTCTTGAAAGAATCGAGGTATAACAACCTCATTTGACATATATTGTAACTGAAACCTAGATGTTATAGGATACATAAATCTTATCAAGGTATTATCCATAGATCCTTCTTATGTTTTGGATTTGATTCAATGAACTCAACATAAACCCATTAATTATTCACTGATATGGTTTGATAGACCGTTGGTCACAAATCATGATAAAAAAATAACTAATTTTAGAGTTGTTCATTCACTAGGTGTTCAAAGAATAATAACTAAAAGTGACAAAAAAAAATCATCTATTAGGGTTCAACTTATTGAAGCAAACCCCACTATCTTCAATGTAGATAGATCAATGATAAATTATGTATAATAAATTGTTAGGAGTAGAAGAGAAGATTACCAATACAACTTGTCACATGTAAAATATTTTAGTGTAATAATGTTTTTCATTTAACCTGAACAGTTTTTTTCTTTAAAATTTTTATAGATTAATTAGAGTTTTTTTAGTAATTATATAATATTAAATGACAAACCCTTCGCAAATAAAAGTTCATGACCTTTTCCACCTTTACGATAAAAATCATTTCCTCATCATTGAAAAAAAAGGTATGATGATATCAGGTGCAAGAATATATACAAAGTTGTTAAAATTAGGATAAGATTGAGCTGTTCTAGGAAAAAACTTGCTACCCCAAGCATTGACTTGCGAGACACAAAATAGGCTGGAAGCTATTTCGAAGCGACTCTTTTTTTGTCCTTTGATTGTGTGAAGGAAGAGGAATTGAGACTGATTACGAAACTTGTAAAATCTCACACACACGCACACGTGTGTGTAGTTGATAATCCCGAGCTTTTGACTGTAAATGAATTTTTTTTTTTGTAAATACATGATTATTCTTAATATTTTTTCGGTACATGATCCGGCAGTTACTATTTTATATATATATATATATATATATATATATATATATATATATATATATAGTGTGTTTATTTCAGAGAGGTTGTGAAAAATATAAAGAT
>Ga0325403_1001524_pt1 | contig 19421 bp, 10 predicted proteins | sample PopdelMetagenome_19_FD_205665 | JGI IMG/M metagenome (GOLD analysis project Ga0325403, IMG submission 205665) | Populus deltoides microbial communities from Bellville, Georgia, United States - Xylem-PdKOR-R4 | ecosystem: Host-associated > Plants > Phyllosphere > Stem > Wood/Secondary xylem...
ATTTTTTTATTTTATATATATTAAACTTATTTTTAAAAATAAAAAACATTTCTTTTTTTATAATTTAATATGTGCAATCTTGATTTTTTTTCCTTTTATTTTATTCAATAAAATTTATATGTATATCAATTTTTGTTACAAATTAATTTTTATAAATAAATTCATTAAATATAATCAAGTAAATGATACATTCTATAATATTAAATATCTTAACCTATCTTTATTTCTTAATTTTTGTAGTTTGTTTTCTGATTATTGTTAATTATGTTTTTTTAGTTTATTTACAAAAGTAATTATTAATTTAATTGATTAGATACATGAATTTTTTAATTTATATTTTGAATTTTTTTTTAGAAAATATCTTGCATACCCAGATTTTTTTTTTAATTTACAATCAACATGCGGGTCAAATAGAGTGTATTGTGTGTTGGGCTTGGCCATTACCACTAATTTTGACTCGACCCGTTACAATTTAGCCGGACCGAATTTTATGATTTTTTAAGGAAAAATATAAATAATTAAAAAAACCTTTGCAAAACCCTGGACCTCAGCCTCTGTGGATGTCTACAAAACCCAGAAACGTTGCGGTTTCTTTCTCTTTCACCGCCAGCCAGCCAGCCTCTAGCCAGCAGAAAACAAAGTCCCTGCAAAAGAAAAAAGAAGAAGGAGAAATTGAGGAGGAAAGCTTGAAACATTAGTGACGAAAGAGCAATTGAAATGAAGGAATAGAATGAGGGAGATGAAGAGCTTTTTATCACTATCTACTTCTTCATCTGCTACAGTTTTCCATTTTCGTCCTCTCATGGCTAAGGTTCGTTCCGTTTCTCTTCTTCTAGTTTCAATTTAATTTTTCCAGTTTTACTCTCGTAGCTATGATTATTGATACCCTCCCATTAAATAAAAATTGATTTTTTTGAATATTTTGTCAACGAAATTTTTTTTTTATATAGCTTTCTGTTCTCTGCATAGCATAGTACAGTGATAAAGACGCTATCTTCACATTAACTCATGTCCTTGTTTTTTTTCTTAAATTGATGTTTGCAGTTACAATGTCGGACTTTTCAGAATTATCCAGCATCTCACTTGCCAATTGGTACTACTTGTCGTAATTACATGCAATGCTCACAGATTAAATTAAAAAAAGATAGACTCTCTTTCATTATCTCCATCAACCATTCTCAGAGTCTCACCAATGGAGGGTCCATGTCCATGTCTTCAGCCATTAATTCCCACTTAAGCCCTGGGAGCCTTTTAAATTATTGGTCTTTTAACAATGGTAATACACTGACTTCTCTTGAAAGTGGTGTATTTGCTAAGAGGCTTTTTTCAACAGCCTCAAGAGGGTCAAATAATAAGAATCAAAATGTGGGTGGATTTAGTAAACATTGGAAAAAGCCAAAGGCATCGGGTGCTGCTCATGATAAAGATGAAACTAACACAAACTCTCATATCTCGGCTTCTAAAGATGTTGATGCTGTTACTTCAACCGAAACAGCTGTTGGAGATGCAAAGCTGGGTTCAGCAGTTTCAAGAACGAGAAACAAAAAATCCAAAGTTAATGAAACAGAGAAGAAGGAATCCAAAAGCAAGAAAAACAAGGGACAAGCTTCTTTCACTGATGTTTCAGAAAAAGCTGCTGGGGCAAAATCTATGACAACTACTTCCCAATCAAAGAAGTCTCTTCCTAGAAAAAGTGGCCAGGTTGCTGCACGAGCTTCACAGGTTAGGATAATTGGTAGTTGAATCAGAAAAATTAGTTCTTTATCAACTTGCAATATGCTTACTAACACTGTTTTTTTTTTCAGAAAAAAGCAACTGAGGAAATGCCCAATGAAGTGCGTAATGGTTCAACAAAACAACAGTCCAACAAGAAAAACGGTAACTCTAGTATAAAGAGAACAACTAAAAAGGCAGTTAATGGATCAGCAGAGAAACAGAAACCCCAAAAGATAGGCAAATTGCAACCTTTTGCACAAGGGAAGCTGAAGTCACTATATCCTTCAGCGGGGAAATGTGTTGTGGTGGTTGAGTCTGTAACAAAGGCCAAGGTGATTCAGGGGTATCTTGGTGATATGTATGAAGTTTTACCTAGCTATGGTCATGTAAGGGACTTGGCTGCAAGGTCTGGATCTGTCCGACCTGATGATGATTTTAGTATTGTGTGGGAGGTTCCTTCTGCTGCCTGGACTCATCTTAATAGCATCAAGGTTGCACTAAGCGGGTATGATTTGTATCCCTTTCACCAGCTTCCTCTGAATGGTGGTGGTTATAGGAATATAGAATGTGTTATCAAAATTATATACTTTTAACACCCTGAGCTCTGACATAGCAAGTAAGGGGTGCTCCTTCTTGTAATTTCCACAGTTACAATTAAGTTATACAAATGAGTTTTGGACTGCTAGTAGCCTAGTCTGCTGTGACTTGTCTTGTATTGCTTCCTTTTCTTCTGTTAGATTTGTCTAAATTCTCTCGACCTTTTTGCCTTGTTCCTCAGAGCAAAAATTCTTATCCTTGCATCAGATCCTGATCGTGAAGGAGAGGCTATTGCTTGGCATATTATTGAGATGTTGCAACAACAGGATGCCTTACGCCAAGATCTTACGGTAGCAAGAGTTGTCTTTCATGAAATAACAGAGACATCCATAAAAAATGCTTTGCAAGCACCAAGAGGAATTGACGTAAACTTAGTTCATGCTTACCTTGCTCGGCGTGCTCTTGATTATTTGATTGGGTTCAACATCTCACCATTGTTGTGGAGGAAATTACCAGGTTGCCAGTCAGCTGGGCGAGTTCAATCAGCTGCATTATCACTTTTATGTGACAGGGAAATGGAAATTGATGAATTCAATTCGCAGGAGTATTGGACTATTGGTGCTAAGTTGAAGAAACAGGAGCAAGATTCTTTAGTGAATGCACACTTGACCCATTTTGATTCCAAAAAGTTGAATCAATTCTCAATTAGTTCTGACACAGAGGCAAAGGATATGGAACAGAAGATTAATTCTGCTGACTTTCAAGTTGTTGGCTCTAAAAAAACCAAAACACATAGAAATCCTCCCACTCCTTACATAACATCAACACTTCAACAGGATGCTGCAAACAAATTAGATTTTGCCACATCATACACAATGAAGGTTTGGGGGGATTTGTGCATTCAATTTTCATTTTTATTAACACTGTTAGAGTAATTTTTTTATTTTTTTATCACTCTCTAAATACTTATAGTAGATATGTTTGACTAACTCTGTGTTCTATTGCCTGATGATTATATTTTTGTGAGGCACTCTCAATTTTCTGTGACTACCTTAATCATAATTTATTCATCAACTAATATCTGTATCATATAGCATATTGTTATCAGGATGATGAGGAATAATACATAATAATTCTACTTTCGCTCTTCAATTCGAGGTGCCAACATGCTAGATGTTTTAGCTTGATAAAGACTGGAATTTTCTTTCTATATACGTTGTTGATATTTAGGACTAGCTATATTATGATATTTTGTACTTTAATTTGTTTATTTTTTTCCATTATGAAGCTGTTTTTTTTTCAAATTTGTTACTGTGTTCTTGTTCTGCATTGCATATTTAACTGTACCAGCACCTTAATTGTCGATTGTTTTTTTTTTTTTTAATTTATTCCCATTATAGCACCTCATGCCTGATATCACCACATATAATACTTTGTTATGGAGTGCAAAAGCTCTGCAGAACTCTTAAAATAGTGAAAGTGAAAACTCTATCGGATTACTTTATCTCAGATGATTTAGTGATTTTGAGTTCCTTTCGCAAGCATGCCGTCTTGGCTTAATGGATTTTGGTTATTCTGTCATCTGTCTGCAAATATAATGTATGCAAGTGTGTGTATCTTATATCAATAACTGAATGGGTGCTGTTGGGCATATATTATACTACATCAGAAAAACTGATTGGTGCACCTTTCTAATTGGAAAAATGATTGCTACATCATTTCTATGGCCATGTATTGCAAAATCCATGTGGCACCCACATGGCTGACAATTTTATCCATGATGTGAGTCTGTCTTGTTGGCACTCTGTGGTAAAGCTTTGCTGTATGGAAATGGGCATGGTTATTGAGCCTCCATGCCACATGGATTATGAATGAAAAAACAGGAAACCACTTATACATTAATTATTTCTTGTCTTTGGCTAGAAGATACCAATAGCATGACTTAAAGACAAGACTAAACTGTCTTCACATTTTCATCATTATGTGTTGTTTCTTATTTGTCCACTAGCTTGACCTTACAGTGAGCTTCAAGCTTACCTCATAATTTTTTCCTTGTTTAGTTCAATTTCATCTTTTGTTTTGACATTGTAAATAATGCATCAAAATGCAGGTCGCACAGAAGCTTTATGAAGGGGTTCAGTTATCAGATGGGAAGGCAACTGGGTTGATAACTTACCTCAGGACAGATGGACTGCATGTGAGTATCAATTTCGCTGCTTTTTTATTCCCTGGAATGCCCAATCAGTTGATGTTTGTCTTGTGTTCTGCAAGTAACTGATGGTGTCTGGGTCATGGCTCCATGTTTAATGTTTCTGTTGCATTTAGTCTTTCCTTTTGCTAAATTGCTTTTTTCCCCTTCCTAGATTTCGGATGAAGCTGTTGGAAACATACGTTCCTTGATCATTGAAAGGTGACTTGTATGGGATTTCTTCACTGCATTTATTGGATTTTTAATATTAGGGATGCCTTGTATGTTTGTCTCATATTCCTCCTTTCCTCTTCGTGACATCGCTCACTGTAGAATCTTCATTTTTCAAGGATAAAACATCTTTTATTGCTATATTACTTGCAAGTTGCTTTAGCTCAGCTTATTATCTTTTGATTGCCCCAACTTAGATGTTACTGAAACTTTGTGAAAGGTTTGAACTGGTCTTCATCATTTGGTAATTTTTAAATCCTGGGTGCTAAGATCCATATTTCACTTCTCTCTTGGCAATCAAGGCATGTGCTAGTTTTAGATGTCCTTTGTAAGAATGTAAGAAGAAAGATGACATATATCAATGCTCTTTGTATTTGGGAAGATAGGAATAGAATAGTGTCGGATGGAGCAAAGCTTTCTGAGCTCGAAGCACAATATGGTTTCTTAAGGAAGAGTCATAACATCTATTGATCTTTTTTACTTTCCACTAGAGGGGCTCTTTCATGTAGTTTCTTGGTTTTCCAAATTTTAGATTATTTCTCTTGCCATTGTTGTTAGCTTTTCTTGCATGGCCAGACTGAGGAGGTTGGAGGGGGTGGTAAATTAGGTGCTTCTCTTGCTTGCAAATCTTTATTAGTGGCTTTGGTGCATCTAAATCTTTATTCCGTACACTCCATTTGAGAAAAATCATCTAGATTTTGTGCTTTTCTCTTTTTCATTGATCTATCATTGATTTGCATCGGTTCCATGTTTTCTTGAATGCAACTTCTAATGCTGTCATCTTTTTTGTTGCGCGCACAAAAAAAAAAAGATACGGGCAAGATTTCGCATCGAAGGGTCCACGCAAGTATTTTAGGAAGGTGAAGAATGCTCAAGAGGCCCATGAAGCAATCAGACCCACCAATATTCATCTTTTACCATGTAAATCAAAAACTTTTCAATCTGCATGATGTATTCATGATTTTTTTTGAATTTGTGATGTAAATATGCCCCTTTTCTCCAATCTTTTCATACAGCTAAATAATCTTTAGAATATTTCTTGTTGACATCTAGCAATGCTTGTTGGAGTACTTGATGAAGATTCCTTGAAGCTATACACACTAATCTGGTCTCGGACAGTTGCATGCCAGATGGAACCTGTTACTATTGAGCAGGTGAGCACGTAACTTGTTATGATAGATTACCTTGTTTGTCCACTATACAACTGACATTAATTGTCTCCACTTGACACTTCTTCAATCTAACTAGGTGCAAGTTGACATTGGGAATGCTGGAAAGTCCATTGTTTTTAGATCTTCATGCTCAAGAGTTGAGTTTCCTGGATATCAGGCAGTTTATGGGGTATAAAACTGTTCCACTTATAATGTCCATTGTTTTTCTCCCTTAATGTTGAATGGCATGTGATTATAATGGGAATTGGTTTGATCTGACAACTCGTTGCATGATTATGTGTGTTCTAGGATGTTGAGGCTGGAGCTGTAAGATATAAGGAAAGTGATGCACTCAATCGTCAAGAGGCTTTTGAAATTCTTGATTCGCTTAAGGTAGTGGTTGTCATGTAGGCTATTTATTACTTGCATTCAAGAAAATAGATATCGAACTTTGAATCTTAGCTCTTGACCAATATTTCCCTGATATGACAATTCTTGTCATGATATGAATATTTCCCAGATTCTTTGAAATGGAAAAGTAACACTCCATCATCATGCCTATTTCTATCATGTTCCCAAAATTTTGTAAACAATCACTTAATAGCATCTATCTAGTTGGTCTGTGGAGTGTGCTTTCTCTAACTGAAATGTTTGTAGACAGGAGATTCATTGTATCTTGGTGAAGCAGATATGAAACAGCACTTTACTGAGCCTCCACCACGCTACTCTGAGGGATCACTGGTACATTTCTAATTATACTAAATGCATTATTAGACAAATTTCTTCAGGCATTTGGTTCCCCTTAACTCTGCTTTCTTGCTGCTCAAACTCATGACCTCTCCCTAGAAGAGGGACAGAGTACTATGTGATCCAGTTCAAGAAGCCTGCTTTTCCAAGTTAAATTCATTTTTTCCATGGACAAGTGTTTGAAATCTGTGCTATTCCTAAATGTAATAGACAAGTTTTGCTCTTAGTTGTTTTTATCAGATCTCTTTCTGCTTTTGAGGAATTCCCTTCCTCCATCTCTGTAAACTCACTGTGCCTCTCTAATAAAATTTATACAACATTTCTAAATGTCATTGGTGTTATCTAATTAAAGCAGCATGGAGAGAAGCTAGGAATGATGTATCTGATCAAGTGCATGCTTCCATAAGAATGTTACCATGGCACTTACTTGGCAAATCATGTCATAGTTTTCTTTAGAGAAATATGCATATCTTAACACAGAGAAGCAGAATTGTGTTGTTATGAGGTAAAGCCAAGGTATATGGTAAAGGGGAGTTTGTAGTGCTTTCTGTATACTAATTTTTAGATAAGATGAATAGTGTAAATGATACAATATGATCTTTTTTCCACTGCATGTATCTATCTGCATGCACTGGGAGGAGGGCCCATTTAATTTCTCACAAGGTTTTCCAACTCTTAAAAACTTTTCTTATCCTTATTTTTTCCTTCTTCTAAAAGGTTAAGAAGCTCGAGGAACTTGGCATTGGAAGACCTTCAACATATGCAAGCACACTGAAAGTCTTAAAGGTAATTGATTTGTTTAGGATTTTTTGCCTCTTCATTTTCTGTTGTAATAAGGAATGTCCAAATATGATGATGGCTGTAGTAATAAGTAATGATCTAGTGTAATTGCTCACAAAAAGCTTTTCTTCCATAATCAAACTGAATGGAGGGCGAATGTGAAGGATATTTAGGTTTTATTACGGGCAGCAGATTGTGAAGGATATTTAGGTTTTATTTTTTCCCTTTAAGAGAAGGCAGATTTAGGATCTCAAAAAAACATGAAACCAGAGGGCTAATGTCTGAGATTGAGGCATTTTTGTGGTAGATAAGGCTTATTTTTAATGGGAAAGGGTAAGGATTTTCAAAGTAGGTTTGTTATTTGTTAATAATGGCTAAACAAGGACTCATTTTGAGCCACATGAACCAACAATCTTCGAGTTGGCTTAAAAATTTAAATCAAGGAACATAAGGAAAGTATAATCCTACTTTGTGCTGCTTATCTATCATTCAGTTGGTTTTGCATGAGGTAAAAATACAGTAAACTTGCAATGCTGATATCTTTGGGCATTGCATATGTCACAAAATCTTGTTCTGCTCTGTTGTTTAGTATTCTGTTTTATGCAGTCGTCTATTAACATCTGATTTATACATGATGCCAGGATAGGAACTATGTGACTGTAAAAAACCGTGTACTGCATCCAGAATTTCGTGGTCGCATGGTACGCTCCAACCTCTTTCTGAATTACCTTGCATTTAGCATTCTTTCAATTACCTTATTGTCTGATAATGTTTTTGTTATGTTAATTTATATATTTTGAAAGAAGGAATCTACAATGGATCCAAAACGATGAATTAAGCTACAAAAGATGGCAAATAGGTGGATTAACTTTTTTAGCTTATTTTCCTTATTCTTTTGTCAAAGAGTGTCTTGCTAAGATTGATTTGGATTTCAATTCACGCACCTCAGTAATTACCGCTCAGCTATAAAAAATTCGCAGCTCAAACAATCACAGAGACATGAACCCCTACATTTTAAGCAACCCTCCTAATAAATAAATAAATAAAATGTGGTGCAAGTAGCAAAAGTTATAGTTTCCACTATTCATAAAAAATAATACAAGTGTATCACCTATTTATGATTGTTCATTGAGGTTCCGTTCTTGTCCTGCTTGAAATCTATGCTCGCACTGTGTACTGTGCTATGAGATAAGCTGGTATTTAAGAAAGTTTCTCTTAGTATCCATTTGTTTTGGGCTTTTCAGGTGTCAGCATTTCTCTCTCACCATTTTACTGAGGTCACGGACTACAGCTTTACTGCTGATATGGAGACTGAGGTAATTTAATTAATTTGCATTCAAATCTCTATACTTTTTCAGATGCTAGTCCTGTTTAAAAATGATATTATACATTTTTCTTCAAAAGTATAATCCATTTGCTTCTACTATTTGTAATCATGATTTATTAGTTTTCTCTCTTTTTATTCTGTTTTCACCAATTTCAATGGTAGCACTCCATTTCTTGCTTATTTCAATCTGTATGGCGGTTATTAATTTCTTTTTTGTCCATCTTACCTGCAGCTTGACAATGTTTCTGCTGGCTTAACTGATTGGAAAGGCCTTCTAAAAGATTACTGGACACGATTTCAGTTGTATTGTAGCCGTACTGAAAGTGTCCATATTCACCAGGTACAGTCATGTCTTTGTTGAAGGTTCCAAATACATTGCCCCTGAGACTTTAATTTTTTTTTCTTCATATTACTAGTGTGAATTTCAATAATTATTCTCACTTTTTTAATTTGTTTCCAGGTGGAGAAGATGTTGGAGAGAACATATGACCGCTTTTTGTTCGGTTCACTCCCTGATAAAAGCAGAACATGCCCAAGGTAGCATATGCTGCTATTTCATTTGTTAATGGGTGATGAAATGGGTTTTAATTAATCCTAACTTTGTATTCTGTGACATGTCTCATTTTGATAATCATCATTCTGACAAGTGATCTGACTCCAATCTTTCTTTGGATTTGTTTCAGCTGTCTGGAGGGCACTTTGATATTCAAAGTAAGTAGGTTTGGTGCAGGCTATTTTATTGGATGCGATCAACACCCAAACTGCAAGTGAGTATAGTCTGCCTTTTGCGTACCCTCACATTCACATATTTCTAGAATGAGTTCTTCAGTTTAATTTATTAATTGAATTTTCTTTTTCTGTTATATGCTGAAGTAAATAAGTGGCAAAAGATATAGAAGCTCGCTCCAAGGCATATCTGTCTAGTTTTTTTTCTGGTCACTAATTTCTGATATTTAAATACTTGATGATAACCTACTATTTCTTTTTGTTCTTTCGGTTTGTTAAAAGGTTCTCTTAATTATGACAGTAGATTTACTTTTCTGAGAACAGCCCCTCTTTCCTTTTTTTGGTCGCAAATAGTTGAGTTTTGCTGATCAATGTGATAGGTACATTGCAAAGACGTTATATGGTGATGATGAGAAAGAAGAAACTCCTCAAAGTTCTAGTGTTGATGAACCAAAACTGCTTGGTGTTCATCCGACTTCCAATGAAAAGGTTTTCCTTAAAAAACTAGCTCTTTGCATCAGAGTACTGCTTCCACTAACCAGTGTAATTGGTATGCCTTGATTTTGTTTGTTATTTCATTTAAGTTGACAAGAAATGTGTCCCCTTATATTTTTTTGTAGGTTCTTTTGAAGAATGGTCCTTATGGATACTATGTACAGCTTGGAGAAGACAGGAAGGGTTACGCTCCTAAAAGATCTTCTGTTTCTCATGTATGTATAGATTTACTTGCATGATACATGCAATTGTTTTAGAACCTCATTTTGCTTTCTGATTCCATTTATGATGATGCAATGTTATGTATACATTGTCCATTTCTTGGCTCGTTTTCCTTGTGGCAAATCTAGAGGTGTCAGCTGCCATGCTCCTCTGCCCACCAGCACATTTTAGTCATTATTGGCATGTTTTATTCTTTGAGATTTTGTACTCCCGCCTTTTTTTCTGTCCTGCTAGTTTCTCTTTGGATGGATACAATGTGTTCTTGGAAATGCACTTGGTGCCATGCTGTCAATTGCAATTTGCAAACAATTATTAAATGGACCAAATTTTTTTCTTCTTAGATAAAGGATGTGGGTGCTATTACTCATGAAGTTGCTCTCAACTTGTTACGCTACCCTCTGACATTGGTATGCTCATAAATCTCTCTACAAATTTATCTTTCCTTTGCCTCTAGCTATTGTTTCACTCAATTATGTTTCCTTTTTGCTAGGGTGACCATCCAAAGGATGGGTATCCTGTGATGATAAAGCTCGGAAAGGGAGGATACACAGTTAAACATCGTCGTACAATGGCTTCTGTTCCCAAGGTATGTCTTGTTTAGCATTTCTTTGTGTTGAATTCAGCAGTGATGCTGAGATGTTTCTACAATCTAGCCTCATTACTCAACTATTTTTTTTTTTTTTTGAGAATCTTTCCTCATCAATGTTGTCTAACATTATTACTAGTTCATTATTTATTAGATGCAACTTATCATTTTTGTGAGTTTATAGTTTCATGTTACTTCACTGCTTATGATCACAGTGAAGAGGGGGATTGTTGGTGTTATTTGGAAAGGAGGCTATAAAACAGTAGTTTTATGCATGAAGTGAATGATGAACATCAAACACAATCGATTGTTAACCCAAGACCTTTTCTGTTATCGCACTACATAGTATATCTTTACAAATCTCCCCTTGATGAATCTGTGAAGCAACTAATAGTTCTAGTATCTTCATATAACTAATCATGTTTGGGGTGTGATTTGAAACATATGCAGAACTTGAAGCCGGAGAAGATTACAATGGAGAAAGCTTTGGAGCTTTTATCAGGTAAAAATGTAAGTCATTCTGGCCGGCCGAAGAGCAAGCCGAAAGTAGAAGAAGCTGTTGAGGCCATGTAGAGTGGAGGGTAAATAGTAAAAATACATTGAATCATTTTTGGTTCATACATTGACATAATCAATCAATCTGTTGAAGAACACTAACTTAAAAGAGTTACAGCAGAAGAAAGAATTGGTCTACTGAGAAGGGTTTTAGCTCCTGTACGAGCATGGAGAGACTTTTATTTTTTTTTAAAAAAATTGTATAATAGTGCAAGAATAAACAATTTTGTTGTAAGGTAACAATTGAATTTCTTTTAAGGTTTTTTTAAAGACAGTCTGGTAAGGTTGCCCATTTCACAGAGACTGGCCATTACCCTCCTTTTGCCTTGTCGAGATGAGCATAACAAACGCTATAAAAAGCTCTATCCCCGTTTGGCATTGCCTTCCAAACGAGGGTAAGATAAATTTTGAATTTTTTTTTTTGTTAAAAAAAATTATATTTTTAAATGGTTATGATATATTAATGTAAAAAATATTTTTTAAAAAATAAAAAATATTATTTAAATATATTTTTAAATAAAAAAATATTTTAAAAAATAATTGTTATCATATTCTTTAATAAAAATAAAAACATTAATATGTGTTTCTAAAAAATTATGTATTTAGATTGGGAATGATTTGCATTGCATTGCTGAAAGGGCTACTTTATTTTTTTATATTTTAATAGTAGTTGTTTTTTTAAAATATTTTTTGTTTAGAAATATATTAAAATTATTAGTTTTTTATTTTTTAAAATTTATTTTTTGATATATCATATTAAAATGAAATATAAAAAAATAATTTAAAACTAAAATTTTTTAAAAAATGCAACAAATAATTCTTGATCTTAACAATGAAAATTATTTTTGTTTTAACGAGTTCAGCCTGAGCAGATTATTAAATGAAAGTAAAAGGAAAACAAAAAAAAAAAATTTACTTGAAAGGAAAGCAAACAATATTTGGTATGCCATGGCATGATGATGTGTTGAGGATAGATTTGTAGACTAGAAGGAATGTTGCATGCAAATACAATATTGATAATCTCCGAAATTTGATCTTATTACATAAATAATATCATTTTAAAATTAATTAAATTAGCAAAAAAAAACTTATAGTAGCAATAAGTATGTAGTAGTGAGATTAATTAATAAATAAATAAACAAATTATTACCGGTTGTTATTTTATCGTAGCTGAAGCTGAAAGCGTTCAGGGACATAACCCGAGTAACCAAGACCCATACAACAAAGAAAGGTTAGAGAGAGAGAGTTGTTGGCGATCAATCGTCATCGTGGTGGTGGTGAGAGAGCATCAACAAGCATTGCTTCAACAAAATAACAGCAACATCATCACATGTATCATCAGCATCACCATCCCGCCCTCGTCGCCGCTGCCATGTCTCAGGTCTCTCCCTCCCTCCCTCTCTTTTTCTTAAATTTTCAATCTTTATTTGTTTTGAGGCTTCTTTTCCGCTTCAATCACCTTTTTTTTAATCCATTCATTAATTATACGATTGAAATAAAATTTTATTGATTTGGATTCCCATTTTCCCATATAATAATTATATTGTATTGTATTGTATTGCAGATGGAGCCCATCCCTGGTGGGAATCTGCCTCCTGGTTTTGATTCTTCTTCTTGTCGCAGCGTGTAAAGCCCCTTCCTTTTCTCGTATTTTCTTTTTAACCTAATCTCCCTTCCCTTCCTAAAGCTAAAGCTTTTAGCTTTTTATTTATTTATGGTGAAAATCATACAAAGATATTTGCATGCTCTTATTTTACCTTTGCAATTTCTAGTACTAATTCTGTGTCTTTCCTTCCTATAGTTATGTTGGAAATATTCATGTCAACGTCACTGACAAACTTCTTGCTGAAGTTTTCGCCACTGCCGGCCCTCTTGCTGGATGCAAACTCATCAGGAAGGATAAGGTCCCTTTCTTTCTTTCTTTCTTTCATTACTGCTATGCTCAACTCAACTCCCCTTTGCTTTTTAACCATTGATTCTCAGACATTTTTCTTCAAGTTCTCAACTTTAGGATGATTTTAGTGTTCTGCATTGCCTAATAGTATTTGAGCTCGGAAAAACGAAACTTTATCATGAAAGTCTGAGGATGACTATTCACTTGTATTTCTATATGTGGTATTTCTTTAGGATGATTTTGTGCTGGTCTTATCTGTTTTCTTTGTCTTATATTCTTTTTCATAATGCTACCTGCACATGTTTGATGGTTTGCGCTAATTGCAGTCATCATACGGTTTTGTGGACTACCATGACCGATCATCTGCAGCACTTGCAATAATGACATTGCATGGACGCCAACTGTAAGTTTTCATATCTCCGTAATTATACTTGGTCGTTTTTGTACCTGTAGCCTAATTGATTCATTCACTTGACAATCTAAAACAAATGTGAGAAAATCTTTGTAAATAGTATACTTTGTGCCACTGATCCTACTAATTTCAAGCATTCTCTTCTGGACTAAGCCCTCACTTCAGAATTGGTAGAATTAGTAATTTGATTGCATGTCTTGTATTGAGTAATTGAGTAATTGAGGTTTGCAAATAGGCTATACAACTCTATTTAATTTTTACTTGGTTGTAAGTGCTACCTTGTTTTCTGTGTAAACTCATTTTTCATTTTTGAATGTCATTGATTTTATGTTTTTATACTTTATTAATATACTTTCCAGTTACGGTGAGGCGCTTAAAGTGAATTGGGCATATGCCAGCGGCCAAAGAGAGGACACATCAGGTTACTTTCAGTTTCATTTTTTCAGCTGTTTTTCAATGCCCCTTGCTTGTTCATGGTTTTTGATGGGTTATCCTTTCATCTTGTCAGGGCATTTCCACATATTTGTTGGTGATTTGAGTCCAGAGGTTACTGATGCAACTTTATATGCGTGCTTCTCGGTCTTTCCTAGTTGCTCGTAAGTTCCTTGCTTTCTGTTTCTTGTTATCCTGTATTTGTAATGGGTTGGGTCAAGTGCAAACAAAGTATTTTGTAATTTGGCATTTTGCACTTTTTTGTGTATTGTTCTTTAAGCAATACCTTCAAATGTGTTAATACTATAAAACAATTAGGCGAAGCTAATGATGCTCTTTTGCTATTTGTGACGCTTTTATGCATACCCGATTATGCCTGTCCATTTAAAAAGTTGTTAAATGCAGTGCCGGGTACATATTTCATGATCCTAAAACACTTAAGGACACTGTTGAGAAACAAAACACGAATCACTCATGTGGGAAAGGAAGCTGTCATTGAAATGTGAATGGCTAAATCACACTGCGCTTGTGATTTTGTCTAAAACTCCAAAAGTATTTGTAACAACAAATGGTTCTCTTTGATTGATGTTCACAATCTTGGTTGGCATGTTAAAGCAGACTGCTACCATCTCTCTTATGTTACTCATGTCTTACGATCCTCTTTGGCTGTGTAAAAACACCAGGCTGTTGTTTTTGTTCCAAAAACCTTACATTTGTTTTCATAACGTGTGTCATTTGCAGTGATGCAAGGGTCATGTGGGATCACAAAACTGGACGCTCAAAAGGATATGGCTTTGTTTCATTCCGTAATCAGCAGGTACTGTTTTCCAGTTATCAGTAGCTGCTGAATCAAACTTGTTATTCAATTCAACAAAAGCCCAAGAAAGTGAACTGAAATGAACTAGTTTTGCAGTTATCGCTTTATTGCCATCTATTTCTGATGTGATTCCAAAATGAGGTTTTAGGGTTGTGGATTTATTGCTTAATTCATTTTATACTTTATGAACTTGTTACACAATGTATTAACTTGTTTAGGAATTGAAGATTTTATGGTTAACAATGTTTCGCTTGGACATTGTGATATTGAGGACCTCTTCTAGAATGTTTGTACTTTTCTAGTTTATTTGGAGATATAAAGATCCATAGTGAAATTCTTTGTTTTTATTTTTCTTTTTATTTTTTGATAAATCCATTTGCAATGTTTTTCTTATTAAATAGTGATTGGTTTTCCAAGAACAAATTGAAGAATGGCTTAGACATCCCGTGGCATGGATACTCTTATGTTGTGATTTTGCCATTTGGATGTTAACTGAAATTTCTTAAGAATTTGCTTCAGCCATAAACTAATTTACTGTAATTCTGATCTGCAGGAAGCACAAAGTGCTATTAATGACTTAACTGGTCAGGCATATAACTTTCATCCTTGGTTGCTTGGTTTTGCTATTCTGAGTCATCTGGGAACGATTAGTGCAGAATTTTGACGAGTCTCATTCTGAACTATAGGTAAATGGCTTGGAAACAGGCAGATAAGATGCAATTGGGCAACTAAAGGTGTTGGTTCCAATGAAGATAAGCATAACAGTGATAATCAAAATGCAGTTGTTCTTACTAATGGATCTTCAGGTACCATTTTCTTGTAATTCAGCCCGGATTATGTAAAATAACATTTCTTTGCTTGATCTAGAAGTTCTTTGAGCCTTAGGTAGTTCCTAGATGGGGTTAGTTCTCTCTCTCCTTCGGTCCTTTCTGTATCAAGTATGAAAGGGATTCAATCTGGTGCCACTTGAGATAATGGCAAATAATTAAGAACTGTATTATTTCTGTATTTCATATCAGCACCCATGGTTCATAGCTATTTGCTACTGAACAAGCATGCATAGATAGGTGACTAGCTCATTTCAAGTTCCTAAAGTGTTTTGCCAGTCCCTGCTTTCATGAAGTAGACTGAAGTGTTTTTTCTGTTTTTTTTTTTTTTTTCATTATTGCATTCAGTTTGGCTTATCATAAGTTCTCTTTGATCTTCTTTTTGGCATAATTTTCTTCAGCTACAATCAGTATTGAATTCAATTTTTCCACTCAAGAGTTCTGAATTTGAGTTGAGCTATTTCCTTAGTATTGAGTTATTAAAATAGATATCTTTTGTAAATGTGTGCTTGGAGAGTTGAATGCTGACAGAGTTTTGCTTTTGTTTCTCGGTAAGCAGGAAGTCAGGAAAACACTAATGAGGAGGCTCCTGAAAACAACCCTGCATATACCACTGTCTATGTCGGCAATCTTTCTCATGTGGTAACTGGAGGATGAATAAAGGAATATATTTATTGTACTGCTTTCTACATGTTTAGGCTGAACCCTTTTTTGTTATCTTGGAAGAGGAAACTTTGATTTCCAATATCACATTTCTTAAGCTAACAGAAACTTTTTATGGTGCTATAGGGACTATTATATCATTGTCAAGACATTCTCAAATTATAAAAAGTGTTTTAGGAAGTTCTGGTTTTGAGAATTATTGGTTTCCTGTGGAATTTTCTTTAACTTCTTTTGGTCTCTATCTCTCTCTCTCTCTCTCTCATTCCTTTTCGTTTAAGTCCTGAATGGAAGTGAGTTAGATGTTGGCTCCTCGGCTCTGTACTTTCTGGTTGACAATTTGGTCTGTTCGATCAGGTTACTCAAGCTGAGCTGCATGGTAATTTTCATGCCCTTGGGGCTGGAGTAATTGAGGAGGTGCGTGTCCAGAGAGATAAAGGTTTTGGATTTGTTAGATACAACACTCATGAAGAAGCAGCCTTCGCCATTCAAATGGGCAATGGAAAGATAGTTTGTGGAAAGCCCATGAAGGTCAGACATGATATTACTTGACGGGTTTTCTTTTTCTTTTGCCTATTAGTTCCTATCATGTCAACATTGGTGCTGTATTGTGCAGTGCTCATGGGGTAGCAAGCCAACCCCTCCTGGAACAGCTTCAAATCCATTGCCACCTCCAGCTCAACCATATCAGATCGCTCCATCAACTGGTATAAACCAAGGCTACTCTGCAGCTGATTTGTTGGCCTATCAGCGCCAACTTGCCTTAAGCCAGGCAGCTGCATCTGGCCTTTCAGGCCAAGCTCTTGTACAGCTGACCGGACAGCATGGCCTATCTGCAGCTTCAATGGGCTTGAGCTCCAGTGGGTCCCAAGCTCTGTATGATGGATATCCTAACAGTTTGGCAGCAGCTCAGCAGCTCATGTATTACCGTTAATTGTAGGGCTATTTTTGGATGATTTTCTTTTGTGGGTATCTTTTCTTCTTTGAGTCATGGAGTTCTCTAAACTGAGTCTTTAATTACCTTTATCTGTGTTATATCGTGTAACATGTAATTTGAAAGGGGCATTTTTAAAACGATGCCCATCTCTTGGATTGAGTTTATTTTACTCTGATCAATCGTTCGGCAAACCTTGTCAAGAGTTGTGATCGTTGCCTCAAACTCATGCTGTGGGTGACCTCCCTCGCTTTTTCGTTAATAGAATAGTAAGGCCCTCTTGTTTATGTTACTCACAAGGAATGAACAATAAATCTTGCATGAGAAGAAGCGCCTTGTGGTTAAATGAAAGAGTAGTGTGTGTGCGCGTAGTTGTACTTTCCTCTCTAGGAAGAAACTAGATACGTGTAAAATTGTTGTTGTTCGCAGCAGCTCATAGTTAAGTATCGGAGTGGAGAGGAGCGTTTCGAGCAAATTGCAGTGGAAAGGTGGTATTAAAAACAATTATTAATGCTTCTTAGAAGTTAGGATTTTTTTTGCTACATTACTGGATTACTATTCTTTTTAGTTTCTTTTCTTTATAATATTCATTACCTATTGCCGATTTTATATTTTTTTTAATTTCTTTTCTATTATAATATTCATCAGTAGTTGCTTGCTTGCTTGCTGTTTTTCACACCAAAAATGAAGTCAGGTTAAGATTCTATACGTCAACTTGTTATTATCAGATGATTCAACTAAGTTGATTTTATGAAATCATCCTTTCTTAATCCAATCATCCATGTTTGCATACTCATATGGTTTTTTTCAAAATAGTTTTTTTTTTAAATATATTAAAATAACTTTTTAAAAAATTTTTATTTTTAATATCAACAAATCAAATCCATAAAAAAAATATTAATTTAATACGCTTTAACAAAACAGTTTCACACCCACTTTAAAAAATATATTTTTTTAATTTTTTAACATTAACCTATCAAATTTATATATATAAAAAAAATTAAAAAAATATTCTTTCATGTAAAAAGTCAAAACAGTTTTTAGCTTCAAGCGGAGGCTTGGACATTGATTGGCAAGAATAAATCAAGTCCAAGCCCGCCTACTACTACAACTCAAAAGTGATCCAAACTCACCAAAAATAGGTCCAAATGACTAGCCGCCAAGTAACAAAAGGAAAGTCCCTGCAGAAATTAGAGCAGCCGCTGTGGTCATGGAGAAGGAGCTGAGGAGCAGGAGGCCTCATAATCATGCTCTACTGAAAGTAGATTACATTACATCCAATCAAATTTGATGAACTGATCTTCTTGTGATATGTCATTGTGTTCACACCAATGAGGGTAACTTTATTGTAAGACCCAAACTTTTAAATAAACTCAAGTTTACGTCAGTCCAAACCCAACCTAAGTTAACCTAGGTATATAAAGAAAAATTGTAACAGAATTACTATTTTTTCTTCTAAATCTTGTGGCCGCCGTGACCCTCTCTTTATTAAACCAAGGATTTTAGTTTTTGATCTTGAGTTTTGGGTTTAAGAAAAGTGAAAGTAACAAGTAAGTGATTCTCTCTCATGTTATTTTTAATTATGATTTGTTTATGAAAGGAGAGAGAGAGAGAGAGAGAGAGAGAGAGATTAGGGTTTATAAGGATTAGAAGTTTATGTTGTTAAAATTGATTTATGATTATTAAGGGTTTAATGTTAGGTGATTAATTAGTATGTTGTTAGAAATAAGGATTTGTGAGTTGATTTGTTTGAATTAATTTTTATGGGTTAAGAAATTCATTGTTACCTTGCTGGAAAATCTGGACAGAATGGTCTTGAGATTGAAGATGACCAAATTTTATTTTGGTCCTTGATTTATGAAAATTACAGTTTAGTCCCTAAACTTTGGGAAATTATAATTTGACCCCTAAATATATTTTGAGATTCTGGACAGTGTTATTATGAGATTAAGGATGATGAATCTCAGTTTGATAATTGATTTGGAATATTTTCAGTTTGGTCCCTCAATTTTAGGAATTTACATTTTAGTCCCTAAACTTTATGAAATTTCAATTCGGTCCCTGGTACGTTCTAGACAGAATTTAGGATGGTTTATGGGTGAAAATTCAGTATGGTTACCTATTTCCAGATTGATCCTCCAATTTTAGTAAAATTACGTTTTGGTCCCTATTTTGGAAAATTGT
>Ga0325403_1001525_pt1 | contig 19421 bp, 11 predicted proteins | sample PopdelMetagenome_19_FD_205665 | JGI IMG/M metagenome (GOLD analysis project Ga0325403, IMG submission 205665) | Populus deltoides microbial communities from Bellville, Georgia, United States - Xylem-PdKOR-R4 | ecosystem: Host-associated > Plants > Phyllosphere > Stem > Wood/Secondary xylem...
TTAAATGGGAATCGATCTCGAAGACCTCAATTCTACTCTAGGATTTTAATCCTAAAATACTAATTTTTTTTTTTTTTTGAGAATTCAAATATTAAACTTTGATTTTAATTTCGAAAATATAGACTTTATTAGACAATCCATGGCCGTTAATGGACGAAAAGGTCAGCTTTGACGAGACAGAAGCTACGGGGCCTATGGGTCTATGGGATTCGTGAACAAATGCTACAATCAACTCAATTTATTGCGTGTCCTTCACTCGCAATTGCCATACCTAATTAAGGGATTTATCTAGGAAACGTATAAATTATTTAATTACTGGTTAAACATGTGAAATATTTTTACTAGAATAATTATTATTTTTTTAATATTAGCCTGATTAAATTTAAATTAATTTTTATCAGCTCAACTCAATCGTTAAAAATTTAATTATATCAATCAGGTTTTATGATATTAATGTTTTGATTGTTTTAATTAGAAATTCAATTTGGATTAACTTTAAATTTTATGTTTTAAAAATTAATTCATTGAATTGGGTTTAGATTTTTTTCTATATAATTCATGTGCTTCATTGACTAGTTCATTTAGTGTGGAGAAAAGATTAAAAAAAATTATACATAATTTTAACAATAAATAAAGCATCCTTGACCTCACGCTCGAGTGACGGAGACAGGAGAAGACTACCAATTTATTACCGGGTAAACTTAGTTTTCTAGTGTTTGATAAAGTCCAGCAATCTCCCCATCAAAGTACCCCACGACATGATGCGAGTGGGGCTCCATCAATTGACATGCCTGTATAAGGGATATTTTCAGGCACTGCGATTGCGCGGTAGTTAATGATTTTAGATTTTTTTTAAATAATTTTTTATTTAAAAATACATTAAAATAATTTTTTTATAACATCACCACATTAAAAATATTAAAAAAAAAACAATTTAATATATTCTTATATCAAACATGTCCTTAAAAAGCACTCAAAAACAATTTCAAAAAAACTCCTAAATGTTTATGATTTTGTAATTTGCAAAGATAGTATTGTGATGAACCCACACAAGCCTTTTCTTTTTAATATTTATGATTTTATTTTCCTTTAATTCAAAATGTTTTTAAACTTAATTTAAAATAAAGTTAGAACTCCATTTGCTTCGCATAAAATCAATCTTTACAATCAAGTGGAATGCATTTTCAATTTTTTTAAATATCCTAGTTGAAAATGCATTCCACTTGTTTTATACACACACCAATTATAAGTTAGATATTTTTTTTAATGTAACAAAAATATTTACACCGTAGAAAACTATTTAGTATTATTATTAAATTTGACCCAACAAGAAAATTTTAAAGTTTATCGATTTAATTTTTTATATAACATAAGTTTATAATTAAATTACATGAAGATTACTTTGATATAATCCAGTCAATTTGACTAATTCAAAAGTATCTCAACTAAATAATTAATTTTTATTACCATGTTTTACGTCACATCCTAATTACTATAATTCAATATATTTCTCTTTTTATAATTCTCATTTAAATTTGAATTCAAAATAACAATAACACGGGAGATAAATGAAGTTATCAGTTGTCCAATATTTTAAGAACACATTTTTAATTTTATAATCATAATATTTTTCAAACTTGAATTTTTATTTAAAAATATAGTTGTTAAATTCAATTTAAAGTTGATATAACTAGATAATTAAATCATCATTCATCAAATTAACTTTTAAAATCAATATATTTATAAATTTATTTTTAGAAGAAAAGATAAAAGATAAAAATCTCAAAAATTATTTTTTTTGTCCAATCAAAATTTGTTTGGCTCATGACATAATCATATATATATATATATATATTGGTGTGAAATTTTGAAATTCTAATCATTCCCGCAAAAAAAAAAAAAAAGCATCTTCTCTTATCACGTCAAAAACTCGGAAAAATTCAACTTATCGAAAGGCGGCTAAAGAATCTTTAGTGGCAATACGGTAATAAAATCCAGTACCAACCCCAAGAATTATAAATTTGGACAAGGCTAAGGAAATTTTCGTATTTCTAATGTAGATAATGACCTCCCATCACGTGACACGCCACGTCTCACCTCTCCCGTTCAGATCTCCGGCATCCCGGCCCCACATTTCGCATCGATCTTATCTTCACAAACGTGTCCAATCCATTCATTTGCCACGTCACTTCATCACTTCTTGTCCAAATCAACGGTCCAGATATAACCAGACTGGCTCGAACCTTAACGCCCCACTTCCTCTTTAAATATGCCCCTCTCCACTCCCTAAGTTCACTCCCTCTGTCCGCTGCTAGCCTAAAACTACGCCGTATTTGTAAACGGGCGGTGTCTCTTTCCCCAAATTACGCCGTTTTTTTTTCTAACGTGCGCCATGAGTCTTCTTGATCATCTCTGGGACGACACCGTTGCTGGTCCTCTTCCGGAAAACGGCCTCGGGAAGCTACGGAAGAAACCGAGCTACGGTCTCCGGCCAAACTCCGGCAAGGGTACGCAAACCAATTATTGCCAAGACGATCATTAACCATAATAAAATGATGAAATCAACTGATTTGAGTCGGACGGTTCCTGTAAATAAGAGAACTGGAATGATTTTTTTTTCTTTGCACGCCGTGAAGAAGATTCGAATCTCATCATTACAATCTAATTTTGATTTCTTTAATAATCTTTTTTGTTATGAATAGAATCTGATGGTAGTGGTGGTAGCGTGATGAGGTCGTACGGTGGTGAAGCGACGACGGAGGAGACGAAGAAAGTGACAAGGAGTATCATGATAGTAAGACCACCGGGATACCAGAATAACGGTTCCTCTGCTACTCCCCCGGCGTCACCAGCTGGTTCTACTCCTCCGGTGTCTCCTTTCTCTGGTAAGACAATAATGCCCTTTGGTTTTTTCTTCTCCCCCGAAAAAGCGGAGACTAAGGGTAGTTTTGTCATTTATGGGTCAAGTGTACTACGGTGATTGTTTAATTTGGCGGGGTGATGCAAGTTGTGTGTTTGTTTGTTTAATTGCCGTTTTAGATAATGACATTCATGTCCCTTTCAACGTTCAACTATGCATGGGATGGTATTGATCTATGCCCTACATTAATAATTTTGATATTAATGTTGCTAATTTTTGACTTGGCATCCGCATTTTATTTAGGGTTTGGTTGGCATATCACATCAAGATTATGTGTAATGGATAATGGTAGGTAGACATTTTTTTTGTGGACTATAATAATATATAGTGTAGTTCATTTTTTATAAATATCACATGTTCTTGATGAAGTTAAAATGAAACTATTTGCTAGTCAATCTAGGTATCATCACTTGGATTGCGTGAAATATATATATTTTTTAATACGATTAATTTAGCTAGCTAAGAAATAGTAGCTTTTAATTGACAAAGTCAACATGATCTTACAAAGAAATGAAAACTATCGATAACTAATGTGATGTCACTACTGAACGAGCACAGGACGTGGGATGTTTCTGAAGTTTGGGATGTTACTGGTTTTAGTTCGAACACAATAAGATTAATTACTCTATGAAAAGTTGGTGCAAGGCATCCCGTATTGCCACATTATGATAATTGCTACTTCCATAATTCTATTGATCTGTATGCTTTGCTAGTGGGAATATATACATATACATATACATATACATATATATGTTTGAGGTTGAGGATAGTTTAATTGATTCTATGGTGCTTGGTAGCCTGTTGTTGTCTCATTAATTGCACTCTATAGAGGTCTAGCCAGCCACATGGTTTCGTTACCTACCACCTTGCACGTTCTTTTGTTACCTACCAGACTGGTAATCTGGGAGAAGTGAGGATGAGTGAACCTGGTCACTGACTTAAACCGATTGTATTTTGTTAAGGAAGCAGAGAGTCCTTTCGGTTTCGAAGAAGGTCTACGTCGGACGCATACGAGAAGACAACCGAGGTTGGACCCAGAATTCCTACTTCTCCTTACGGCGAATGATATATGAGCCTTTTACATCTTCTCCAGCATCTCTAAGTATTTTCTCACCTCTCTACGTCCTGTTTGTCTGGGTTTGTAGTGTATCCAAGTGCGTGTTTTTGTGTAGTTGATAAAAATGCCGCGTTTCGAACCTTATGCCTACGTGTTGATGGCCAGTGAAACGGGTCGTAAGTTGTAATATATATGTAGAGTTGGTATTCCACAATGCAGCTTCTCGTTGTCTCTCTGTATATGTAGCTCTTCTCATATTCGTCCGTTGCTAGCCTTTTCTGTGTGGATGCAAGTCTAGACGGTACGTGTTTGATAAAGTAAAAGCCAATAAATGTAGTAGTTGAGGCTGCTATGGTGAGAGAGAGCATCAAGGATGGACTTGGTGGCTCTGATGAAATGATAACTTATTATTATTGCTTTTCTTCCAATTTGATAAGAGGGGCATGATAAGTATCATGCTGTCAACAATAAAGTGGGGTTTGGCTCTGAATCAAGTGGAGGGACCACGACGCAATTTGTTGTTCAAGAGCCATCAGGTTGGAAGAAATGGGACCCCCTTTAAGTCATGGTACTGAGGTATGTACTGTTCGTTCTCTTAGATTCATCTAAAATTAGCAGAAATATATCTGAAGTGAGTATAAGAAATAACGAGGCATCATAACAAAATCAATACTATCGGCACGAAAATCCCACATGAATATTGCAAATTTCTTTGTTTTATCAATGGAAATGTGAGTGCCAAGCTTTTAGCTTGATGGCTTCACTTTGAGATGTGAAGGAATGTTTTTGTAGGCTCAAGGCTATGTTAGTTTTGAGAACCTGTCAAGCTTTCAGGATATTTTCTTTTTATTAGTAAATAAATCTGATCATCATCAAAATATTCCCTCAAGCTCCCATTGCAGTGATTCTAGCTATGCTAACCATTATCAATGTGGACGATGTAAAAAAAAAAAAAAACAATTTCGGAGGAAAAAGAAAATTGAGGGCTTGACTTGATTAGTATAAAGGTTCATTTCTAACTTGATTATCTTGTGCTCGAATTAAAAAGAAGTTGTAAGAAAAAACAATCTTAAAATAACATCTATTTAGATAGGATTTCTGTATAAAATCTAATTAGGCAAATCTAAATAGTCAACGCATAAAACAAATTAACAGAACAATCTGTGAAATTACACTTTTGTCTTAAATTTGTGTTTTCATGGTTAATCTATCATTTTAGGATTGTAAAGTGGCATCTTTTTTTTTCACAATTAAATTAATTGAATACATTTAAAAGAAAAAAAAAACTGCAATTTAGGGACATTCTTTGGTTTCACATTTTAAGCATGTTTTCTCCGAGCATGGCAATATGAGTCTATTCTTGAGATTTATTTGATCTGATAAATAAAATAAAAAACTTAAAAAGTGGTTGCTCCACCACCCGCAAGTAGGGTGAGCAAAAAAAACTTATAAATTGATTTAACCAAGAAAAAAAAATTAACTGAAAAAATCAAATAAAAAACCCGATTAGAATATTTAGAAAAACTTCCGGTTTGGTTTGATTTTGGTTGCATAATGCTTAAACTGAGTAATTTGAACCGAACCGGTTTAAATTAAAAAATCTATAAATACTCCTCAGTCCTCACAATCACAGACAAGCCACACGGGCCATACCACATTTCAATCCTCACAGTAGCACAACTTCCCACAACACTCAAAAGTCTACGAACTCTACACCTAATTAATTATTCGTTCTTCAACTACACTTACCCAAGCTCTCACAAGTCCACTTACGTCTCACAATTAATTCTTCAAGTGAAGAACAATCACAGACAAGCCACACGGGCCATACCACATTTCAATCCTCACAATAGCACAACTTCCCACAACACTCAAAAGTCTACGGACTCTACACTTAATTAATTATTCGTTCTTCAACTACCCTTACCCAAGCTCTCACGTCTCACAATTAATTCTTCACGTGAAGAACACAACACAATTAATTCTTCACAGCACACAACACTCATAATTAATTCTTCGTTCTTCAAAGTTCAACCACCCCAACCCAAGCTCCCACATGCCACACATAACATTCCAATCTTCATACCTCCCACAACACTCAAAAGTCTACAGACTCTACACCTAATTAATTATTCGTTCTTCAACTACTCCACCCAAACTCTCACAAGTCCACTCACGTCTCAAAATTAATTCTTCACGGCACACATCACTCATAATTAATTCTTCATTCTTCAAAGTTCAACCACCCAACCCAAGCTTCCATACGCCACATCTAACCTTCCAATCTTTATTCTTCAATCTTCTCCAGTTTTATCATCCCAGCAACACCCCTAAGCCTCAGTAGCAGTAAGATTTCTTCAATTTGCAGGTGATTCGTGGAGGTAGTAAGGGTGGGGGTTGAGCTTAATTTTATGGTTTGGGTTGTTGGCAGTTACTGAGTTTTTTTTATATGAAAGGAAAATGGGTAAAGAAAGTGGCAGTGGACAATGGACAGTGTTTATTGTGGTGGTGATGGTTTGTATTTGAGAGTATGGTTTTCGGTGATGTAGGTTTTTGGGTTTGTGATAGTGAGGAGTGATTGATTAATGTAAGAGAGTGTGATGTGTATTGTGGTTCTGTAGGAGGCTATTTGCTTGAGAAAAGGCCGATATGGATTCAACACTGTCGTGGGGGCTGCTGGTGATGAAGATGAGTTTGATTTTGTGGCTTTTGGATGTTAAAAAACAACATAGGTTTTTTTTTTAATTTTTGACATAGAAAACCGAACCAAGACCAGTCGATTGGAACCAGGTTCGGTTTGGTTTTGGTTTTTTTTATAATTTTTTTTTGTTTGGTTATTTTCATAGGTAAAAACTGAATCGAAAATGATCACCTCTACCTACAAGTGTTAATGACTGCTGGTTAAAACCATTATTTTTATGCATCATTCAATTCTTCTTGCATCTTCTTTCTCTCTATGGCATGTACATGGTTATTCTATTAGGTATGACACCAATTTAATTTTCTTTTTCCTTTTTATTTTTCTCTCATCCACCTTGATTTACATGTTACACCTAAAAAAATCCCATTAGTCTTTCAATTTATTCTTTCAAATTTAGTCTTTGTTTTTTTTTTAATTTTAGTTATTTTATTTTCAAAAATAATCTTGAATTAGAAATATTTTTCGATTTTATCATTCATCAATTTTCAAAAATAATCTTGAATTAGAAATATTTTTCAATTTTATCATTCATCAATTTTCAATCTCTCAAATTTAGTTCTCATTTTTTTAATTATTATTTTTATTTGAGATGATTTATATAATTATTTTTCTTGTAATTTCATCCATATTTTTTTTATATCAAATTTGATCTTTATTTTTCACTATCAGAATTTTAGATTTATTAATGAAATTTCTTAGCTTATAAAGTTGAAAGATATCATATTTCTAAGACTTAGACTTAGTAAATTCAAATTAAATACTAGCATTCCTTCCTAATTGATAAACCTGGTATATGAATTATATCTCTGTCATGATAAAAGAGAAATATGTAATAAAATTAAGTATTTTGAGAGATAAAAATAATTAAATAGTCTTTACATGTATTTTGAACCATGTGAAAAATTGAAACATTGTTCCTTGTAATCAAAAGATTTAATAATGAGAATCTCTTGATCATGCGGTCAAGCAACTCACAAATAAGATGACAAAACTCTCAAAAAGCCAATAAATTAGATTTGATAGGAGTGTGACACAATGAAAACCCGTTCCAAGACACCAACATTATTAGAATAAGAAACTCTTACCTAATGAAAATAAATTCACGAAAGAAAAGTATAAGAAAGATGTCACAAGGTTAGTTATACCTTGATAAGTCAATTTATTCTTTGTCCTAAAAAAGAACATGTATCACTTCACACAAAACACGAGTTTCTTTTATAAATTCCTAGCTATTTCATGCAAAACATAAGTTTATTTCATAAATTCATTGCTGCTAAAAATTTCAACTTACAAAGCCTTGTATAATAGCTTAACTAGAAACCCTAATGGATCCAAAACTTATGGCTAATATTTACCCACTTAAAATAAACTCAAAGTATATTAATTAAGCCCAAACATGAAGAAAATAATAAAAATAACTAATTTGTCATTAAATACCACTAGTCACTTTTTTCTTATATAATTAGGATAAATAAAGAATTTTTATAAGAAGAAAGATTTTGAAACATTAAAATCATTGCTACGCTTGAAAATTATGTTGCAGCCCATTAAAAATCCTTGTAGAACTAGGAAATTCTCACAACAAGCTACCACATTCCTGCAAGAAAAGAATTCTTGCTAAATATAAAATCCACAAGTCAAAAGAAAATAAATAACAAAATTTATACAGCCTGTTTTGACTTTATATCGCAAGGCCTGAATCCCGATTAACTTGAAAGTTTACCTTAACATAGAATAATATGCCAAAACAATTTGGGTAAATTTCTAGTCCGAACCAACGGTTGGATTGAAAATTATGATTATTGCCATAAACCTAGACAGTAAGCACAATTACGTTATAATCCAAATTTTCTTGTCAACGCTTTCTTGGATCGTATCATATGAGATTCAATTAATTGTAAGTTTTTGGACAGTAAAAATTGATGATATTGCCTATGAGGAATTCGTCAATCTATCAGTTTATGATCGTAAGAAATAAATTGTTCAAAAGTAGCGTGGAGTATTATACTTACTGTATAAAAAGTTTCAATTCATTGCTCGTCATGCCACAAAGTAAATATTATCGATGGATTTAAATTTGTCGATAATTTTATCTGTAAAAATAACATGTCATCAAGCTTTTAAGGTTTTTTTTTCATTGTAATTTTTTAGTATATACTGAGGGATTATTTTTGTCGGTGTTTACTAATGGCTACTGTGAGGGCATATTCAGTTGAAAAAAATTCACCATAATTTACCAACATAATATTTTTATCAATTTGTTTGTTTGTATTTGTTAATTTTATAGTAGTGTTTTTACTACCATTTTTCTGCATTAACAAGTTTTTTTTATTGATTTTTTTTAATTCTATCATTCAACATCAAATTGGTTGAGAATTAGGTTTTTTGCTTGAGCCCGAATATGAAATTTCATAGGTTATGATTTTAAAAGATTAATGGGCTTGGTTAATTTTTCATGTTATTAAATTAGATTTGTCTTACACACACTATTAAATTAACTAAACTTATTAAATTCATTCGATTCAATGACCCGAGTCTCAGATTTATTTTATTTATTTAGAAATTCTACTGTAGTCTTAACTCTTTTCTTTCATCTAGAAAAATCTGTCCCAGTCTACGACGTTGCACCGATCACTGATATAGGTTTACTTGAGTTATTTTTTTAAAATATAATTTTTTTTCGCTTTCACACTTAAATATTTGGTTTATTATAATCAAACTTTCTAGTTTGTTTAGATACGGGTTTTATTGTTTTATCACAATCTTATACCTCATATTGTGGGTTTTGCAGGGTAACCATGGTTGCCCTAAGAAATTCTAGTATCTTAATATTTTTTTTAAAAAATATTGTGCAATGTATCACAATTTAGGTATTTTAAATGTTTTTTTGGTCAATATAAATCAAAATTTTAACTTACCAACATTTTATATTTTTTTAGATTAAAAAATAATTCAACCCGTGACATAGCACAAGTTAAAAAATAATATCTATAAAGAGATATAGAGGATTATTCATAATTGTTAAACTTGCCTAGACAAATTTATCAAGAAAACTTGCAATTTAAAGCCTAATTTGGGTAGAGTTTTACATTGAATTGAAAAAAAACATTGATACTATGAAACATAATTGATCTAACTAGATTTTTAGCGATGAAGTTGACTTGACGAAACCTTGTCTAAACATGATTAGGTTAACAACAAAGAATTGTTTTTTTTTTTTCAAAAAAAAAGCACAATACCATTTTAATAAAAATATAAACCTAATTTAATATAATGATTCGCGGGTTGCCCAATAATCCAATAATCTAATTTTTTTTTAAACCCGCTCTCAAATTAAATTTTACAACAACTATCTTATTAAGTAGATGTAAAATGTTTATAAAGTTTATAAAAGTGTTCAATTAAAAATATTTTAAAATAATATTTATATATATATATATATATTTAAAAAATATTTAAAAAAACATCCATTTAGATATAAAAATAATTTAAAAAATAAAAGCTACCGAACAAATACTAAGAGGTATTCTATACTTATCACATAAAAACCATGCAAGTGACGGAACACTGTGCAGGGAATGTATAATCATCATTGACACATGAAATAATGATATAAATAAATAGTATAAGCCCAATGTGTCTTAGCATGGAAACAAATTTATTCAATTTACACATGAACATGGACCTTCAACTATCCTCTTTATGGATCAGACTGAATTCAATTATTTTTTTAAATCCAGACTCAATTCAGCCCATTGGATCCAAATTCATATCAGCCGGGTATCCTAAAAACCACATAAATTCTTCCATTTTTGTGCGATCATTCACCACTGTTTGTGGAGGAGGTAGTTCCTCTCTCAAATTCTAAGTCAATTCGAAGCTCGAAAAGTAAAAAATGAAGAGAAAATATTGTGGGTCCTTGATTTTTCTGCTTCTTTTTCACTTGCAAATCCATTTCTCCTCTGGTAAAGATTCTTTCTTCGTTAATTCCTTATCATGGGTTCCTTTATTCTCCAATTTTGTCACTTTATTTGTTATTTGCGTTGATTTTAGAGAACCCATTTGTAATCTATTGATGTTGGTACAGAAACTCACTTGTTGGGTCCTGGTTTTGGTGTGTGATTTACCATTTAGAAAATTAAAAGTTAAGAAATTTTGCTTTTTTGCTTTTGTTTCGAGACAGAGAATTACTGTATTTGAAGCCGAATAGTTGAATAGGTTGTTTAGGCTTTCTGTTTATAGGACACTTCAAAAGTTGGAAACTTGTTTTGTTAAATAATGGGTGATGGTCTTTGTCTGAAAATTTAACTGTTTTGTTTGGAGCAGAAAGTTGCATTTTTATTTGAAAGCCTGCTGTTTACGTGTCCATTGAAGTGTGTTTGGACTGGTTTGTAAGAAGTGAATTCTATTCAGATAAAATTTGCTGATGAATTCAATTCAGACTCTCATTTCTGTTTTAAAACGAACCTGAGTGCCAGGAATTGGATTCCCTTAAGAATTGCAGAGTTTGACCATCACAATGGTTCACTTTGTTAATGTAGGAAAAAATGCTAGAGTATGTGTTTCTAAAGGTGGTCGCTTTCCACCGTATTCATCGGAAGGGAAACCTCCAAAAAAGGTAGGCAAGGGTGCCAGAGATTTGACCCTTTGTAGGCTGTTTCACAAAAAGACTTGCTGCGATGTAGCTCAGACGTATCCTGCCTCCCTGTCTGTTAGGAGGCTGGCTTCAACAGGAGAAGCCAGCCAGGAGTGCTTGCAATTATGGGAATTGTTGGAATGTTCAATTTGTGATCCCCAAATTGGTGTTCAGCCTGGACCTCCTCTTATATGCGCCTCTTTTTGTGACAGAGTCTATCAAGCTTGTGCCAGTGCTTACTTCTCTATGGATGCAAATAAACGGGTAAGAGCAGAATCACCTTTTTTGTCCAGTTTGGATTTTTGGGTTTTCTGGTGTAAGATTTCACCTTTTTTGTCCAGTTTGGATATCAGATTAGCTTACGGTGTTTACATTCATTTGAAATGAGAATTGCCTTTGATGTGTTCAATGATTAGTGCTTGCTTAAGGTCTTAGAACTCTTTAGTTCAATTAATGAGTCCATCAACTAACATTTCTCAAATGTGGTTAAAGAAAATAATATGGCATGTATCATCCTTTATGTTTGCATGGTAGACTAGCTTTCTGTTTAGGCCTGTTAAATATTGTAAAAATTTGAGGGTTCTTAATTTCTCCCACCAGAATGTCTGAGAAAATCAATTTCCTGATTGGATTTCACCTATCAGGTCATAGCACCGTGTGGAGTAAATGACTTTGTTTGTGGACAAGCTGCTGAATGGGTCTCCAATGGCACAGAGCTCTGCCATGCTGCAGGTTTTGCTGTTACGCTGTCTGATGCAAATGTTGGTGTAGAAGAGGTGTCTTGCTATGGTGGTAGAGCCAGTCTCAATTCTATCTCCGATTCATGGAGGTCTCCACAATCGGAGTTTACCCAGAAAGTTGAGAATTTAGGGGTCGTGAAAGATTTCCAGCAGTGGGTGCAGCAAATGCAATTTAGTGAAAAAGTTTCTTGGGCAGTAGGAGGTTTAGTTCTCACTGCAGGCCTCTTGTTTATGAGGTTAGACTAATATATTCTTGCCTTTTTACATCTTCAAGACTCTGTACATAGCTTTTCGGTTTTCACTTTTCAGTCATCATTTTAGTTCCTAAGAAAATGAGGATTACTATAGAGTTAATGTCCTCAATATTCCCTTTCATCTGGCTGAAGTAGTTACACCAAATAAAGATTAAATAAAAGGTTCCTGCTTTCAAAATGGATAACAACCCCCAAAGGAGCCAATGTTACAGAAAATATAGGCTTCATTTTTCATTCTTCTCTTTAAAAATTAGAACACTACTTCTGAGCACCTCAGACCTATCATCCAAGTAGGTGACATCTTTGGCTTTTAGCAGTGTGTTGTGTGTATTCAGAAAGCTTAGTGAAGTTCGCTTCCTTTTCTTGCAGATGTTAAGCACGCTTCAGTAAATACATATTACTTAACAGCATGTAGGAGACATCAAATACACTACAGATACCATAATGTGTAACTTATTTTTCTTCATAAATCATCCATGCTATCCTTCTTTTTTTCCCGTGTAATCATAGCCTGTGAAGTTGATCGTTTGTTGTCATCATATTAGCACTAGTGAATAATGAAATAGAAAATATTGTTTTTTGATATATTTTGCCGACCATGCAGTAAAAGGAAGAGTCATAGTCAGCGCCAAAAGCTTGCAGCTATTCAAAGAGCAGCAATAGCTGCAAGGAGACTGGATGGCCGGATGAGCCAGAATTCTCCTGATAGTTTAGTGAATAGGAAAGGAATTCGAAGATGATATTTTAATTTACAGGTGAGCGATGCTATTAGAATTACTCTTATGATGTGAATCATCTGTTATTCCATTCTCTCTTGTTAAAAAAACCAATTAAAGAAGAAGCCTACATGAGTTCATAGGTTTCTTATTAAAAGCTATTGCCACCAGTTTGAGTAAGTGAAGCTATTTCCTGAATTTCTTCCCTTCTCTTTCTTTCCAAAATCCTGATAAAGAAATTACAGGGCTTGGATAAGTGTTAACGTTCTTGACCAGTTCAGCACGTAACAAATATGATTCAGATAAATATTTCTCTTCATTCTCATTTTCTTCTTAAGAATTTCTTACCACAAACATGCAACTACACGTTTTGCAGATCCATTCTGGAATAAGCTGCCCTGATATCTAGCTGGAAGCTATCAAGAACTTTAACAACACAATCTCAGGATTGACTGATGTATATTTGTTAAGCTTCGATGATTGAGGTGGGAAACAGAAATTAGGATTACATGTGTCCTGCAGTTTTGCAATAACAGTTGTCAATGTGAACCTGTTGGTGTTTTGTATATATAAAAAATCTCTTAGTATGAGATAAAGAAGTCTTTTTCATACCCTTTCAAAGAATTTCTGAGTTGCTTCTGCAATACAGGATGTATAAGACAATACTACTGGTGTAGGGTCATAAAATATTGAATAATCCCAAAATTCACCTAAGGAATGAAATTATTTTCTAAATTTTTTTGTATTTATTTATTATTAAAAAAATTGATCAATAAAATATACTTTCTAATCAATAAAATTTGGCTTGATTTTCATAAAAGTATTTTTCTTTTATTTTGGAAAGAAAACACTTTCCAGAAGTTGTGAAAAATTTAGCAATGTTATATTATTTGTTGATTATATCAAATTTGATTCTTAAACTTTTAATTGTTATATATTTTGTTTTGAATTTTTTTTTTCAATTTCATGTCTTAAAATTTGATTTAATTTAATTTTTATATTAACTTTGGTTCTTATTTTTATGTTTGCTTTTTCTTATTATTTTTTAATTGAATTTTTTTATGTATCAAATTTTGTCCTTATTCTTTAGATTGTTACTTATTTTATTTGAAATAATTTATGAAATTATAATTTGAATTTTATCATCTTTTAATTTTTTTATCTGTTGGATTTTATCTATATTATTTTAATTGTTATTTATTTTATTTGAGATAATTTATGAAATTAGTTTTTTTTTCAATTTTATTCTCATTCAACCTTTTAATTTATAAGATTTGTTACATATTATTTTAATAAATTAAAAAAAAACATTAATAAGTCATTTTCTAACTCATTTTTCATGACATAACTAAATACTGGAAAATATTTTCTAATTTATTTTTCTTGACATTACCAAACATAAAAAATAATTTAATTTTTAAAAATTCACTTCTATAAAAAAACTATTTTCCAAAAAAAAAAAAAAGGAAACTACTAAACTATTTTCCAGGAAAATAAAAACAGGTGAATTTCTTTTTTATTTTTGTGCTGGGACCATAAATTTCCTTTCTTTTTGTATTTTTTTTTTTTTTTATGGTGATTGCATTTGATGAAACTTTGCATCGTGTCCAATAATCTGTTACACCAGGAAATGCCACTCGTGTCTGATTCATTATTCTATTGCAGAAAACTTGAGAAAAGTTCAAGATTAGTTTGAATTGCGTAGATATCAGACAAACGGATATGATGAGAAGTTCCTTGTAAATAACCTACCACTTGCTAGAACATCCAGATTACGATCATGAGCTTTCATAATGACATCAATTGATGATTATGTCATAGTTAAATTGTGTAGAATTTGTCCTCAAGTAACAGGACAAGGTTACTCAATATTCACAAGAACCACCATGAACTTCTAAACAAGCAGCTTATCACTCGGGAAACGTTTCTCTATTTAGTCTGCATGAGAATGTTGATGCTTGAGATTTTTATAATCGAACGTATTATTTGGAAGCGAGATGAAACGAAAAGGAAGCAGAAATTGCTTCAGTTGCAAAGAGGGAAAAATCTGGCACAACCAAGCTGGCAGAGGAACAATTTTGATTGCCAATAGATCAACATGAGGACTCTCTGAGCAAACCATAGAGTAAACTTGCACAAACATCTCAACAAAAATCAGACCTATTCTCAATCACTACTTACAAACAGCATATGCTAATTGACCAGACAGGAAGTTCCCAAAGGGTATCCAACAAAACAACTTTGGTTCCTGGGCATAACATACAGCACGGGCTATTGTTTTTGCACATTTTTTTCCCCTAACAATTTGCACTGCAAATTGAGTTACGTGACATTTCAACAAGAAAAAAAAGGCTTCTTTCTGAAGATAAACCGGCAACGTGATAGATATTCAAATCATTGCTAGAACCGAGCCTTGGTCAATCTCCTAATTGAAACAAGAAGAGATCCCTGAATGCCCTTTTCTCATACTAGAACTTTCCGGCTTTTGGAAGCTGTTTGAACATAGACAAGAAAAGGAGATTAGAGTGTTTCAACGGGGAAGATCTATTTCTAATATACTATGCACGTACCTTCTTAAGGGTTAACTTTGGAGCGCTTGCTGGTAGAACTGGTTTTAATATCTCAAAGGAACATACTAACGATTCGTCAACGCTCAACAAAGCACCTGCATTGTCAAACTCCCCACCATAGTTTGGAGCTGAAAATATTGTTACCAATTTTCGTTTGGCAAAGAACTCGTATCCATCCTCCACCACCTAAAACATAGCAAAAAACTTTCATCTGTTATCATTGCTGGAGTTGTTCTGGGTCAAAATTAAAAAATAAAATAAAATGCTGAGGGCTACAAACTACATGGAAGTATCAGTCATATCTTTATATATTTTGGTAAGGTAACTGATTATCATGATAGTTTTGCATATTTTCTCACTCTTCATTGTAAAGCAATCTTGTATTAGATTTAAAGACACGTAAGGTTTGGTAAATTAAAGGGCTTCATCAATAGAGAACAAAATCATACCTTTCACAGTAAGGCAACATTAATGACAATCACTATTCTTTGCATCAAAGTATTTCTAGATGAAATAGTCCAAGTAACGCAAAAGCTTTTGGCAACACATATTTAGAAACAGGCATCTCCTAAATCATGATCCAACATACTCCAGTTACAAGGTTTTATTTGGTTATATGCAGGGGGAAAAGAACAAGGAAGCTGGGAAAAGATGCCTCTTCAACTTTGCAGTTTTTGTGGGTATTAAGCTTGCTTAAAAAGAAATTGTCTCACCTGATGACCTCGGCAAATGAGATCCAGGTCATTTTTATCCAAAAACTCAGCAACTTTATCAGGTCCAAAGGTACATGAAACACCTCGATCACTATCTGACCAACCCTCAACCCTAGCATCAGGATCAGACCAAAGTAGATCACATAGGAGACCGTTATCTGGGATTTCGGTAGGTCTTTGAATTTCCTTTATTTGGCCCAAATGTTCCAACTCTGGAGAGAGGCCTCCGTGCATGCAGAGTATCTTTTCATCAATCAGTGCAGAAACGGGCAAACAATTAAAGCAGTCGGTAAATATTTTCCATAGCCGGACATTGAATCTCCGTTTACACTCGTCATAAAACCCATATATCCTATTGATCTTCGCATCCTCATGGTTACCCCTCAAGAGATAAATTTTGTCGGGATGTCTGATTTTGTAGGCCAGAAGCAGACATATGGTCTCCAAACTTTGCCTCCCTCTATCGACATAATCCCCAAGGAAGAGATAGTTTGCAGAAGGAGGGTAGCCACCATATTCAAACAGCCTCAGGAGGTCTTGATATTGCCCATGTATGTCACCTGTAAGAAGACAGCAAAAATTAGATATGCAGGGGCCCAAAGTGGAGTTAAGAAGACAAATGATGACTAAAGTGCTTTGCCACATTGTGGAGTTAAGAAGATAAATGATGACGACAGTACTCCACTGCAAATGAGCAGTAAAAAAGAAGTTAGAAGCAAACAACCAAAATATTCAACAACTGAATGGTTGCCATGTGTTTCACATAGTTTATGGGCCATAACTGAAGAACTTGGTAACTTCTTCCACCAGCACATATCCTTTCAAATTTACGAGGCAGTTCCAAGCTAACTATGATTCTAAGGCTCTCTGTTTATTTTTTGGACTTGTGTAAGCACATGCCAATCCGACCTAATCGGAGTTCAAAAACCACTCACAATGTTCAAATTTCTATCCTTTTGATAATTTGGTAGCTGCAGAGAATGGATTTGAACTTCAGATTCTCCACTCTAAAGGAAGTGTAGCTACCAATCGGGCAATGCTCTACCAAGGTTTTGACGGTAATCAATGAGTGGACAAGGATGAGCTTTTGCCCCATCCTCTCCCGGAAGAAACACATGACTAGTAACAAGATAGATGTCCTCCTCCCATCATAAACTAATAATTATAATCCTTGCTTCCATTCTGTCCAATCGAAAAGATCAATCCTACCATTCCTTCCAATTGAATAAAAACACCAATCCCTTCACCTCGAACATTACAATTCCTTCAACAATCAAACTAAAATTATGAAAAATTTGATTAATCGTGCCGTGCCATAACCAATCATCAAATGATCCATGTCTACAGATAAGCTAAAAGATGTCTCTTTTACTGGAATCATTCAACAGTCTTCTTTAAAAAACTCACGATCATCTCACATTAAAAGCATAAACACACACATCAGATATGATGATAATCAACCCATTCATTATCAAGAGAGGAAAAGAGAGAGAGAGAGTGCTAACCACATATTCGAATGGGAGCTTTAATCTCAAGGAGAGTAGGCTGAGAAAGGAAGATTTGGCGAGCATTAACACATAATTGACGGATCTCTCCTTCAGATAACTGCACTTGCTTTCCTCCTTTTCCTTCTAATAACCTCCTTATTATATCATCCAACACTGCCTTATCCATCATCCCTTCCATCGTCATCATCATCATCTTCTTCTTCCTTTCTTCTTGACCTCCAAAACAAATCAATACCCAATTCTTTAAATTTCTTACAAAGAATCAAGATTTAAGTCCTTGAACAAGAAAACAAAGGACCCCCAGATGGATTTTGGCGTTGAAACAGCGAAATAAAGGATCAGATGAAGAATTTACACACAGAGAGAAAAAGGGTTGGTGTATTTTGATCAACAGAAATAGAAGCAAATAAATTAAAGAAAGAGACGGTAGGGGGGGGGGGGTAATAGATCAAGATAGAAGCAAATAGTAATGGATATGGGTTGTCATTTTCTTGATAAATCTTTTCTCCCACACTCTAAACAAGCTATTTTTTCAATGGCAACTGCCCAACAAGATTCAAATAAGGCAAGGGAGGTTGAAACCTTCAAACTTCAAAGGTAAGGCTGAGAGAGAGAGAGAGAGAGAGAGAGAGACTTGTTAGAGGACAGTAACAAAAACCGCGTATTTTGAAAAGTCAGTTAATACGTGTACTGCAGCTCTTTCTTTCTTGATTGATTGCCATTACCTCCCTCTTCGGCTCTACCTGTCTGTCTTGTCTCTCTCACAGGTCACAGGTCTCACACATACATACATACATCATCGATGTTTTGATGATCCATTTGTTCTGTTCGTGTCCTTGTGTGTTTTCATGATGTGGTGTGCTCGGTTACCAACCCGCCCACTACGCCCGACTCACGAGAATACAAGTTAATTATTTTAAAATAATAATAATAATAAAATAAAATAAAACCATTTTTATTGAATTTGATGGTTATTCAAATTAGATTAATTCTAAATTGATTTTATAATATCTAGACTGTTTTTTTTTAAGTATTTTTAACTTACAAAAATATTAAATTAATATTTTTAAAAAGCATCTTAAAACAAAATCTCAAATACTCTTTTGACTCGAGAAGTCCTTGATTAATTTACTAGGTCCAAACAAAATTTAAACTGTGTTTGTAAATATAATGGAAGATGATATATATATATATATATATAAGTCTTATTTTTTATATATTTTGAAGGGTGCGAGGATCAAGGACTAATTAGTATATTCAGTCCCAACTTTTTGAAAGGAAAGCTTCAATGGTAAACGAACGAAGATGTCCTACCTACCTATGTTTGTATCATTTAAGATTTCAAAAATCCAATCTAAGAGAGATTCAATTTTAGTGTGTGGAAAGTAGTTTGAGACACCTTTGCCATCAACACACAACAAAACATTATTTTATAGTTTAATATGATATAAACTATAGTTTTTTTTTTTAAAAGGAAGTAGGTGAGTGGAATTTTTTAAATGGCCGCAGGACGACCTCAACCAAGTTGATCTCTCAGTTAATTTATAACTATTATTTTATCTGCAGACTGTTAGATTTCCAAATAAAATTTCAGAATAAAATTTCC
>Ga0325403_1001526_pt1 | contig 19411 bp, 25 predicted proteins | sample PopdelMetagenome_19_FD_205665 | JGI IMG/M metagenome (GOLD analysis project Ga0325403, IMG submission 205665) | Populus deltoides microbial communities from Bellville, Georgia, United States - Xylem-PdKOR-R4 | ecosystem: Host-associated > Plants > Phyllosphere > Stem > Wood/Secondary xylem...
AAGACCTCAACCACACAAAAAAAAAAAAAAAAAAAAACCTTACTTGAAGCCCATTTACGTACTTGACTAGTTAAGACTATACAAATGACAGAAAATCGAGTCCTCGACAACTCCCTGCCGACCACTAAGGGTGTGTTTGTAAATTTAATAAGAATTGGTTTTTAAAGTATTTTTTTTATTTAGAAATATATTAAAATAATATTTTTTTATTTTTTAAAAAAATTATGAAAATATAGCCTTAAAACCTAAGCAATGGCGGGACGCCACATCCAATGGGTTTCTTATCCACGTTTCAAAAGGAAAGATATTTTCCACTCCACAAATCCCCATCGAAGCAACGGATTTCATACGGACCACAATTTTTCCACATTGAACCCTTCTTCCTCGTAATTGTCATTTCTACAAGACAATTAGTCACTCTCACAAACACCATCATGCAAACGCAACATCTAGCTACTCTCGTGTCCCCATATCCTCTCCCATGCCAAACAATCAGGCACTCTTCTGGGTTCAAATTCAAAATCTCCAAAAACAAATAAATTAGAAGCACACGAACGATCCATTTCACAGATTATTAGCAAATTAAAAGGTGAAGATAACGCAATCAAGAACTCCGATGGATAGTAACAAGCCTATTTTATTTATGGCAGCTCAATTTCAGCACATGAAAGCATGGTGACCACCAAAACCCAAGAGGACATTAAAACAAAGGCCTCAAAAGCAAAACATAAAACACAAAGATCCTAGACCCACTAAAACACACCCAAATACTAGGTAAGATCCAACATCAAAGACACGGCCAGACGACATGTCAATCAATGCCCTCTAAGAGAGTTGACCACAGTCCGCAATAACAACAGGCTTGGAAGTCTTGCCACTTCCAGATCCAACCTTCTCGATAGCCTTCACCACATCCAAGCCCTCAACAACTTGACCAAAAACGACATGTTTCCCATCAAGCCACTCCGTCTTGACAGTGCAGACAAAGAACTGAGATCCATTGGTTCCTGGACCGGCATTAGCCATAGATAGCACACCAGGTCCAGTGTGCTTCTTCACGAAATTCTCGTCAGCAAATTTAGCTCCATAGATCGACTCACCGCCGGTACCATTTCCGGCAGTAAAGTCACCACCTTGGCACATGAAGTTAGGGATCACACGGTGAAAGCTTGAACCCTTGTAGTGAAGTGGCTTGCCAGACTTGCCAACACCTTTCTCGCCAGTGCAAAGTGCGCGGAAGTTCTCGGCGGTCTTTGGAACAATATCAGCGAAGAGTTCCATGACGATCCGACCAGCAGGCTGGCCGCCGACGGACATATCAAAGAAAACCCTGGGGTTTGCCATTATGAAAGAGAGAAATTAGGTAGTAGCCTTCTAAGTGAGATTAAATCGAGGGTGATTTGTTTAGGATTTTTAGTGATATGGGGGTATTTTTATAGGGAGAGAAGGTGGATTTAGACCGTTAGAACAGGACACGTGGAGGGATCGAGGTGGTCGGACTTCAACTGTAGTTAGGTTTGTTTTGACTAGGGTTAAGTGAGGGATCCTAAGTGGCATGTGCTGTTTGGCTTTATTTGCGCCGTGTAGAAACGGCGCCGTTTGGTGGGGCCTGTGGTTTCGTTTGGATATGGCAAGTCTTCGTTAGGATTTATGAGGGGATAGGTAAATTGTACAAATGTCGTGCATGATGGGCCATGATTAATGGTGGACCGTGAATTGATGGAGAGAAATCTGAGATAATCTAACGGTGGAGATTGTTTAAGGTGGTCTCATTGATTTTGATTTCAAATCCCAGTAAGATTAGATTGTGCATTAATGATCCTAATGGTAGGTGATTAAATCACGGGAGTGTGGTTGGGTCATATTTTTATTATTATTGTTTTTACAGATTTAAATTAAGTTTTTTAGTGTTTTCTTTAATATATATAAAAATTACTTTATATTCAATAAACACAACCTCCATCTTAATGTTAAACAAATCAAAATCATATCAATAAAGTATTGAAATATTCGATAAACATGGTAACTGAAAGCTAGAATTAGGCAGGGTGGCCCACTAGCACTGAGGAACCTGCCCATTTACTAAGCCATTCAACCTAACCATGCTATTGTTAAGGGATACTGTATTTACCTAAACAAAAAAAAAATGCCACCTTTTTCAAAAGTAGAAGCTTCCAAGAAACATTTGTTACACAAGATAATGCAAGTGGCCTTTTTTTAGTGAAATTACAAAGAAGCCACTGGCAGCTTAAGTTTACCCTATTAGTCAAAGGATGTCAGTTTGCACCAGAGTTCCCATTTGTTATTATTTCGTTGTAATTAAAAGTTGAGTAAATTTAATTTTTTTATATTTTTAAATTATTTTAATATATTTCTAAACATGGATATACAGTTACACACGATAATGGCATTTCCCCACGTGATTACAACAGTGCATGCAAAGGGGGCAGGGTCCCTTCCAAGCACAAAAGAGAGAAAACAGCCCCCTAGATCAATCCATTTCCCCACGTGATTACAACAGTGCATCTCGTGCAACATGATACCTTTAAATCGCAAAAGGAAGATGACTACAGGGCAAAGCAAGATTCATGATATTTGGGACCATTTTCATGTTTTTTGCGTGATATTCCTCAGCTGAAATCGAGGAACCATGGAAATCTAGGAGATAATCGACGCTGTATGGTTCCGATATTGTACACATGTTAATAATGGCTTGCAGAATTTTTCATTCTAATCTTACAAAAATCTTGGGCATGCCAAAATCTGATATCTGTACACAATTTTCATAATCCGTCACCAACCCAACTAAGTTTACCTATTCTTCCACAGGTGCTTCAAAGGAAACCTTCGGTCTGTAACAATCCAGGATAGACAAGAGATATTATGTGTTTCAAGGATGTCACTGATGCTTTTATGAACGTATGCCCTTCCATGGCTGCAAAAAATAAAATAAGGCAATTATAGTAAATCTAGAGATTAAATTTGAACGATAGTTGGCAGCGTGAAGGGACTATTACCTTTTAATAACAATTTCACTTCCTTGGAAAAATCCTCCACGCGCCCTAATACAGGTCTTATGCCACAAATCTGTAAAACGCAGAGCTCCAAATACAGGGCCATCTCCATTATTTGTAGTAGTAAGAGACAGACTGATTTGTTTTCAGGATTCATGTGCTTTGATTTGTTTGAACCACACAGTTCAGAAACAATAGCAACTGCTTGATCCTGCATTTTAAATCATAACAAGTCAGACCAGGTATCAAAAGCATAGAGTTTAGACAGATTTATACATCAATTGAGACATAGAAATCATTCATTGATGGTGAAACTTCAATTTTGGAAGACTAGAAATTTTGGCCCAGAAGTACCAGCAGTCACTATTGCAAAAGTAAGCCCTGAACTTGAATTATCTCAAACCATTCACATCCCTTCAATGAGAGGAGTGGACTCGAAGATAATATAAGAGCACTGAGCACAATTTTACCTGCAAGCCATGCAATAGCTCTGGCATCGGCAGCTCAGGAATCTTAGCAAGATCAACAAATCCCATTTCCTCGGACCTTTTAGCAGCACCTTCTGCTTCCATAGAGAGATATTTCAAGAGAAGAAAAGCAATCCTGTAGATCTCCAGGGCAACCAAGTCTGAAAAATATGTCGGAGAAACTGGATTGGTAATTTCAGTTGACTGTCCCTTGACTACAAATGCACTACTGTTGGCTGAGAAAGCAGAAGACTTGGGCTTGGACACACAACAGAGAGGTGAAAGAGCAAACCATCCATTCCTGCTGTTTAGAAATGATGGTTTCCTGCAGCACTCTAACTCCTCTTTGAGGATAGGAGCGCATAAGAGGGGGGCAGTTCTGCTGGAAGATTCTCCAAAGCGATGAGTTCCTCGGCTAATAAAGGCTAATAAATGAATACTTTTCTCCCGCAGCTCTGAATCCATTTCTTTCATGACCTTAACCCATGACCTCCAATGTCTAGCTAGCGCACACATCAACATGAGAGTATGTTCTGTTTCTTTAAGAGCACTCAGAGAAGTCTCTGTCTTTTTCGCCCGTGGTCTTTTCTTGTCATGACTATCAGATGGAAAGTCAGGTGCACTGAGATAATAAGAAATCAGATCAGCTTTCTCTGAAAAAACATAAGGTATCACGTTGTCCAGAATATCGGTGTAAGAAGAACTGTCTCCTAAAGATTGAACCATAGCTACGATCACTGCCAAGCCAAGGCCCCAAATAGATTGAGGCTTTTCTATTTTGTCAGAAGACTTTAGGAAGCCACTATCATTGGTCATAACTGTGGAAGGCCCAACATCTGATGAGTCTGCAAACAAAGCTCTAAGAGAAGAGAAGAAACCAGCACTAAGGAGCATTTCAGCACCTCCTCTCACACGTGCCAGAGTCAGAAGGAACTTCAATGTAATTGGAACAGATGAGAAAGAACTTTTATCATGAACTTTCAGAATGACATGAGGTAACTGGAGATGTTTCTGTATGATGGGGAACCAACTGTTAGGTGTCAAAAAACTTGTCAGTACTAAGTCAATGGTAGCCAAGGAGAGGGAACAATGCTCAGTAGCTGTGATGCAATTGCACAGGATAGGCAAAAGCCCCAGACAACCATTTGAAACCTCAGCAAAGTCTTCAGATTCCTTATCTGAAGTATTACTAATCTCCAAAGTGAAAAGAAGCAGCATGAGCAGAAGCTTCATTGTTTTTTTAACCCCAGTAGCAGATGACCTGAAATCACCCAGCAATTTGAGGCCAGAACCTGATGTTTTCAAGACAAGTATACAAACGGATAAAGATAGGTTGCTCTGTGCAGATTTCATGAGATGTAGAATTAATTCTGCTAGTGCAGCAAGGAAATCAAGAATCTCTTCAGAGGCATCCAGAACTGGAGCTAGCGATTCCACTGTGGTGCGAAAAGATTTGCATATGTTGTCGATGCATGAAAAGCAGAGTTGGTCAGGAATCTTCCCCTCAGTAGTGCCCTTATTCTCTGGTGACTACATGGGAAAGAAAATACTAATCATTTCAACAAGCAAGAAATTCTAAAAGCCAATTTTTTTTATAGATTATATCCATAAAGGAAAGAAGGATAAACATACAAATCAATAAGCCCTTAAAAAAGGCTATAAATAGTGGGCAGTTAACAGATGTCAATGCCGGATAGCCTGAAACCAAAAACTTTGTTTATACCACACGCTGTGATTTACAAATAAAAATTGTCTATTGCACATTTCTTTTGCATATTTTATACAGTTCTTCTGAGCCTTTATCTTCAAAATTATTGTACATTACTTCTTCATAACAGCTCATAGGAAGAAAGATAGGAAGACCTTGATACTGGAATTTAGTAGAAGTTCTCAATCAAAGAATCCATGACTTCAATCAATAGTGTTATAACAAACTTTTCAAAGAACTAGCAGACTGTTATAAAAAATAGATGCACCATAGACACCATTTTGGCATTGCACTCTTTACTATCACATACAGACTCCAAGAAATTCCAAAAAAAAAGCTGGTGTTGCATATTCAAACAACTAAGAAGTTATCTCTCAAAATGATATTATAATTAATGCAGCATATTTTTTTATTAAGTTTAAATGTTTGGTAAAAACACCAAACTTTGAGGCAAGTGTTCAGTTTTTCAAAGCTGTGTCCCCAGCCAACAAAAAGAAAAAAAAAACAGCATTTGTCAAGCCCTGACAAACTGTCAACAGATCCTCGTCGTCAATTCAATAGTGCAAAATTAGAAGCTGCAATAAATAGCAGTGATAATTCAAATACTCACATTATCTTCCCACATAGTCAGGGCAGTTAGCAATGCTTTCAGTGCAGAAAGCTTTGAAGAAGCTAGTAAAACCATTGAATTTGCATCCTGGAAGCACTCCAGCATAGTTTGTGCAATTGCTTTTGAATCTTTCCAATCTGTATAATCCCACATATTTAATCCCAAATCTGATCGTATGCGCATAAGGTCATACAAGTGAATATCTTTGGTGTTTCCATAATGATCGCCACCGTACTTGTATTGATAGCTTAGCAAACAGTTTGATACCACCAGATAATGACAGAGTTCCTTAAACGGTCCAGGACCAATTTTACGACCTTCTAGCTCTCCTTGTAGATGATGATAGAGATCGTTGAGGATCAGACCTTTTAGTTCCTTTCCTTCACTGAGAACATAGTGAAAAATTATAAGAACTCAACCTATTAGGTTACAAGTTCAAATGAATCAAAACCCAACCCAAATTTTCAAACTACCAAAAGAGTTAAACCCTTGGTGATGTCACATCAGACTTTGGAAAAGATTCCATTGGAAATAAGCATTTCAATTCATACAACCACAATCCAAGACTTATAGATTTCTCACTTAAGAGTGATGCATTAAAAAGATGTTCAAATAAAAATGAAACCTGTGTTGACATTACCTGTAACCCTGCTGAGAGTATTGTGCCAACAATTCAGAAAAGGCAAGCTGACAACTCAACTGTTAATTCACCAAAAAAAAAGGATGCAACGTCACCTTAAAATAGTTGGATAGCAAAGAAATTGCGATATTCCTGTTAAGAAATAACTACAAGGACCTCTTGAAGGGATTGCCAATGAGCTATCAACTTAGAAGTGAATGGTCATTGAACAATCGACTAAATAGAAAAAAAATTGCTTGACCAATTAAAGACAGGATCATACATGTTTAAAAGTGATCTGGATCTTCTCAACCAATGATACTGATAAACTTCCTGCATTACCAATCACTAATTTCCCCATTGCATGGACAATGAACAAACTGGCAGCGACCTGCAAGATGCAGAAGACAATGTAATTGTGGATTGTTCCTTTAATGGGTGTTTCCAGAGGGGTTTAGATTGTAAAATGGTTCAGCAAAGATAAATGATCACAACAACAGAATTAAGAGAACCAAAACTAATATAAATAAATAAATAAAACAGAAATTTAAAAGGGACCTTTGCACGATTAGATATTTCATTGTCATATTCACAAGAAGCATATAAATTGATCAGATTGCCAAAAATCGGTCTCTTCCACCAGCTTGACAAGATATCTTTCAACTCACAATCATTTACTGATTTTGATTTTTCTGTGCTTGATGCCTTATTATTTCTCTCCAATTCAGACACTTCTTTTAAGACAGACTCAGCATGTACTAACTTCTTCTTCAGGAACATGTCATGTGCCATCATTTCCAATATAGCAGATTGACATTGATATTTTAATGCCAAGCTTTGAGACTGAGTTTCGGCGACATTCTCAAAAGGTGATGTTATCGAGCGAGCATCTGATGAGATACAATTGGACAATTGTTTCCAGAACTTTCCAGAGCTCTTCAGGCACTCCAATATAGATATATAATGAACAGCCCCTTGCCATAGTGCCTTGAGGAAATCAAGAACAGTGAACAGTACACGGGGATTGCTGGAGATAAAGAAAGTTTCAACAAATTATAGCAACACAGCTTATGAAGATGAATCATATCAAGCACGCTAAACAAAAAACGAACATCAGAGAGATAGTGGTTTGATCAGTGTGAAATAGCAAGTTTTCAGGGAATTTTTCAGCACCAATTTAGGATTTACAGAAGGAACTTGTTTAGTTACAGAAAAACATTTACTTATATTATCCCTGACCCTAATTAATCGCCTGTTGCTTCTCTTATCCCTTCTTTCACTTAAATTTCTCCTCCTGACAAGTTCTGTGTTTATTCCTTAAGCTCATTAGCATAACTTCGTGTCACATCAAATAGTAAAATTCCTGAAAAATAATGACTGATCTTGTGTGAGCAAACCTGTCAATAAATTCGTTTGATCTTTCAACATATTGCATAAGCCCATCTAACAGACTTGATTTCTTGTAACACAGTGAACCATTTGAAAGTTCATTTATAGCCTGCTTTGTGCCACCACCATTACTCAACTGGACCTCTGTATCCTCTTTTAGGGAAAAAATAGCAAGAAGATAAGCGGGCTGCAACAGAGAAACCACCAATTAGCAACAATGTAGACAAGCTAGAAAGCTGTTATTGAGATATTGGACTTATGTTCACAAAAATAAAAGCTATCCAAATATTTTCCATGAGGAAGTAACTATTGAGACAGCTGTAAATGACTTTGACTTTAACAAGTGACAAACTTGGTTTTGAAAAGCATAAGAGGTTATTCTTGCACCCCCATTCTTTCCATGAGAAGAATAGATGACAAAAGGATTGCAAAGTTCAGTGACAGAAGTCCAATTTAAGTGGGCAAGGAATAGGAAATAAACCATCCAACGCTAAACTTGTCGACTCCTGCACAGTGCAACATACCTGATAACGAGCTGCATAAGTAAGCAGATTGAGTGTAGCAACAAATAAATCTTCATTCCATTCCAACTGCTTAACTAATGTGCTTTTAACAAAATGCCTCATATCTGAGATCTAAACGAAAGCATTTAATCAAAATTAGGATAACAGCAATCAAATGCCAAAAAAATAATTGTCAGCTTGGGATGCCAAACCTGCTTATCATCCAAACCAAAGCATACATTGCCAGACAAATATGGTTGCATATAATCTGCTGTTGTAAACAACATAGATAACACCTTAGCAGCACCAACCTGTACTGCCTGCATATAACATAAAAATGCAAAGATGAAGAGTTATTTTCCATATGATCAATTGAACATGGAACACAGATATTATTGAAAATTAATGTGTCTGATAATGAACAAACATAAAGTCAAAAGGATATAGGCAACTTAATATAGGAGACCAGAAAAGCCATGTTAGATATAAGAGGTGAATGTAATTACTAAGAGAGAGAAATAGAATTTAGCAGGATGAATTTCAATTCCATACAGGAGACCGAGAATATGATATCAAAGATACAGCAGCCGCAACAACAGGGATTGGTTTCATAGTAGATGACAGCACTGATAGGTGAAAGACCGGAAGATTCGGCGAGATATCCTGAAAAAATAACACAAAAATTATGAAGTGAGTATAGAAAGATTTAAATAAAACATGGTTCGTTAAGATCTACAAAGCAGAAAAAAGTATGGCGGTTGAAGATTCATTTATTTTATTTGTTTTGGAGCATGGATTAAAGGTTTGTAGTTTATTAGAAATTCTGTTCAAAGTAACAAGCACAAGAACTTGGGAAGACATGTGTCAATTTATTTCACATCATATGCAATGACAAAAATTTATAACCATAGAACAATACCTTACAAAATTTGGAGAGCATCATATGTATGATATCCAAAGCAGAGCTAATAGCAAGCTGACACCCTTCAATCTCCTCCAGTTCAACAAGACGGCTGACATAAAGATTCTGTTCACAAATATGCTTATTTAAATAGTAAGCAAACAAAGCAAACCAACTTCTCACTCCTAAGGAAAACAATGGAACAAGAACAAAAAACATGGCTTACCTCTACGGTTTGCTTAGTTGTGCAAGCAAGATGAAAGAGTGCATTGTGGATGGAAGAATCATTGAGTAACATATCACGGATTACCAGGGCCAATTTTTCAGAGAATGAGACTGATGTGATGCATGTTTTCATCACTTCCAGTACCTAAACAGTGCAAACATTATTAAAAAACGATTCATATAGCATCTTTTACCTTCCATGGAAACACCAGCACATCTGACTCTATTTAAAAAAACCTACTTGGCATGTCCAAAACACTTAAAATTCAGCTAAACCAAAGCATCTTCAGATTGGAAGAATGACTTTATGATAACCATCACAACATGAAACCCCAAGCAACTTCAGGATGCAAACTTTTTAAACAGAGAATTGCTCCTATTCCCGATGTAGGATAACAGTCATGAAATACCTCTTGGACTGACTATTGGAAAACATCAGATTTGCTCTTTACATTGTTTCTCTCCGATCATGGAATTTCACCTCGCTCAAAATTTTTTTAGGTATTCTACTGCTACTCCCCCACTCGCATAAAAGCAGAACTGTATGTAGTTATCATGGTGGGTCCCACCTTATATGTGAGAGGATGAGTAGTACTCTTGAATAGCGAATAATTGCTCCCCCCCCCCCCCCACCTCTCGAAATATTTCATATTTCTTGAACCCCTATTATAAATAGCTTCAGCCAATAATAAAGCAGGAAAAAAGCCATACACTCAGGGAGTGGGAGAAGCTTGGGTCCAGCCACTCTCCTATCCTTCAGAAATTTCACATAGGGTGGCCTGGCTGCTCTCAGGTGGCTACCTACACTACTCAGCAGACTAAGACTTCTACCATTTCAACATACAATGGCCCTAAAAATAGATGTGAAATATGTTCAAAAGTAGAAATAAAGCAGCTAAGGGAACCAATTAATTGCAGCTGGCATAAAAATAACACGTACCTTCAGTGTTACTTTCCATCTAACATGCTTCACCTTGTATTTCCAGTACTCATGATTAACAAGAATATACTGCAGAGAGAAAACGACCAAGGCCAGAACCAGATCATTCTCTAATCTTGCCTCCACTAGCTGCATGGTAAAATCCAGCACTGCAAAGGATTACAGCATGCATGTCAGATAAAAAACACAGGTACTAACGAAGTTAGAGTAAGTCTACAATAGAGAAGTATGAAAATTCATGACAAAATCAATAAATAGAATTGCCAGTAAACAAGAAGATACAAGTTACATGTTAGATCCACACAAATCTAAACAGTAAAAATGTAAATTAGTGCTGCAATAATAGTACTAACATGATAAGAAAACCAACCATTGACATCACAAGCATCGCAGATTAATGAAAACAAGGAATATGGCATTATCAGAAGAGCCAAGTGAAAATGTAAAAAGGATAATGATTCAATAAGATTTCTCTTAAAAGTAAGAGAGAGATGCACAGCTATTTCAATTTGCTATCTCCCATATTGGTTGTGATCAGATAATCATCTTGAGATCAACTATGGCTGTATAATGTAATTGTAAACCATTTAGTCAGACTGAAAAGGAAAAGACAAGCAATCACAGCTTTTGCACATAGAGAACTTCTCTCCTCTCCTTCGTGTGCATAGCCACATTATCTAACCACAATCATGTTGATTTATTTCAATTGTTCTTATGTTTAAATGCTCAGAAATGGTTGTGTCCAACTAATAGATTGAAACAGCAACTTGGATGCCAAGTTTAAGATTTAGTCCTATCACTTCTATTATTGACAGTGCGCACAAAGTGTCTACCATAATACTAAATGCATCCAAAAGACAACCAACCATCCCGGTTCTCCGGGACAAAGACACTGAGCATAAAAAGAAGGGTATTCTAGAGAAGAACCAAGAGAGAGAAAGAGAAGAAAAAAGGATGCACCACCCATCTTACATTTAGGAAAGCTCAAAAACTGACATATAACTTCCAAAATCAGATAATAAATCCAACAGAAATCGCAAAATTGAAAAGAAGCTAACCATACTAATGATGAAATACAAAATACAGTTAAGAGATAAACCTGATATAGTTAATGGTTTGTCATAATCATTTTGCTCAGAGTCTAGTAATAGCATTTTTACCAGTTTTCCAGAAAGCAACCACGATCCACTAGATCAAAGAAGGTGTAGGCAGAATCAGAGAACATCAAGTCAGTATAATGAATAATAACCCCTGCCAATAGAAAATGCAGCCTGTATATGACAAGAAATTATGAATAAACATAAAGGCAACCTTAAATCAATTACTAACATCCAAGCCCAAAAACTTCAACACCCCTCCCCCACTGGAACCCCATGTCCCCTCTCTTTCCGTAGAGAGTGTGGTGCATAATTGAGTAAAGATAACAGTTAGATTTTATCTTATAATCAACTATATGGCTAGCTCAGGTAAACAGGAAGTAACAATTCCACACTATACAGTTCTATAATGCAGTACAACCTAGCAACAGAATCACTATCCTTTTTTTCTTTTTAACTTAAAAAATATATCAAACCCATGTGACAATGAAACTATAAAAAATTCCAAAAGTTGGGCTATCTTTTTTTCTTTTATAGTTAAAAGAATCAAACTTGTGTGATAATAAATAAAGTGAATCCTATAAAAAAAGGATTTCAAAAGGCAGGTAAAGAGACCATGTTTATCAAATACAAGCATGCTTTAACATAATCACAGGTATGCATAGATCTACAGGTTTTACCTTGATGAGCCATCACAGCCAACTTCAAAGGCACTTGTCTTCCAAGTTGCATCAAATATATTTGCTTTCAGGACAACAGCAGCAATATGAGATGGAGCACTAGCAAAAGAGGACAAGGAATAAATACATTATGACTGAGGTTGCAGCAATGAGTTTGGTTATTGATTATAAACAATGTTCAGTGAAACATAAATTTAGCATAACAAAGAAGAAAAGATACACAAGATTCTTAAAAGAATGTAAAATGCATCATTCAGTTACTGCAAAAACATAGAATTCCCTGTATACTCGCAAATGATTAAAGAAATCACCAATGAACACATAATTGGTAAAGAGAAAGAAAAGTTGAATTACCATGTCAACATGCTTGCTAAAATACTGACACCCATGGACATTACTGCAGCATTGCCAGAATTAGAAGATGATTTTTTTATCACAGCACAAATGACGTCAACTACCCTACAGAAAAAGTTAAGGAAAATCTACTTGATCAGAAAAGATAGAGGCAAATTGGAAATATAGCCATCAAGGTATCAGATAATAAAATGAAAAGAAAAAAGAAAAAAAAAGCAAAAGGAATCATGCAGTCATTTACCAAAACTTCTTTTCCATCTGCTCATTCACTCCTGCGGCTTGAAGATAAAATGTGTTGCCGATTTCCATCATTGTAAAAGTTATGGCCTACACATGAATATGTAAGAAACATATCTAGTTAGGGGAAAAAATTGAAATCCAAATCCCATTCCTTTCCGTTATCATAGACTAGTTTCTAAAGATACATCACACATGAGACAACCAAACCTTAAGAAATTTACCGTGTTAAAAGACACTAGTCGGCTCAGTAGGTCAAAAGTAAGAAAAACTTCCTTGTTGCTCTCCAGATAAAGCTCATTGACCAAGCGCAGGAGCAAGACAAGCACCCCTGATTGTGCATACTACAAAAATAGATGCATGTTGGCAAGGAAGGGACACATAATAGAGATTGCATTGAAAAACATAAATATCTTAAGACTTTGCTCTGCCAATTCATATGTTCATGAAGAATCCTGGCCAAACAAGCTATCTCAAAAAGAAATTCCATTTTGACATTTTAGGATCCACATGCAATACAAAATATTATGATTTACAAGAATTAGCGAGTAATGTTAAGAAAGAAAAAGCAATTCTACCTACAGCAGTCAAGTCATGCAGATGTTATGAACAAAGCCAACACTCGTTACCACCATCTAGTGAATAAGTCAGTAAAAGGTAAGCAAAATTAGCCATGTCAAAGGAGGAGATGTATAAAAAGCAAATATCTATCCCTGTCAGTTGCAGAAACAGTGGAATGGCCTTCTCCCAAAGTCAGTTACAACTCTGGGAAGAGTGCTTGAAATAAGTGATTTGCACCTGGCCTGATTGTTTGCTAATAAAGAAGATGCTTATGAAAGTAGGTAGCAAATCAAAACATAATTAAGCTTTGATGCTGTTTCTTAAAAATTAGAAAATGACATTTTGCTTTCAGATATGAGAACCATGCTTGCCATTTAGAAAATGGAGATAGTAACTGCTTAAGCACTTAAGAAAATCCCCCTCCCTTTTTTACCCTACAAAGACAGCGAAAGACTGCAAAAAAGCCAAGAAGAAAGAAAACAGATTTACAACATCACAAATGCCATCTTTATTGTTCTTCAGTTGTTCAACTTCAGCAACAGTAAGAATCCCAATTGGAAAACCCTTGTTGCAAAATCTGAAAGGATACAGTCATGGCACACAATTAACAAATACTAAAAACATTTATGAACTTCAGCGTTTACCTCCCAACGTACAAGAGCAGTATTCCCATCAATAACTTTTAAAACATGTCCACGAGTTTTACTAGGAATGATTAAACTGTCTGCCCCGGGAACATGCAGTGGCAACTGAGTTTCAACTGCCTGAGAGGCGCTGTCAACCAGGGACTCGCTAGTAATTTCAAACAAGGAAGATATACCAACATATTTATCAAGAAAGTTATACCTGTTGACAACATGAATAGACAATGTATCAGTTTGCAATCACTGAGCTAGCGACTTATCATTGAAGCATATATCTGCCCATCACTTTGCTCACCATCCCACATTACCATTAAAAAAAAGGCTCCCATGCTGGGCAAATCGAGGACATTTTACTAAAGTAAAAGGATCTCCAAGAAAAAGAAAAAAAATTCCGACTTACACACATTCTGCTGGCCAACTTCCTTCACAAAGGGCTGATAGAAGACGAACAAATTCTGCAGTCCTGAAGGGAAATACACCTTCCAAGTTGCAAAGAAGACACCGAATAGGACCATCAATAAAACTTTCCTTGTCCCAAAACTGAATACAAAGTGACTCCTGCAGAGTTAATGGGCAAGAGTCTCTTGAAGCAGTGAATTGTGAGCAATAAATATGATCCAAAAAAACATAGCTGGCTGTATGATAATAGCAATACACAAACCTCTCCCCGATATATTTTACAAAGGATATCCAGTATAAGACTGAGGGTGCTGTCCTCTAACTGCATCAGGGAGAAAGTATTAAAAATAAGAAACATGTTGATTGAGTGCTCAAAAACCAATTAAAACAACCTACACATGCAATTACCTGAAGATTAATCTCATAAGATGCAATGAATGCAGAAATAAAGGTTCTCAAGACACTTCGATAACCAGCAACAGGTCCCTAGAGAGAGAAAAGACAGCATGTAACAGCCAAAGAAAATGTAAGCTGGCATTATTAACCTAGACACAAACACCAAATTTTTTTGTAACTTTATAACTCATCCCATAAACCCTAAAAACCCCAAAGTGAGAATAACCTACATCTGATTCCTTCAACAAATCACTTTCAAGAACGTCGACAAAAATACTCAGCGATGCACCTTCAAAGGCTTGACGAACATAGCCAACATGATCAATTTCCTGGAAACGAAGATAAGGTGGAAAACAGTCAGCATTGATAGTATGAACACATCATGCTACAATAAAGGAACATTTGAAAAACTGCTCACCATTAGTACACTATTTTCTTCACTTCCAGGAAGTGATGAAATTAGACAGAGACATACTGCCCATGCAAGAATTAGTGGGCCGGCTTCTCTCGTTCCAAGTGTAACAAAACTAGATATTAACACATCCATCTGTTGGATATCAGTCACGGAAAACACAGAAGGACCCTGTCTGGGAAAATGACAAAACAAACATTCTAACAATTAGCAAAAGCACATAAGTAGACAAAATGAAGGGAAATGATACTTTGAAAAGGATAAGGTAGAACTAACAGCAAGGTAGAAACCTGAAAGGTACTCCATCATGCACCAGTTGAAGAAGATTTTCAAGGTCCAGGGTTTCTATAAGAATAAGTAGGAGCTGGGTGCTGGCATGATAAGAAGACTTTAGTGCTTCAGCTGAGATTGCCAGCTTTCCAAAGTTATACGAACCAGATAAGATCCCCTGTGAAATGATTTTTACGAGACAGGATTAGGATAAAAAAGGGATATGGATATCAGTTCCCATGAAAGGTTAACGATATACCTTGTAAAGCAAGCACAACTTTTTCCATTTTTCACCATTACAAGTACAAAGTGACTCGTAATAAAGCAGGAAAAGAATGTCCAAAACCAAATTGTCTTCAATCAGTGTCTCCTCAGCCCACAAAGTGAAAAGATCAACATCCTATAAAGTATTCCAAAAATCAGCATCTAATGTTAAGGGTCATAAATGCAATAGCTGATTGGAAGACGAGAAGCAGATATCCATTTTATCACCAGTAAAGCCCTTTGCAGACACTGAAAAGTACACATTAAAAAAGAATGTATATATGATGACTAACAAAAAAATATTATCAATCAGAAACTCTGGTCAGTTAAATATAAAAAGTTTAAGAAACAGAACCAAGAAATTATTTCTAAAGAATAAACAATTTGGTAATAACCCAAAACTAAATACCCTCACATCTACATGTATATACAACTAATTCAATACTAATCTTCTTTGTAAATAGCCATATTTTATTAATTAAATTGAAAACAGCTTCCAGAGTGGCCTAAGGGACAACCCTATCATGTTCTATAGTATTAATACTGATACTGATACTGGAAACTTATTTCATTTTCTCCATGCTCGTGGTATGAATGCATTGCAAATCAACCTAGTTGCTTCTGCTTGAGTAAAGGGATAACCCCCTTTCAACTTGCTAATTAACTGCCCCACGTCTATGTAAAGTTCCTGGTAACTACTATATATATAAGAATCAGGCACAACGCTGCAGAAACAGGCACCATAGCATTTAAATTAGATAAAGGGAGAACTATTGGCCTACTCCACGGTAATCTCATTTCCTAGCATGTCTGTATGTATTCCCACAAATCAAAGGATGCAAAACAACTGACTGCAACTCAACCCTATCAACCCAGCAATTCTATGTGGCCAAACACATAACATATTATTTGAAATTGACTAGGATGTGAAGAATAAAGCAACATCCACCATGTGAATAAGTTGATGAAGCCATATTGTCATGAAATAGACTAAAACAAACAACATTACAATCATAACAGGCACGACTCAAAAGACATCAACTTTTTATCAAATATACCATTTGCTCAGGATGACTGGAAGATAAAAGGTCCTGCAAGACAGAGATTAATTTATGTTCCAACCCATCTGAAATCAACTTTGCTGCTTCGTCCCTTGCAACATTTTCTTCTTTGGAGCAAATTCCAACATACACTACACCAAGCGGCATCACAAGTATTACGTTCGTAAGAATTCTCAAATCAGCTAATCACATAAAAGCATTGTTACTCAACACAGGAAAAGTATTATGGTCCAAATTTTTTAGCATTCCATGACACAAAAAAAAGAACCGTAAGAAATGGCGAATGAAAGAAACTTAGAACTGAAACAAGCATGGTGGGACTTACAAGCATGCATAAGAATTCGCCTGGAACACTTCAGCAAGCATTGTCGCTCAATGTAGTACTGGAGCAATACCTTCAAAATAATAGGAAAGAAAAACTAAACACTTTTTAAAAAACTGATTATCAATCTCAACAAGGCAAACATATTACTCATATGAATCAACTCAAAAAAGACTGGTGCAAACTACATGGAATTAGCAAAAAAAATATAACATTTCAAATGCTCATGATAGTGGACTATCAACAAACAAAAAAGAACGAGAAATGTAATAAGAAAGTGAAATATCACACTGGGAAAAGTAACATTTGTGATCAATCAGCAAAAATTGAAAAGCAGTAGCTGGGTTGCAAACCCAGGAGAGCTTCATGTCCTTGCAAAATCCTAACAAGTAACAGAAATATACTTGTGTCCGTAATCCTACCACTATCAGAAAACTTAATCACAGAATCAAATGCAAGTAACTTGTCTCTAAATGTTTAACTGAAACCAAATGAAACAATATAAAAGCAAAAGCCAGAAGGCTACAAACCACATGAAGACAGTCTTCAACCATAGAATCAACCGCTAAATCATCACATTCAAGAGACCTCTCAACAAGAATATACGACTGCACCTCATCTAAACACTGCAACAAACACAAATTTAAATCAATGATTAAATTTTAAAAAAAAATCATAATCAATACTACATTTTACTCAAAATTTAAAATAAGCTAGGAAAAAAAAATATATCCACAAAAAATGCTAATTTCTCTATAAAAATAAAATAAATAAACAAAACAAAAGCTAACCAGATAAGAGCTAATGTGCAAAGCTTTAACTTTCAATTCAGGCTTGACAGTAACTTCATGAGATCCAATCTTGATTATCTCCGAATTCAAAGCCTCTCGTGAATTCGCATTCGGTTTCTTAAATAGAGAAACAGTCTCCACAAACCATACGTGATTCTCCTTCAACTTCTTTGCCTACAGAACAAAAGAACATTCAAATTGTAAGCGAATATAAAATAAATAGAGAGGGAGAAAGGAATAGGTGGTTACGAGGTGAGGAGGGAGGTCAGAGGAGAGGGAGGCGTTTTCGAGGTCCGTGAGGATGGTAGTGAAAGAATCAAACCAAAGCGAGGAATCGACGGTTTTAGGGTTTGACATTGAAAGAGATTTCTGTAAATTGGAATTTTTTCGAAACCCTAAAGAGGAAGGAGGAGAAGAATGGAGAGGGTTTTCAGTTTTTTTTTTTTAATTTGATTTTGGCGCTTTGGGGGGTTTTTGGAGTAAAGAGTGAGACTGGGGGGTTTAGGGCTTTGTAATTAATTTAGTAAATGATGATGTGCCGGTTGATTTTGTGAGCATGGCTGTTGCAAAGACAGGAAGTTGCTTTTTAAGTTAATTTTTATTTAAAAATATATTAAAATAATATTTATTTATTTTTTAAATTTTATTTTTAATATTAAAATTTAAAATTTTTTTTAAAAAAATTAAAAGCACCTTTCTACCGGCATTCAAGCATTCCCTGAAAAAAGTCTGATAGCAGTGGAGTTGTTTATGGGCTGATCTTCGGCCTATTTAATGAAGAGCTTCTTCTTGGGCTTAGAATCAGGCTCTTTCAGAATTTAACAAGATCGAACCCAGGTTTACCTCGTGTATTTTATTCTATTTGTTTTTATATTTTAAAAATATTTTTAAAAATATTTTTAAAAATTAATATTTTTTTTGATATTTTTATATTATTTTAATATATTAATATCAAAAATAATTTTTAAAAAAATAAAAAAATATTATTTTAATATATTTTTAAATAAAAAATATTTTAAAAAATAACTACATTTTCAAACACAAACTGTTCAAACTTATGAGTATAACTGTTAAATTCAGTTTTAACATGCAGTGACTGGAAAGATAAAAACCTAAAATTTGAACTAGATCCGATTTTAAATTGAGTCATATTTTGTTAATAATAATTAATAAGTACACTTGATTATTTTTTTAATGACTCGGTTACTGCAGCAACAAGATAAATAAATAAATAAATAAATCAAACAATATTATTTTAATAGTTAATTCGTAGTGATCTGGTGATATTATTAACATGGACCGTTTTTCAGGTCGAGAGCTATACTTCAAATTATATTAAATTATTAGCTAAAACTTTTAATTTTGCCAAGTCACAAATAATTAATTTCGCAAAATAAAAAACAAATGGGGATTTCTATCGTGTCTTTGTTCAACTTTCACTGAGTATACCCAAATCAATAGAGGCGTCCAAATCAATAGAGACAACAAACGGCAATCAAATTTATTTTCAATGGGCTTTTAAGAACCGCATTTCTAGATAGATGGCA
>Ga0325403_1001527_pt1 | contig 19408 bp, 7 predicted proteins | sample PopdelMetagenome_19_FD_205665 | JGI IMG/M metagenome (GOLD analysis project Ga0325403, IMG submission 205665) | Populus deltoides microbial communities from Bellville, Georgia, United States - Xylem-PdKOR-R4 | ecosystem: Host-associated > Plants > Phyllosphere > Stem > Wood/Secondary xylem...
TAGATGTATGAAATGGTTGCACCAGAAGATGAAACACAGCCTAGAAACCGGTTAGGTCACTCCAAAGTGGATGGCTCGACTGGATCCTCCTTTTCCTCCTCATCACTCTCTAAATTAATTGCAGCATCTATACCATCACCTAGTGGAAAGTCTCTCACGACATGCCTTGATAGACTGGAAAACTGAGTAAATACAAAGTTACTACTTATTACCTATAATTTGTATAAACAATGATGTCAACAGACATGAAAATTAATCGCAGTATCTACAACTTTCACGAGCAAGCAATCTTTCATCAGCCCTGCATAATTTAATCTCATGGTAAGGGCACTTTCCAAGTTCCAGTCATCTGTAGCATCCTACATATGTATGATAACAGCATCTCCCATCGTTTCCCTGTCAATTTATGCACAGGATTCTGCTTGCGACTTTTTCACAAATGCCGACCAGACTTTGGTGCTGCCTTCTGCATTTGATTTGCGGTTGTGCCCCAAACACAAACAGACGAGTGAGCAAGACAGAGTTGGTACCTGTCCATGAAGACTCAGACGAAGACCTGTAATTCTTAAGAATCATCTGGGTTCTTATTTTAACAGAAGATGATCCATTTTGATTGGTAGTGGCTTCCCCAGGTATCTGTAACAGCTTAGAATAAGAAGCACCACGGTTTTGGTCCTTATAATTAAATGCTTTCCAGTCTATCAACGGGCACGTCATCACGGAGTCTCAGTTATTTTTTACACTTGGTGGACTTTTTTGATCTGTAGTGAGATCAACATCTGTTTAAATGCTAGGCCCGTGCTTCATTTCACTTGACCTGGTTTTCTTATTAAATTTCCTCATGGTGTTTTCTTAAGACAAAGTCACCAGCAAAAGCTAAATTAGCATTTGGAGAATTGGCATGCAAGATAGCCTCCCTTCATACAAATCCTTAGATTTCACCAAATCTCTATGTTCCTTTTCAAAAACAAAACGGAACACTTAATTTCACTCACGGGATAGGCAATAATATTTTGCAATTTTATTCTTAAGAAAATAATTAGCTTCATTTCATTTTGCTTATTGCCAAGATTGATGGTTTTCGAAATCACGCCTTTATTTTTTTAGTCACACTATCTTCATTATTTTTGGCACAATTAATTTTATTATTTTATTTTCTTAGTTGTTAAGATTTTTTAGATGTTGATTATTTTCAAAAGAGTTGAACATACAGTCCAATGAAAACATACATAATATTTTATCTAACAGTTATATTAAACTACAATTTGGCCAGATTGAGAAAGATTAAAGTTGTGAAGGGCTTAAGAGGCAACGGAAATAACCTAATCATAGAAGCTAGATCATTAAGAGTAAGAAATGATAGCAATGTTAAATTGCTTGGAACATGTAATTTGGCTAGTGGGAGGCAAGAAAAGAGGATCACGAAGAGTAGAAGAACATGTTTAAAGAGTTATTTTAAAGCACGCCTAACCCCAAACCTATTTATGAAGATCCACCTTTCTATGTGGAGGGTGTTGGTAAACACGAGGTTGATAGGGATCATGGGGGTTTGGTAGATTATGACAAACCACCACATCGCAAGAGATAACAAATGAACAAATTATAGATAAAAGTAAAAACCTATACCATCAATTGATATATGAACATAAAAAAGTTCCTTGATTGGATCATTGAATGTGATAGGGTTAAAAAATATGTGAGTATTATAGAAAAGAAGATGACAAAACTTGTCTTGTTTAAGCTAAAGAGAGGGAAGACAACCTATTATGTTATATATATATATATGTATGTATGTATGTATGTATGTATGTATGTATGAGGTAGATGATTCACAAAAAGGTTCATTCCTTTTGATTACAAGCAATATTTATTTAAATGGTATCAAGGTTAATCGTAAAGAAATAAATCCATCAACAAATATAACACCAAGTTTCAATGGCTAGCATAACATAATTGACTTCAGGAGAAAAAGAATTAGTAGGTGGTGAGTTTTTTAGGGGGATAAAGCTAGCAATCCAAGGAAGGATGTGAGTACATATGTTATTTACACTTACCAAGGCAAGCAATATAACATTAATGGTCGAGATACTAATGAAAAAAAAAGGCTGCCAATAGTGAAAGATTCAATTCTTTTAGGATGTTGTAGAGCAAAGTGAGTAAATTTAGTGTTATTGACAAGGAAAAAAACAATTTAAACTTCGTAGCAACCTCTTACTAAATAAGATGTTGGTAAAGGTAACAAAACTCTAAAAGGACAACTTGAAGTCACTAAACATGTTGAAAAACCAAAAACACATAAAGGATGAGATTTGAGGAACAAATTAAAGTTAGTGAATAGATTGAGATGAAACCGGTAGATAAAAAGTCTTAACAATTTGTTGAAATTGCTCAAGATATTGAAATTGATGTCAAAGAGGATTTAAGTATAGATGTGTCATCCAAATCAAACATATTATTAAGAGGTTGGATCAATCTCCTAAAATTACCAATACAAATACTGGTTAAGACATTATTGTTGGGGATGCCCATACACATAAATTAAAGTTGCCATCATCTTAAAAGATATTTAAATATGACCTTGACATTTTAGTTTTTAAAAAGTTTTGCGTAAATTAAAAAAAATTATATAAAATTATATTTGCTAAAATAGTGTTTAAGATATTGGGAGTGAGCTATTTCGTGCATAAATTGATAACAACACTATATTAGAAGTATAAATTTTTTTGGGATGAAAGAGTTAATTTTTTTACAATTAAATCGAGGATGAATTTTTCATAAGGGGATGGGACATTGTTTTCATTATCCTTGACAAAACTATTTTTATTATGTTACTTTTTTAATTGTCAAGATTTTCTAGGTTTTGAGGAGCTTCGAACAAGTTCGGTGCATAGTCTAATACAAATAAGCATAACTTTTAATTTAATTGTTGGATTGAATTTAAATTTAAACAGATTATTCTAAAGACCTAACTATACAGGGGCAATTAGTTTACAACTATTTTTGTTTTCAGGTCCAAATTAGTTTCGTAAGCTATTGTTTCATAATTTTATTTATTTTTTTTCTTGTTCTTTTTAATTCTTTTTTTCATGTAGTTTTTTAATTTAAATTTAATCAGGATTTTTTTTTGTATTAAAAAAAATAGAAGAGAATTGATGGTACGAAGGCCTTTAAGAATACATCAAAGTTTTGTTTGTAATTTTCTCTACAATAAAGGGAATTAATCTTAATGCTTGAAAACTCTAGTTTTTTTCTCTAATGTAAAAAACTTTAGGAATCGATAAACTCTATCACCGCTAAATGTGGTGTCTGAGAGTCATGTAAAAACTGTACGTCACACTAGAAAACAATGTTTTTATTTTTATTTTTATTTTTTTGCCCCCTAAAGATTCTTAAAGGTCCGAAATTACGTCGTTATCTCTTGCAACATGTAAAGTTTCAGCCTGGCTTTGGAAAAGGCACCACTGCAGCATCCAATAGGGGACCAAAGTATGGTTGGAGATCTTGACCATTGGTTTCTTAGGACTAAAGAGACCCCTTTCTTATGTGTCCTCTAGCAAGGAAAGATCTCCATTAACAAAAGATAGGCTTTATATTGTTACTTCAATATAGCGACTAGTCACCAATGAAACTCACCTGGTTCTTTATGGAACGCACATGGTTCGACATGGTGTCCAGGACAAGCCTACAGTGTCTAGTTCATGAGATTTATGATATGCATGTCAGGTTGAATCATCTTTTTCAATCCTCAGCATGGTCTAATAAACCAAGAATACAGATATGTAAGAGGTACATGTATTTATTGCTCTTTGCATGGAAATATCCCAGCATCTTCCTTCTTCTGTTGGGAATTGTCTCAGTTTCTTCTTGCTGCGAGGGACTTTATGCAGCACAGAGATTCATCATTGGGGCTTCACTGAAAAAGTCGGGCCATTTCCCGGGTCATTTCAAAGAATCTTCAACAGTTAAAGTCGGCACAGCGAGTCCATGGCCATGTTTGGGGTCAATCAGATACATATCCCTCATGAGAGCATAAACCAGCTAAAAGTATGGGAGGACAAGACAAACTGATTTTACGAAATAGGAGAAAAGGCAAGTTTATTATATTGTCAGAATCTATTTTATATGGCAATGGCACATCAATAAGCTTTATGATGGCCTACTAATTGCATAATTTAGTTCCATTTGTAGATGGTCCTCTTTTTTGGTGCTCTTTGGAGATGAAGTTTAAGCTTCCACAACACACATTTGAATTTAATCAAATTGTCTTTATAAATGAGTTTGATTGCAATGTGTCTTATCAGCTATTGGTGATGAAAATGTAGAATCTTAGAGTCGGTTGTCTTATACTTCCTCCCCGAATTGGTTACAGGTACCCGAGAAATCTGCTCAGCAATACTAATCAAGATCCCTTTGGATTTTATTCTATTCTTTGTTCTATCTCTGTAATCTACAAACTACCAAGTATAACATGCTGATAAAGTTGGGAACAGATTACTTCAGTGCACATGCTGTTCTCTAATTGTAACATTTGAATTCTGTTTTGAATGATAAATTCTGAAAATCCTGGAAATTATCCTAGCTTGCATACGAGTCTTCTGTTTTATCTAAGATGGAAAGTTGTTAGTTAATATTCTAGCACTAGATAAGTAATCAAGTAGGGTTACTGGCATGTTTGGAAAAAACAAGGCAAAAAGATTGCAATCATCGTATACTTTGTGTTGGAAAATCCCATTTCCAAGTGATTGCTTCATCCTAAATTCGTTCACAGAAGATTCGGGGGGCGGCAACTGAATATTCCATACATTATTAGCAAACACTCACAGTGATATGTTATTCCACTATAACTGCCGGGAAATTCCACATCCACAAAATAGAAATCGGCAAGAAGAAATCCTTACTTGCGTAAGCTTCCAATTACTGATAAGCTCTGAATCCCACACACACACACACACACACACACACACACAAAAGAGAGAGAAAAGAAATAACAATCTCATGATATTAAAGCAATTGGATTAATAAAGATCTCACATTGAAGTAGATAATGCATAGCTCTGATGAGCAGACGCAACTTATTTTAAAAAGTGAAGTTAACAACTCCCTCACTTGAAATCCTCTTTGAAATAAAAGAGATTTGAAAATGTCTCTTAAAAGACTTCACTGCAATTTCCTCCCTTTTCTACTCCTTTACTGTCTACAGGCATCTCCCTCCATATCCTGCATTTTTAAACAATGCCTGTTTTATGTGTTCAGAACTTATTAGTGTTCTCTGCTCCAATTCCTGTTATCATCACAAGAAAGAATACAAATTAGCTATACTTCTTAATCTTAAAAAAGAAGAATTAACCCATATAGCAACGAATTGAATTTGTACCTCTGAGCAAGAAGCTTGCATTGTAAAGTCATTGAAACAACTAATCACACACTGCTGAATCTCAAGGCCTAATGTTTCTAATGTTGTTACTGATGATAGCAGTAACCCTGGCTTTGTTGCACAGCAAATATCAATCCTTGTATCCTCATTTCTTCTTTCCACTTCAAACTGCAAGGCAAATATTGAAAGAAATGTCTGTTCAGCGATGCTCAGCCTTTTATTGGGAGTCTTATACATGGATTAGTGCAGGCCGCAGAGTGCATACCTTTGGTGAATTTCTCACAACAATTTCATTAGGTTTTGTGTCCTTGAAAATGCTAATCATCTTCAACTCCTCTGAACCCACTTCAATCTCTTGTTGCAAGTTGTTGATTCTCTCCAATAGTTCCTTCATATAATCTATTGTGTCTCCAAGTATTGATGTTCTGTCCATCTATTGACAAATTGCATTGAAACAACCAAATTAGCCTTTAAATGAACATGAATTTTTCACACAGTCACTATTGAATCAATCTTTACCTTGCTGATTTTAGGAACAATTGATCTTAGCATTGAAAGCCGGTCATTTAACCTCTTTCTTCGCCTTCTCTCTGCCATTAGGTTCTTTGATGGTTGCCCCTCCATCTTCTTGCCTCTAATCTTTCTTTCTGGACAGATACCAGCATTGAAAGCCGACACCTCCGGGGACTGAATGGGCTCAACTTTGCAAGCACCCTGCATCTGCAAATTCTGTTGATCATTAGCAAGCAGACCCAGCTCCTCATCTTCCATCATGGACATTGGAGTATCGTCTTGAACAGGAAATGGTGGTGTGTCAAGCGTGTTATAGGAAGAATCGGTGAATTGCGGGGCTGAAGAGAACTCATCTGTGAACTGTGGTGCTGAGAACTCATCACCAAATGGGCAAAAGACTTCATTAAAGTAGTAGTTGTTGAAGTCTTGTTTAAGAGGCGATGAAATTAATCCTTCAGGACAGAAAGAAGTTTGTGGGAGTGTAGCTGGGATTTCTTCAAAGCAACCATGGTTGAAGCTACCAGAGAAAAGCTCATTCATTTCTGTTGGATAATTTGGAGTGGGTTGCCAAGATTCCCTACTTAGAGCTATTAACTCCTCTAAGAAATCATGTCCATTAATTTCCATTGCTCTAACAACAATAATTCTCCCTTCCTCACTCTCTCTCTCTGTCTCTCTCTCTCTCTTTCTATCTCTCTCTGTCTATCTTGGGAAATGATAAATACCTTGATAATGTGAAGCTGGATCAAGTTGGAGTGTGTGTGTGTGTATATATACAAGTAAATGTTTTATACAAGATTAAAATATGGATTATGGCATGTACTATGTTGTATTTATTAGCACTAAGAGCCTAAGATTAAAATGGAATCTGCTTTTTCCTTCTCTCTCACTCTATAGGGGTGATTTTATGTCTTTTTCACCGAAATCTCAAATCAAACAAACTAAATATTAAATTTTTGTTGTCCTGAAAGCTTTGACCCGCCATGTCCGTCTGAACCGAAAAGGATGGAGTTAACGTCACAAACCAGCTGACAGGTTCTTTGTATGTTTGAGCTTATGTAATACTATTATTTGGCCATGAATACAACAGAAACCCTTGTCCCTCTCCCTCTCCCTCTCCCTCTCCCTCTCCCTGAAAAAATTGCTAAGCTGGGTCCCATCCCCTGTGCCTCAGGCTCTGGAATTTTGGGTTAGCTCACAATTTCAATGGGGGTAGGCTGGCAGGCCCCCTTTTCTTTTGCTTCTTCCCTTTTCCACTGTTCCTAGACTTGGAAGTTTTGCGTCTAATAAATTATTCAATTTATGAAATCTGAAGTAGTTTTATATTAGAAAGACGATGGCTTGTATACCGAAATCATTCTTATAACACCTATGAGATAAATTTACTATGAGGCAGGCCATGAGGAGTATGGAAAACATATTCGTGTTACTTGATCAGAATTCATACCCTGAATAAAATAATGCAACTTAACATTACTTAAAAGGCCCCTTTTTGGCTGATGTATATGACCTTAGCGAATACAAGAATATGCAGACATTATTATTAGTAATAACATTTTCAAAGGTTGTTTTGGCATTATCGATCTGATCAACGAGCACTGGCATTCCCCGTTAGGGGCATTTGTGCATGCAGCTGGGTTCTTCACTCTTGTCCATAATCAATAGAGGTCTCGTGCCCCTATCCTAGCTAATTGATTTTCCAAGATGACAAAAATGCTTCTCATCATTGTTATTTACTATTATTCCTGTTGTTTGTATTCTAGTTTTTTCCGATGGTTAGTCATATTGAAAATGATCAATTAATTAGCTCTATGATTCGCTTCTGAAGGCAAATGGCCACTCATGTATGAGGCTAGAGCTAGAATTATCCAAAGTGAAGGTACAGGTTGACTTCTCGGTAATTATAATGATAAGGGATACTTCCATTTTCTTTGTTTGAAATGAAACAGATTGAAGGTTTATTTGGAAGAAAATGAGTCTTTTTATGACTCTTTCTCATACAAGCGAATTGATCATTACCTACAATGGACAGTGATGAAGCCTCTGTTTCGGGCTTCAAAAGATTAATAGGTCCTTTCTGGCAGGTTGATAGGTTTGAAATCTACATAACAAAGTCTGACACTAGCCCGCTCGGGTCTTGAGTGAGAACGCATTAAAAAATAAGTCTTTTACTGGTGCTGATGGATAAGCATAGCAGCAATGATAATTGGAAATATTTGGGAACGAAATACTTGCAAAATAAGTTTTTTTTTAGTGTCATAATTCATATGTTTAAAAATAAGATTAATGTGTTTGATAATTGATTAATTTTTAAGTACAAGCAATTTAATTTATTTTTTTCAGCTAAGATGTTTGATGACTTGAAATGAAAAGTCTATGTGATTGGAAGTTGATAGCAAATGATGCATGGTACGTCAATATAATTGGTACTTGCAAAAAGCTTATTTTAATGGATATAAGAACACTTCGATGCATAAGCTAATAACTTTGTAAAGAGAAAAAATATAATGATATTTTAAAGAGATAGACTTCAAAAATATATATCCTGAAAGTGTTTAGAATGAAGAGATTGTAAACCTTAAGTTTGAAGGATTCACGGTGAATTTATAACCCATGAGTTTTGTCATTTTATGGAGAGGAGGGGCTGAAATATAATTTTATCTTTGTGATATTTTGAGTTGTATTCTACTCAAAATAATATGTATTGAATCAATATAAAATATTAAAAGACCCGCCTGGGGTTGTGAAAAAAATTCTCAAGAGAGTATTAGGCTCAGCCAAGGTGCTTAAGGTGAAAAACGGGTCTAAATGTGCTGTCTGAACCCAATCATATTGAGCTCAAACGTGGTAACCCAAGTTTACATGGGAGTTGAGGTGCATGCCCAACACTAGCTAGATAACGTGCCCAACAAGGCTAGGAGTGTCAGGTTCAGCATGTTGGGTGTTTGCTCGGCATGGGCTCAAACTACCATGCCTAAGCTTGGGTTTTTTTTTTTTGGGTTTTGGGTTCGTTAAATTTAGACCCATCATTTGTGGAGTAGAACTCTCCAATACTTAAATTAATACTCATTTATAAGAGAAATACACGAGGGAACAATATATAATCAATGTAGCCATTAGAAAAATGACCCTTCTTTAATACTCTTCTTCTGAGGTTTATGTACACATCTTCCTTCACCTCCCTGCATGGGAATAAGGGTAAATAATGAAAAGATTTTATGCTTTATTCTAGGAATAATTATGTAAGATAATTTTCTTAATCTTGAAAGTTTACGATATTACGTATAAAAATATGTGATTGGTGGATGAGATTTGGGCAAAACGTGCCTTAAAGTCGTCAAATAGGCCCCACTTTGGTGGGGTCCTTAAGCATCTAACAAAAAATGGTAGTTATGCAAGGACTTAGAATTATGCAGGGGGTTAGAGTTCTTAGGCAGGATGATCTATGAGCATAAAGATACTAAACTCGACTTTAAGGGACTCATCTAAAATGGATCATTTAGAAGATCATATCGATAGGCTAAACGAACTTCTTAGAAAGGGATCTCATGCAGGATCTAACTTGAGGTCGAGTGAGGAGTGTTCTTGGACTCATTCAGTAGAATCCTCAACCTCAAGTTTGTGTGCAAAGATATGGGGCTTATTTAAGCCTAACATCACACTCATGGGTTTAAAGTTGTTAAGCTTAGGCATGCTAGTTGCCTTTCCAAAAATTTATGATTGAAACGACTTAAAGACTTAAGTATTGATGTTTGGTTCCTGGTTCCTAGGTTTTGTTTCTTCATATTCCTATATGTGGATATGACATAACACATGAAAAAATCAAAGAGACATAACAAGAGCATGTGAATAAAAGGCTAAAGCCTAAGTCATTTTAAAATTTAAAATTATCTAAGAAGAAAATGTCACGTGTTTGGTTTATGATGTGTGGGTGAAAAGACACATAGCCTTTAATTAATGAGGGTTAAGCCAATATAAGTCCTAAAACAATTTTCTTTAATCATTTTTATAAGTATAGTTTATTTTTTTTCTTTTTGTCTAAGTTTCAAGATATGAATTATGCAATCACATTACTAAAAAAACACCACAAAAAATTATCTAGTTCTAATTGAAATTGAAACTTGGGACATGTTTGATTAATGAAGACTATATTTAAGGCATTAGTATCCAATTATCATGCTAGTAATACGTCTGAGCATTCGTGATAGGGTTAAAAAATTCTTATCATTTCTTTGAGATCTTATGGTGTATAAGAAATTATTGATCTTAGTAGACCAACATATGGGTTCAAGGCTTTTATAAGCAGAGGAACTTAGGAACATCTAGATCTAAGTTGAGGAGTTTAAGAACGTCTAGATCTAGGCCTAGAATGGTTGAAACAAAGGTTAATAGGCTCTTTAAATGAGAGCACGAAGAGATTGTGAAATAGATAAAGGAACCTCAAACACTAGGAACTAAAACTTTGTTATGGGTAGGTAGTCAGAGAATCAATTAAAGGAGACTACAAGCTAATACTCGGTTAGAGAATGGGGATGTAGCTTAAATCCTCTTATTGCAGTGAGGATTTGCAGACAAATTAAGAGTGCCTTCATATTAGGGTAAGAGATAACAAGTTTTTTTGCGTGTGTTTAAGTTTTGGTATAAGTTTTTCCTTTATAGCCTCACAAGTAGATTATTCCTTAAGTATTAGATCTGCATAAGCTAACTACACCCAAATAGATGAGTCACACTAATTGTATTTGAGAAACTTATAAGGCATAAAAAAGATAAGCTATCTTGGAATGTGTTAAGGTATTACTATTCCTTGTTGGGGTGTGTTGAAGAGGCTTGAGGTCTTACTGCATTGTAGACAACACACACACGCACACATATAAAATAAAATAGATGAGTGTTTTATCATACTTCGACCTCTTATTCATCATCTCATATTTACATGTTCATGACACTATTTATAGCTATTTTTTTTCTTTTTAAGTCTATGAAATTTTTATTGTTTTGCCCTTCGGTCATTCAAATTAATTTCTTTTTCATTTCATCCTTTTAAGTTATGTTGGCATGGTTTAATGTATTGGGATCTATTTTGATTTGTTTTCTCCTGCTTATTAGATATATCATATAATATTTCAAAGTCAGCTAAAGATATATTTTACAAAATAAAATTCAATTTTGCAGGTAAAAAAAATTTGAAAGAACAAAGGACCAAAAATAACACCAATAAAAAACACATAACTATTTTTTGGTTTAATAATTCATATGTCTAAATATCATAGTAGTTTTAAATTATGCACATTAGATTAGGTTTTTTCATTTTGATCTAAAATTTCATTTTTATCACGTTTCAATTCCTATATATGTAGGGATGAAAATGAGAGATGAAATATTTGAATGACACTCATATTCCAAACACAAAAAAAGCTCATGTTGGTGTCAATGAGTTTGTCTTAGAGAGCGAGTTCAACTGAGGTGGTTCTAAAAAAAATAGACCAGGACCTATAAATTTATTTTGATTTGGTTTAATTTTGAGTTTTTAAACTGATTAGAAAGTGTTTAATGTTGAAAATGTCATTATTAGAGTTTCTAGGAAGTTTTAGAGGTATTTTTTTTGTGAAACATAAAAAATAGGCTTCTAAAGTCCAAAAACACACATTCTAGTTGTTTGGTCATCTAAGGTGATCAGAAACTATGCTATAACATAACATGTTGTTTTTCCATATGGATGATGTGTCGTATATTATATTAAAAAATTGAGTGAATGATATTCTCCCTTTTTTTCTTGAAAATAAATACAAATGAAAGGTCATTTGTCGTATAAAAAATAATATTGTTGTCAACGTAGCTTGAACCCGTGACCTTTGGCTAATTAAAGACACGCGTTTGACAATTAAGTTACAGGACAAAAATGTTATAAAATGATTAACAAAATATATCAACCTAGTTCATTGTTTATATGAATAGTTAAATTAACCCCGCGACGTGTATATAGTATGATATTTCATAATAGATAATAGAACCAAAACATCAATTAAATTTCTTGATTGTAAACATGTTTGAAAAGTGTATTTGAGCTTGCTTTTCTATTGCTAGACAAGGCTTCATGTTTGTCAACTCGATGTCAAGTAAATTAAACACATGAGGTTCACTCTATCTATTAAAGATGTTTGAGATTGTGATGTAAGATATTTTTTAATATAGTTTTTTGTTTAAAATACATTAAAATAATTTTTTTTTCAAGTTTGTTTTATTTTTAATATTAGTATATGAAAACCATCTAAATATACTAAAAAATTATTTAAATATCTTTTCATTTGAAAAATATTTTTAAAAATTACCTTAAAAAAATAAAGAAAATAGAAGTTGTGCTAGGGATGGGGGGAGCTGGGGTAGAGGTAAAGACTAGAGCACCTTCGCATGATGAAAACAAGAAATTATGATCAAGGCTGGGATGGGATAATTAGGACTTGGGAGAATCTGAATATATTTCTTTATTAGCAGCCTAGTGGTCATTCGATGCACCAAATGATTGAACGTGGAAGATGACTATTGATAACTTCATTTATAAAGAAAAGTAACATTGAAAACTTAGCCATACTCATGAAAAGGCAATTTCCTCTCTTCCGAATAGATTCTGCTTTAGGAGCAGTTTTCAGACTGAGTCACTTGTTCGTGTGGAACTTCGACATGGTCAATGGCTCAAATCAGGAAGAAGAGAATCGATCAGCAAACTTCAAACTTCGAGGACAACATTGCATTATTGGGCCTCGAGAATGTGAACGAGAGTTGTGCATTTCACAAGTGGCTTATGCAAACCCTCCACGCGTCCTCTGTACGGAAATACCAGCGTTAGATGTCGGGTCGGTTTGTCAATCAAACCAAAACCAACGGCGTGCAAGCGCAAAACCGGAAAATGAGAGTTAATAACCTCAGGCTCGGGATTAGATGGCTGATTGAGAGTTTCGACAGAGATTTTTCTCGGAGTATTTTTTTTCTTTTAATTTATTTCTAATATTATCATATTAAAATATCAAAAAAAACACAAAAAAAAATTAAACTAAAAAATGTAACTTACGGGAGTGTTATACACCATCTAAATCTCAGATTCCTTTGAATCCTCCCAAGGAAAAAAAAATATTTCACAGGTCACCGGTCTGTATATTATAGCAAAATGAAAATTGCACAGCAATTGACACAAAGAATTCGTGTCCAATATATACTGCCTTCAATTAATTCGTCGGGCCTTGGAACTCTCAACATTCTGCATATTTCGACAGTTTTATCGAGGAGCAAATGTTCCCTTGCCTTTGTTTCAATGCAAGGAAAGAAAACGAGAAATAACAGGGGTTGTTCTGTCTTTTACTCCTGCATGGCCTGCACGAATCAATACGGCACCGCAGATCTCACGTACCTCATTGGAACTGTACACGGAACATGGCGAAACAAACATGACCGTTGCCTTATTGTTACATACAGTAGTGTATTTTTTTGTACTTTTACGTAAATGACGATTAAAGCTCTTCAGATTGCTTTTCAGAAATACCATTTAATGCTTGTCAAGTTTTGAAGCTTTTTTTTTTCCCCCAACAAGAAACTCAATGGGTCAGAGGCTGCATAATAGAGGGTGGTGGTGGTGGGTGCCCTCCCGATCCGAAATCCTCACCCATTACCCCTTTCGGAATTTGAACCTAAGTTCCATTTGAGTAAAATACCAAATTTAAGCATGATATTAATTAAATTAGTGAATTTCAGCGGAAATCAAGTGTAAGTTTCCTAACTCGCGGTATGCATTCATTAGGTTTAAAAAACGAAAATGAAAATTAACAAAATCATGAAAGGATCTGACTAAATTATTATAATCATAATAATCACAAACGCTTTTTACTGAAATATAGTTTTATGTTTTCTTTATTTTTTCCTTTCAATTTCATACTTTAACAACAAAAACCTTTTGTATTTTAATTAATTCTAATCTTCAACATTAGATTTTCTTAGAAGTAAGATTTCATAATTTTTTAAAATTTGCTTATGATTAATTTATATCGATCTCATAATACAAGTCGTAGGTTTAATAGACTAACTCATATAATTTTTTTACCGCTTTTTCTAATTGATTTTTTTTATCTTTCAATATTGAGTTGGTAAAAAATTGGACATCGTGATTTTTTTTATCTGCATTCAATAAATTTGTTCCGATCTGATAGTCTAAGTAGCGAGTTTAGTAGGTTGACTTTGTTTATATATTTTTTTTAATTGAATGTTTGTTTAATTGGGCTTCATATTTTTTTTCGATTTGCTTTTTGTATGTTATCCTAATCCTATAACTCGGATTACTGGTTTGGCAGGTGTGTCCAAGTTAACTCATTTTATTTTTTTGGATCTTTTTTAAATTGAATATTTCTTTTTTAATCTTACCCCCCCCAACAACTCAATCTTCTTCTTTCCTATTTATTTTTTTTTAATTTTATCATTCAATATTAGGTTGTTTAGAAATTGAGCTTCATATTTTTTCTCAATTTACTTTTTTTTGAATTATTCTAATCTCATGACCCAAAATGTGGGTTTAACAAGTTAACTTGAGTTGACTTAAATTCTTTTTTTCTTTTTTTAATTAATTATTTTTTACTCTATCTTTCAACATTATCTTAGTTGAAAACTGGACTTTGTAATTTTTTTTATTTTTTTATGACGTTATCTTAATCTCATGACTCAAGTCGCGGGTTTGACAGGTTCACTAAGGTTGACTAGGATAGTTTTTTTAATTTAATATTTTTTTCAATTTTATCCTTTAATATTGGTTTGATTTTGAATTAAACTTTATAGTTTATTTTGATTTACTTTCTATAGGATTATCAATGTCTTATGATCTTGGTCGCAGATTTGACAGGTTAACCCGGGTCGATCCAATATATCACCATCTTAATATTTTAAAAAGATATTATTCAATATGTCATTATCAATAGTTAAAAAAGATATCATCCAATATGCATTATACTATGGGTTCATGATTAATTTTTTTTTATTAGAAAACAAGTTAATAACACTTAAATATTTTTTTACATTAAAAAAATTGATCTGATCCACAACAAATTGTGGGCTAATAATCTAATAAATTCTGAATTTCACAGATAAGGGAGTACCAAGGTTATTATAAATTCATGTTCAAACTGTATTTGAAGGACTGTTTGTTTTTGTGTCAGTTTCTGCGTTTTGAATTGACCACACAAATCAAGTATTTGGTTACCATTTCAACCATAATTTTAGAGTGTGGAACCTTGTAAAATTAAAGGTCCAACCACGGACTCACGTGAAGCAGAAGATTTTTGCTTTTATTGAGTTCCAACCACAATTATTCATCTCTCTCAACCGATAACTTTTGTAAAAAAAAAAAGAATAATTGTTGCAATAAATGACCAAAATACCCCAATCGTCCTCCCAAACAGCCTCATCTTTTGTAACTTTGAGGGATATGTGGTGATATTTGCTTTATTGCTTTGCTTCTCTAGTGTTATAAGATTGAAATCCTGAGGTCACACCTCTATTTGTTCTTTCCAAAAGGAAATTATTACAAAAAAATAAGTGAGCAAACTTTTGAAGGGTAGAAATTACCTTCATCTTCTTTCAATAACCATAATATCCTTCCACTGTATGTTCTTGGTTTTTCCCTTTTTCTAATCTATTTTCACAAACCACTGTCATTTACATTAATAGATCTTGGTAAGCTAACATTGATAATTTATTACGCTCATTTTCACTTTCTGCATTTCAAATGTTAGATCATTATTTCTGATGCTGAAATCATCACCTTCATCTTTGTTATGTTTAAACTTTTGATTTCGTGCCATTGCATGAATGAAAGTTATTCCTTGTTAATTATTGTGGTACAATAAAAAGAAGAACAACCTAGATAGTGAATATAAATAATAGATAAGGGATTGCTAACTAGTTAGGCAATCCAATTTTTTTCTTATAAAACCCTCAATTAAAAACTATATTTTGAATAGAATCAATTATGTGATGTTGCGAATTGCATGGATCGCATATGTTTTCAGCCCTTTTTTTTTTATCTTAGACTTCATTCTCTTACAATTATATATTTAGGTTTTCAGGTAATCTATGCTGTTTTTAAACAATCTTGAATTCAAAACTATATGTTAGATGAAATGTATTGGAACTTGCTAGTTATTTTATCTTTGATCACCATTGTGATCAACCTTATGTTATTGCCTTCTTTGACGTTTGAATGATAAGTTATCAAGGTGATTGTGGTTCAAAAAAATAAGGTTATTTCCTTTTTATATTTATCTTATTATACCAAAATATGTAAATAGAAAACAAATATTGCTAAGGTTTGTTTACCTTAAACTTTATTTTTTTACAATTATTTTCCTTATTGAGGCAATTGATACAAGTAGATGTAGATATTGATTGTTTCAATCTTAAATGCTTGTTTATTTTTAATTTTAGAAAACATTTCCTTGATTTTTAGTGGCAGTTATACTTGTGTTTCACACAACATTTGTTTGCTTGTTAATAGACCTTTTGACAACTATTTTTAACAACATCCCTTAGCTTCTCATTGGAAGTTTTAGTAGTTTTTCTTCTTATTGTTTACGATGCAATATGTATGTTATTTTTAGCTTTTCATTGAGATCATAGTATGATGTTTTTTATGCAGCATTCCGTTTTGAGATACAGAAACAAGTAAGTAGCACTTTAGTTTTTTGAGTTATAATTGGCATCACATTCATTACATTGCATAACTTTTTTTGTTCATTGCTGGTCAAAGTTATGTCTTAAAGTTATGTTGTGTAAGTCAATATTGTGTTTGGAATGATGCGACAATTTAATTGGTAAAGTTCAATGTTGCTTAACGCTAATATAAGAATCTATGTATACCTAATCGTTTGCTTTACTAGAAGAATCATGCTCCTCTTCCTCTGTATTTTATGGTGGATTAAATTGACATATGAGATGGTAAAGATCATTTGATCCGGAACATTTACTATTTCTAAAAGGATAAAAACATCTATGTTAGTTGAATTATATAACTTTTTCTATTACCAAAATTCCCCTAGGAGTGGAATTAACAACATAATTCTAAAAGTTGAATGTTGAGTCTTTAAACATCATATATTTACATTATCAAATGTTCTGAACATAGATACTAACAATGCATCAATTTTTGTACACTGAAGTATTAGCAATGTGTTTTTCTACTTTAGACATCATTAAACAATTGAGATGTTTAAGAATGAAATTTTGAGTTTCCTTTTTTGTTATTAAATATATGAGTGTGTATGTGTGTGTTTGTTCCTTCATTATATTTTACTTGCATCAAATGTCCTTTATATAATGTGGAATTGTGGTAGGTGTAAATAAATTATTTTTACATCAAAGTTCATTTGATAAAATAAATTATTTTCCATTGTAAATATATACGCACGATGGTCTAATGATCTATTTGATTAGAATTATGATAATGTAATGAATTGTGCTATTGATTATGTTAAGTGTGGTGGTGATGGCGACGGTAATAATGATGGTGGTTGTGATGATGACAACACACATGATGTTGATAATGACAACGACAAAAAAAAAATGATGTTGATGAAGAAGGTGATGGTGAGTTATTTTGGCTGTGAGAGTTTAATCGTCGTAAATTAGTATTATACACAGTTGGAGCTCTTACTATATACTATAATAATTGCATTTATAAATAACCTTGTATGGTTTCTTGCAACATATGAATGCGATGATTGAATGAAATTATACATATGAATTGAAAATATTATGTTAATATATTTGGGATTAATGCAATAACATTTCAAAATCTACCCAGTAAGGGTTAAAAACATCAAGATGGATGAGTTTTATTGAGAAAGTTGGCATGTTTCTTTATACATTAGCATTAAGTATTTCAAATATAGAAGTTTATGAGAGATTTCAACATTCCAAAAAATATCCAATCGTGTTCATTCTTCAATACATTGTGTAATAGAATGTATATTTGGAGTGTGGAAGAAAAGGTGGAGAATTTTGCAAAATATGCCTACATTTCCTTACAAAACACAAGTTCAAATTGTAGTGACATTCATGGCACTACATAAATATATTAGAAGGAAGTCGCAGTAAAATGTGGTATTTATAAAATTTGATCTTCATCTCAATTTTTTTTTTGAGGATATTTTAACCGATGTGGTTCCACATTCACAAGCCCATGAAAACCAAAAACTTTCACGTATGATTATATACATGATGAGATTGTAGCAAATTTAATGGGACAATAAAACTAGTATTGTAATTCATATGATTGTTTTACAATGTATTCATAATTCAATACACATTAATGAATTTGCAAAATAAAAAAATTAATATTTGTTCTTTTGGCCATTTTATTAACAATATTAATTCCAACCACAATTTTAATCAAATATCTTTGACATGTTTTTTTGTTAAACAACAAATTCAATAATAGTTTTAATGAAATAAAATATTTTAATCAAATTAACTACAACTAAAAATAATTTTTTAAAATTTATTGTTTCTCAAACGACAACCATAAAAATTACTGCAATTCCAAACACATTTAAAATTATGTTTTGAAAACTACTGGCAAACTGATGTTATAAAAAAAATCTTGAACAATATTATTATTCTGCATGTAATTTTTTGTTTTATTATTATCAACTAAACATACCTTGCGTGGTATGTTTTATTAACTTCAATTAAATCTTCAAATTAATTTCAATCTTTAAAATATCAATTATTCATGTATTTTTCTCTTCAAAGAAAAAGAAGGATGACTACACAAGAAAACGAAAGCCTATGTCTAAATATTTATGAATTTATTTATTTTTAAAATAAAATCGATTAAAAGAATTACTTTCTTCTTGTAAACTTACAATTACACCTAGTGGATATTACAATTTTTTTAAAAAAAATAATACAATAAATCACGAAAACTATATTTTTTGAGATACAAGAAGTAATATTAGACTTTACAATAAACAATATAGAGAGAATAAGTTGTTTAGTCATTTACCAACAAAGTGTTAATATAACGGTTAAGATAGCATTATATCATTGTAAGGATAAAAATACAAGTTTGATCTCTAAAAAATACATTTGTTAGAAGAGGTAATGATAAAATCCGAATGAGACTTAGTTCAATTTTTTAAAAAGAATGTAGGGATACCTAGGTAAATGATCAAAAGGATTGTTTAGTCATTTACTAAATAGCTAATTAGTGCTTTTCAATAAAATTATTGATGATTATCCAAAAAAAAAAAATAATGGAGATAGAATAACATTATCAAAAAAGAAAAGCTTGTTTTCTTTATTTTAATACAATGTTATCCAATAAATTTTATTAGGAATTTTGATTTAATCTCGGTTTATATGTTTTTATTAACATTTTATAATTTAAGTGTTAATTGATACAATTAGTTATTTTTATTGAGATTTTAGTTGATAAGTTTATTTACTTTGAATCGGTATCGAGTAGTGATATGAGATTCATTTTTTTTA
>Ga0325403_1001529_pt1 | contig 19402 bp, 6 predicted proteins | sample PopdelMetagenome_19_FD_205665 | JGI IMG/M metagenome (GOLD analysis project Ga0325403, IMG submission 205665) | Populus deltoides microbial communities from Bellville, Georgia, United States - Xylem-PdKOR-R4 | ecosystem: Host-associated > Plants > Phyllosphere > Stem > Wood/Secondary xylem...
TGGAGTGATAAAGTTAGTAACTTTAAAGGGGAAAGACAATAAATGAAAGAAAGAGCCTTAAATTCCAAGAATAAAAGTGTTTGTTATTTTTTGGGTGTGATTAATGCTCTGAAATATACATGTGAACACCAAAAAAAAAAAAGAGCTAAGCTAAAACAACTTCACCGTTACTGCCGATTTCTGGATCGGCAGCAACAAAGTTTTTGGCTGCCGATTTCTGAATCGATAGCGGCATAGTTTGGGACTGCCGATTTCTGAATCAACAGCGACGTAATTTTTCTGCTGATTTCTGGATCAGCAGCGACACAGTTCTTGCTATCGATTTCTCAACAGTGGCACAATATTTGGCCGTTGATTTCAGAATCAGCAGCAGCAAAGCTTTTGGCTGTCGATTTTTGAATCGGCAGCGACGCAGTTTTGCTGCTGATTTTTGAATCGGCAGCGGCACAGTACTTGGCTGTCGATTTTAGAATAGGCACCAGCAAAGTTTTAAGTTGCCGATTTCAGAATTGGCAGCGACACAGTTTTTGGCTGCCGATTTTTGAATCAACAGCAGCGCAGCTCTCGCTGCCAATTTTTAAATCGGCAGCGACGCAGTCTATGGCTGCTGATTTCTAAATTGGCAGCAACACTATCAAACCTAGCAAAAAATTATTTTTGGACCAACCTATCCTAGGAGAGAATGAAAATAGAAACCAACCCAAAAATAACCCAAAAGAGGGATAAGGACAACCTTGGTCTAACGTTCAAACACCCCTTTATATTTAAGAGGGGTATAAATGCAGCAAAGAGAGAGAAAGGGGCACTCTTTCCAAAAGGGGTTGCATGCTCTTGCCTTCTTCCTCTCCCCAAAAATCTGCCGCAACAACTGCATACCCAATTGCATGCACCACCTTTGAATGCTAGAGAAGAAGGGTGACCAATGGAAAGATAGAAGTGGCTGAAGCTATGTAAGGAGAAGGGTCTAGGCCCCTTCCTCATAACCGGCCAGCAGTTGTGACTGCAACAACAGCCACCCTCTCCAAGGAGAAGACCCACTTACACTAGCTGCATGTCCCCTGTCTTTAGTGTTTGAAGAAGAAGAAAGCTAGGGAGTTACGTTGATGACTGAAACTATGAGAGGAGAGAGAGTGTGACAGACTCGCTGTACAACAAAGATGGAAGAGATGGAAAAACTGAGAATGAGGAAAGACCATGTCACCAAAACTTGCTCTAAAGTTGTAAAAAACGTGAGGTAAGAGAAGTAGTTTTCCTTGGCTGGTTGCTGCCTCACGATTTCAGAACAAGGAGGGGATGAAAACCCCAAAGCAGAAGGTTTAGTGTTCATGCACTTATAGTTTTAGAAATAATTAAATGGAAGATCTAAGGGGAATGAGATGAAGAAATGCAAAAATTATGATCTTATTGAACCCTTAAGGACATAATTGAACAAAAACATAATGTATAATGGTGTTATTATCTTGATTCTTGCATATATAATAGAAGAACTTGTGTTAGAAAGGGTTATGTACAAAATTGTGCAGTCATTGGGACCTTAGACCCTGCTGAAACCAAAACTAGAACTATGTTGGTGTTAATAACATAAATTTCTATTTGTGTTTAATGAAATTATATAATAATATGTTAAGATGATGTTATGTGCAAAGTTAGGTTGTATGCAGCGAATTAGTTTCACTGCCGAATTAAGTGGTCTGCAGCGAATTAGTTTCGTTGTCGATTTGTGTTATCTGCAGCAAAGGAATTTTCGCTGTCGAATTGTGTTGTTAGCAATGAATTAGTTCCGTTACTGAATGTTGTTGCCTGCAGCGAATCAGTTTCGTTGTCGAATCGTGTTGTCTGCAGCGAATCAGCATTCGCTGCTGAAATTGCATTGTCCTGTAGCGAATTTGTGATTCGCTGCTGAAATTGAGTTGTTTGCAACGAATTAACATTCACTACCGAATTATGTGTTCTGTAGCAAATTTGGGATTCGCTGCCGAAGTTATATGGTCTACAGCGAATTTCTACCGAAAGTGAGTTGTTTACATCGAATTAACATTCGCTGCCGAATTGTGTGTTCTGGAACGAATTTGGGATTCATTTATGAAATTGAGTTGTTTGCAGCGAATTAACATTCACTTCCAAATTGTATGTTCTACAGCGAATTTAGGATTCACTGCCGAAGTTGAATTGTCTGCAGTGAATTTGAAATTTATTGTCGAAGTTGAGTTGTTTGCAGCGAATTAACATTCGTTGCCGAATTATGTGTTTTGCAGCGAATTTAGGATTCGCTACTGAAGTTGTATGGTCTGCAGCGAAATTGAAATTCTTTGCTGAAATTGAATTGTTTGCAGCGAATTAACATTCGCTGCCGAATTGTGTGTTCTACAGCGAATTTGGGATTCACTACCGAAGTTGAATTGCCTGCAGTGAATTTCAAATTCGCTGTCAAAGTTGAGTTGTTTGTAGCGAATTAACATCCGTTGCTCAATTATGTGTCCTACATCGAATTTAGGTTTGCTGCTGAAGTTCTATGGTCTGCACCGAGTTTAAAATTCGCTGCTGAAATTGAGTTGTTTGCAGCGAATTAACATTCGTTGTCGAATTATATGTTCTACAACGAAATTGTGATTCATTGTCGAAGTTGTATTGTCTGCAGTGAATTTGTGACTTGCTGCCGGAATTGAGTTGTCTGCAGGGAATTAGCATTCACTGTCGAAAACATGTTGGTTACAGCGAAGTAGCATTCATTGCCGAAATTGTGGCGCCAACAGCGAAACAGTTTTTGCTGCCGAAATGGTAGCTTTCAACGAACCAGTTTTCGCTGCTGAATTGCGCAGCTTACAGCGAACCAGTTTTCACTGCTGAACTGTCTAACTTGTAGTGAGTCAGTTTTCGCTACTGATTTCTACAATAGGCCTCCTGGGTAGAAAGGACTCAAATGCTTGCAACAATTTCATTGTATGATGGTGTAATATGTGGAACACTTGAATATGAACATATAGAGTCTTGAAATAAGTATGGTGATGAATGTGATTTAAGGATGCAAATATACTGAATTGTGGCATTGATGTCTTAGGTGATGCGACCAGGATCAGACCATTGCCAAGACAAGGACAAACCGTAGGTGCAACAGGTAGGTGTTTTCCACCTTCTTGTATGATGTTTATGTTTTGAAATGATTTACTTATGATGATATATTATTGAATCCTTGATGAATGATGAAACAACAATGAAATGTCTGATTGAATTCTTGATGATTGTCGGAATGACTATAAAATGTTGATCGAGTTCTTGATGAATTGAGACGATGATGAAAATGTTAATGTTCTGAAATGACCCGTTTGAGGTGGTTATATTATTGCGTTGCGATGAATATTAAACTGACTATGAGATGGTGATTGGGCTGCTGACGAATGGTTGTATGAGTATTACGAAGGATCTACCGTTGTATTTTATTGAATGTAATTGTGACGAATGGTTGTATGAGTATTACAAAGGATCTACTGTCATATTTTATTGAATGTAATTGTGACGAATGGTTGTATGGGTATTACGACGGATCTACCGTCGTATTATATTGAATGTAATTATGACGAATGGTTATATGAGTATTACGAATGATCTACTATTATATTATACTGAAAGTTAATTATCATGAATGGTTGTATGAGTATTACGAGGGATCTATTGTTGTATTCTTTTGATCATTAACTATCATGAATGGTTGGATGAGTAATACAAAGGGTGTACTGTTGTGTTATTCTGAATGTTAAACTATTATGGAATGTTTGTATGTGTATTATAAAGGATCTATTATCATGTTTACTCACGGGTCGTTTGTATGAGTATCACGAAGGGTCTACTATTATGTTACAGTGAATGTCAAATTGTTATGAACGTTTGAATGAGCAATTCAAAGGATATTACCATGTTATAGTGATCTTATAAACTTCCTTTGAAACGTTGGATTGGTTAATGATTAGCTTCGGCTAATGGCATTTGAATGGATGATCGAGACAAATGTTTGATTAGCTTTAGTTAATGGCATCCTAAGTGGATGACCAGGATAAATGATGATTAGCTTTGGCTAATGGCATCCGAATGGATGATCGGGACAAATGTTTGATTAGCTTCGACTAATGACACTTGAATAGATGACCGAGATCATTGATTGATTAGTTTTGGCTAATGCCATCCTAAGTGGATGACCGGGATAAATGATGATTAGCTTCGGCTAATGGCATCCAAGATGGATGACTGGGTTATGATTGTTGATCAGTTTCGGCTAATGGCATCCTAAGTGGATGACCATGATAAATGTTGATTAGCTTCGGCTAATGGCATCCGAGATGGATGACTAGGAAAATTAATTGATTAACTTCGGCTAATGGCATCTAAGTGGATGACCAGGATAAATGTTGATTAGCTTTGGCTAATGGCATCCAAGATGGATGACCGAGACAATTAATTGATTAGCTTCAGCTAATGACATCCTAAGTGGATGACCGAGATAAATGATGATTAGCTTTGGCTAATGGAATCCAAATGGATGACCGGGACAAATGTTTGCTTCGGCTAATGGCATCCGAATGGATGACTGAGACAATTGATTAATTAGTTTAACTAACGACATCCTAAGTGGATGGTCGGGATAAATGATGATTAGCTTCGGCTAATGGCATCCGAGATGGATGACTAGGTTGTGATTGTTGATCAGTTTCAGGTAATGGCATTCGAGATGGATAACTGGGATAAATGTTTAATCAGCTTTGACTAATGGCATCCGAAACGGATGACCGAGTTGTGATTGATGATTAGCTTCGGCTAATGGCATCCATGATGGATGATCGGGTCGTGTTTGATGATTTGCTTTGGCTAATGGCATCCATGGTGGATGGTTGAATTGATTATAAAAAAAAATTAGCTTTGGTTAATGGTATCTATAGGAATGACGAGGTTGATTTCGTGATTAGTTTTTGTTAATGGCATCCAAGACGGATGACCGAATTTAAATGTTGCAATTAGATACGGCTATAAGTATCCAAGGTGGATGATCAGGTTAAGGTGAAGTATTTAACCCCTATCGATGTTAAACTTCAGCACCACAACCTCATGGAGAGGTTGGGGTGTATGAGTGAGAAAAGTACAGTTAACAAAATAGTAAGAGATGTACAATGTATATAAGAAGTATAAGAAGGAATCTTCACATTCTAAGTTAATAACAAAAAGCAACGACAATGTACTTCTAGATGTTTATTATTATGTTAGATTGTTTACAATTCTTATACCCATGTTGTTTTGTAACAGGGACATCACACAATCAAGGTGCATATGAAATCCTATCCCACAAGTTCATATATTTTGAAAGTGCTATGTAATAGTATGACTTAGCTATTATGTTGAATATTTGCCATTCAACACTTTTGTAAGGACTTGTAATAGAAATTGTAATGGAGCACGGATGGGGATGTGCGAACATGTAGTCACGATGCTATGAATACATTTATGTGGTAATTCCTTTTATGGGGATGTTATATTGTGAAATCACATGAGGATTGTTTGAAAGAAAGTACTAGTTGTGTAAGATTGTCGATTATAAACGTGTGTTGATAACGAGATTGGAATAGGAATGCAAACACACGGGTATGCCAATATGACGTAATGTAAATATATGAATATGAAAATATAATATTATGGACATGTGTATTGAGTATCTATTGTATGAGAATGTTGTTTTACGAGAACCATATCCCTATGAAGTCATGATAAGTAAGGAACATAATTACTAATTCATAAAATGTCATTGCGAGAAATATATAAAAAAAATCCATCGATTTTGGCCTTAAAAAAGTCAAGTCGTTACAATACAAGCTTTTTAGAGTAAGAAAAGTTTGGAATCTTTTACCTGGGTGGTTTAAAGGGTATTTATACTCCTTGAACCTTATCATTTTGATAGAGTCAGGAGGGCTTGAAGAATTATTTCCACTTGGTGACATTGAGAGATAAAGATCTCTTACACATCATTAATGAAAGTTAAATATCCCTTACACATTATTAATGAGATGGAAAATATGGTAGGCCTTTTGAGAGACCTTTTATACATATATAGATGTAGGGAGATGATTATCTCTAACACGAGTAGATCATATCATTAATATAAAAATAGAGTTCCATAGTCTTGGATTTCTAAGACCAATTGGACATGGCATGTAGCTAAACTTAGATGAGATATGCCTGATAGCTCTTTAAACCCATAGTCCTTAGGCTCAGCTCATGACTGAACCTAATTGCACTTGATCTAGTGCTTTGTTAGACCCACATTACCTTGGATTCACCTCTAGAGAACACCTAAGTATGTTGAATCTGGTACCTTGCCAGGCCCATGTTACCTTGAGTTCACCTTCAGAGTGGACCCAATTATATTTGGTCTGACACTTGTTAGGCTCACGTTGCCTTAGGTTCACCTCTAATGTGGAACAAAGTATATTGGATATGACATCTTGCCACACCCACATCACCTTGGGTTAACCTCTGGAGTGGAACCAAGTATATTGGATTTGACATTTTCCGAGACCTATATTTCCTTAGGTTCACCTCAAGATTGAACCCAAGTATATTGGGTCCGGCACGTTGCTAGACCCGCATTATCTTTGTTATATCTCAAGGATGAATCCAAATATATTGGGTCTAGCATTTTGGTCCCATACGTGAGGAGAAAAAGAGTTTTTCCCGTGGATGTCTTTTGAGTTGTTCTCTAGGCCCATAAGATTTCATTGAGCAGCTTTGCCTATTTTGACTTGGCTTTTTGTCTACCTATTGTGTTATGGCTTTCTATCTCTTACCCTCAAAGGTCCTCTTTTTTCTTGCGGACTAGATGAGTAGTTGGATCCACCTTCAACTTGTGAGTGGTAACTTTAGGGTTGATTCCTAGTATGCTTGAGGTGTTTGTTGCAAAATTAGACTTTTAGATGTGCAAAAGCTCTCTTAGTGATTGCTATTGTGTTGGTGTCAGGGTAGAGCCTACTTTTATGATGGCATGTTCATCTTCTCCTAGAGAAACATCCCTTAACTTTTTAATGGATTCAATTTTAATCTTTACTCTTTTCTTTAAAGACCCTTGGTAGTCTGATACCAGTACTTTCTTGCCCTTCAAGCGAGCACTGTCTTGAAGTTACGTGATTTCCCTACACCATGGCCACTCCCTTCTAAGTTGGGAACTTTAGTGTCAAGTACTAGTACTGATGACAACATTGATTTGATGTAGAAAAGGTCCGCCCAAGATGGCATTGTAGGCTAATGTCATATCAATTACTATGAAGCTTTGCTTGAGGGATACACATTTTGGGGGAGTTTTAATCATATTAGAGAGTTTCGAGGTGCCCTTCACCAACACGCTTGAGCCTTTTATTTCGTGAGGGGAGTCTTTACTAGTGTCAATCTTGAAAAAAGGATCCTCATCTAGGTCATGACTTATATGAAGAGGATGTTGACTACACTATCATCATTCATCAACACCCGATGTACTCAATGGTTCGAAAGAATAGTAGTGATGACAAGGTTGTTATCGTGTGGAAAGGTTACTCCCTTCCAATCTTCAAGATTAAAGACAATTCGTTTAGCAGTCGAGAAGTTGTTAGGATTTATTTCCCATACTTTGTCTTTCCATTGCTAGAGTCACTTCTTATAGAGGTACCTCTTAAGATCACACTGATCTCAAGCAGAGCCAATATAGATTGACCGAACTCTTCTCTATTCTGCCCAGGATGGAAATTTTTCTTTAGAAACTAGTGAAAATAACCTTTAGCTATCAATCTTTTAGTTTTCTTTTTCAAGACATAATAGTCTTTTGTATCATGTCTTTTGTCTTTATGGAAAAAAAAAACTGTATCTTTTAGATGAGCGGGTGTTGAGAGGAGACTTCATGAGTGAAAGATAGTGAACAAACTCCTTGCCTTGGATTATCGCGAAGACTTCAGCGAGGGTGGTGTTTAGTGGAGGAGTATGCATTTCAAGGTATCCTAGGCTTTCCCTAATTGGTCTCTTTTAACCCTTCCTAGGGTTATTGTCCCTTCTAAGAGGGTGATCTCGCTTTAATGACCTCTTAGACTATTTATCTCTAAAGAAGTAGGGAAGACCATGATGCAACACACTCACCTCTTGTACTCGAATATGGTTCTCCATGACTTGCTTCACTTTTAACAACCTTATGTCTAGTAGGGCTTACAACTCCTTCTATAGAGTTTTTTCCTTCCCTCCATTGATAAGGCCTTCATAGGCTGCATACTCTATCAATTTTTTAACCTTAATGATCTCCTCATTAAACTGTTTCAGGTATGCTCGTGTAGACTCATCATATGTTTGAGTAATTCCAAAAAGTTTAGTGGAACTTATTCTGGTTGGGATACTTATATTGAAATGTGTCACTAGCTTGACACAAAGGTCATTGAAACTCGTGACTAGACCTGACTCTACATTATTATACCATACTCGTACTGAACCCTTGAAGGTTATTAGGAGGATTTTGCATATGGCATGGTTGTCCTGAATGACCAATTCTAGACTACTTTATATATTTTGTACATGCTCCTCGAGGTTTGTAAGCTAGTTATAATTATCTAGAGTCATCTTCATATCAATATAGTCCCTAGGTATGTGAGTGTTTAACACCCATCTAAATAGATGAGAGTTTTTAATCTGATGGGAGGTGTAGACATCTTTTTGCATATTTTTTTTCTGGCTGATTTCCACTCTTATTCTTATAGGGTTCTAAGAAGATTGAGGTTTCTAGTGTGGAATGACGTGATTCATAGATGGCCTCCTTCTCATGTTGGTTAGATAGATGTCTAGAGTATCCACTACATGCTCAACCATCATGAGGACACATATGTTTTTTAGAATGGTTGGATGACCTCTGAGGTTGAAAACCCCCCATAAACTCTTTCTGGCCCTCTTTTTCTGGGTACAACCTGTTATTATGGAGGTGGTAAGGAGGATGCAACGACTTGTTGAGATGGCACTGGGATCTATTGTATATTTTCTCTTGCTTGTTGATTTGTCAACACTACTTTGGTAAGGAGTCACACTTAATTAATAAGTTATTGAAGGGTTGGCCGTACAAGAGTATTTGTTGTGGCAGGGAGATTAGTAACTCCTCCTATTCCAGGATTGTCCTGATTATCTGCCAATAATGATGATGAGTAGTGTCACACCCGGACATCGTGGTGACCGATTAAAAAAATAATCTCGACTGGAAAAGAAACAGATATCTGGCATCTTGTTCTTTTAGGGGAAAAGGTCTTGTTCAAGGAGTCGCCACCTAGTATAATGGTCAATATGAACCCTAACTGGTCAGCATAGATTCTATGGTACGGGACTAGTTATGCAAAAAGGAAGATGTTATCACCCCTTAAACATCCTTCCTAAGGCAGGCTGCATTGCTGGTTTTGTCGAAAATTGCTAAGAATTTGTTCTCCTTTCTCTCTTTTTTTATTCTTCCTTTCATGTTCCTAACTCTAGCGTCAGTGAACAATTCCTACGACTATTTCCAACTCTGGCGTTGGTAAATATCACACAAATCCAAAAAATAAGATACTCCTGACTCTGGCGTCAGTGAATATTTTCGCAAAAAATGAATTTGAAGAAGAAATTTTTTATGTCATTTTTTCTTGTTTATCCTTTATTATTATTTGCTCTTTTTAGATGGAAGTAAAAAAAAATTGCACGACATATTTGCATTTAACAATAATAGTTCACAGATTGAGCACATCTACAAAAAATACAAACACAAAGAAAAAAAATAAAACAAAGTGCGAGGGGCCCACAAATAAATCAACGAAGGCCCCAAATATTTTTGGAATTTTCTGTTATCGAAAAAGGGTTCGTTTGGTCAAATATCAAATTAGAATGGACATAAAAATTATGACCAAGGCATAAGGGTGTGTTTTGCCAAGCACACCCTTAGCAAACACAATTTGAGTGGGCTAGGCCTAAAGCCCAGACCCGGCCCACTCTTTTTTTTTTTCCTTTCGGGGCTGGATCTAGCCAAGCCATGCGTGAAAGGTTCACGCATGCATGCAATAGTAACCAATTAATTATTTTACAAAGGAAGGAAGGGAACTTACCTAGGCGTGCGACTGCTGGAGGCGAAGTTGAGGGAGACTGGGCTTAAAAAAAAGGGTTAAGGGGGGCGGCAGCTAGTATAGAGTTTGCCGCCCCCTTTTTTTTTATGTTTCTCTCTTTTAGGGTTTCTGGTAATGGCCTCCTTTTGGGGTCTCTTCTTTTAGGGTTTCTTTCTAATCGTCCTCATTTGCATCACTGAGGTCTGTATTTATAGTGTCAGAGTCCCTTCGCGTGTGAGAAACAATGTTTCAATCAAACTCATTCTTTTTTTTGAAGTTTGAATTTGATTAAAAATCAAATTTGAAAGCGAATAACTATCATTATCTTGAAGATAAGGATAAAATGACAAAAGTACATTGTAGTCCCTAGTTTTCACGCAAGTTGCCAAATCACACTTTTCATCGAAATAAATCTCTGATATTTTAATTTTACATTTTAAACCCTGTAAAATTATATTAAAAAGCCAATGGGCCATAATTGAGTTACAACAAGTGGGGAAATCAATAAACCAATAGAGTTATCAATTACTTTTTGGAAGTTTCTCATAGACAACGCCACCGACGATATCCTAAGATCCACTATGTTCAAGAAACATGTTATTTGATGTTCGGATAGTGGTTAATCAACATGTTCATATACTTCTCTTTTTCTTAGCTTAGGAAGTAGTAAATTATTGGTAAAAGCCTTAGTATCTGCTGTTGCACGTGTGCGGCATTGCAATGATCATCCTCCTGGAATAAGATAATCGGGAATGATGTGGAAGGAAAGGACAAGAAATTCTTGTCCTTTATGAGTAAAAAAAAAATGTGAGTTTCCATATAATATTTTGGTCCCTAGGAATCCTAATTAGTCTCAAAGTCTGGGAAATGAGACTGCTTGAATAAAGGAAACGAATTAGCACCCCTAATACACCTTACCCGAGGTAAACTGCATTGTTTATTTGTCTGATATAAACAAAGAAAAAGTTTTATTTTTTAACCATTGGTTTGTTTAAGGTTGAAAAAAAGTTCTCCTTAGTAAGAAGGTCATTATTTTATTATGCTAAAAACTTACCCATTCTACTGCCAATATAAAAATAAATTGTATTCTTATTTAATATCATGAATATGTCTTACATATAAATTCATAATCTCATATATTAAAAATAATAATTTGTTTTGGTATTTTTAAAATGTAAGCCAAAATTCTTTGGAATTTTACAAACTCGTAGTAAAATCCATGCAAAAGTATTTTAGATTTTTAAAATAAATGCTCAAACTATTTTTTAGGATTGTTGGTCATATGTAATTAAAACATTTTGTTAATTAATTTTTTTATCCCTTTCCTCTTTTTTTTTTTATCATTCATATAACACAAAATAAAACGTAATAAAAAGAAAAAACACACACATTTTTTTTTACTATATTTTACTCACATACCCCACAATTACATGTTTACAACTAATAAAAATCCAAGATTAAAAAAAATTCAAACACACTAAAAATTTAAAATTTGCAAAATGGTCCTTTCAAAGGCTGGAAATAGGTTGGAGAGACTGCTGGGAACTTAGGAAGCACATTGAAAAACTCTAGGGCTAGAAGAATAGCGGCAGAACAGTGGTGCGCATATGCTTCATACGCCATTGCTATTGATGGCGCATGAACCCACGAGCTATTGTTGGTGAAGTGAAAAATGGGTGGATCGAACAGATCACCTCTTCCACTTTACATCTGTATCGGCAATGTCATACACCATCACCTGTAAAGTAAAGAAAAAAACACAAACAATTGGTTTTATTTTTTTCTTTTTCATAGATCTATTTCACAGGTTAGTTTTATCAATTTTTATTCCCCTTTCTGGTTGCTTTAACTATAAACAGTGGGAGAGAGGTATGGTAGAGGTCGGCGTTGTGGGTAAGGATTGGCCGTTGGTCCTCAGTTGGGTTGGAGAGGAAAAGATTGTTGCTACAGAGGTGGTCTTGTTGTTGGTGTAGGTCTGTCATTACTAACGATAGATCTGAGGAGAAAGATGAAGCTTAGCTAGGGAGATTGAGTCTCAGGTGTGAGAAGCTGAATATGGTAGAGAAAAAGAAGGATGAAAAGCCTTGTACAACTGTGTTTATAGGAGATAATGATGGGTCTTTGGTCTATCAGTATTTGGCTCTTCTTAGTGGAGGTTGTCATTGAAGTTCTTCACTAGTGTTGATGAAGGGATATTAGCTGCTTATAGAGAAAGGCTTGATCGATAAAGGCCATTAGTGTTTTGAATGGCCTTTCATGTATGCTTCTTCTCTTACAGTAAGGGTAAGGGAAATAAAAGGTTGATGTTCGGTGATTGGTGGTTGGTGGTTGACGGTTAGGGTTTTAAGTATATTAGGTATAAGGTTTTTTTGTGTATATATTTTGGGAGAGAGTGTGTGAGCTAAAGAGTTTTTTTTTTGTTTTGTTTTTCTTTGTTACGGCCTCCTCCCCCTTTTCGTTTGTATTAGATAAACACCTTCTTATAGGTGAAAACTTTTATCTTCTTTTCTAATTGCTTAGTCTAACAAGCAACCTAAATTCACTTTAGTTCCTTGGTTTCTTCCTTTTCATTTTGGTACCTGTGTCCAAATATGTTTTATTTTTTATTTTTTGTATTTTGTTTTTTTTAAAGGCAACATCAACACCGACTCAATGTGAAAAATCAACAATTTTAAAAATAACGTGTTAAAAGTTGAACTCACTGAAAAGAAATTTGAAATTTGAATCCTTTTGAGACAACGTTGAAACTAACGCAAATACGTCAAGAATATTTTTTTTTTATTGGTTGAAAATATTTAGAAAAACAGGGGGTCAAAAATTGGGTTACAACACCTGCAAAAACAGTCTTTATCGGTGAGACTTGAAGACTTTCCCATGATAAAGTCAATAACTTTAAAGGGGAAAGGCAATAAATGAAAGAAAATGCCTTAAATTCCAAGAACAAGAGTATTTATTCTTGATTTTTGGTGTGATTAATGCTCTTTAAATATACAAGCTTTTTATAGTAAGAAAAGTTTTGAACCCTTTACCTGGATGGTTCAATATTTATACACCTTGAACCTTGTCTTTTTTTATAAAGTTAGGAGGGCTTGAAGAGTCATTTCCACTTGGCGACTTTAATAAGGGATAAAGATCTCTTAAACATCATTAATGAGAGAAAAATATTCATTACACATTATTAATAATATGAAAAATATGGTAGGCCCTTTAAGAGACGTTTTATACCTCTATAGATGTAGGGAGATGATTATCGCTGACATGAGTAGGTCATGTTATTAATCTAAAAATAGAGCTCCATAATCTTGGATTTCTAAGACCAATTAGACTTGGCATGTAGTCAAACTCATATGAGATGGGTCTTGCAGTTCCTCGGACTCATAGTACCTTAGGCTCAGCTAACGGCTAAACCTAATTGCAGTGGGTCTAGTGCTTTGCTAGATCCATATTGCCTTGGGTTCACCTCAAGAGTGAAACCATGTATATTGGATCTAGCACCTTACCAGACTCACCTTGCCTTAAGTTCCCCTCAAGAGTGGACCTAAGTACACCTTGTTTGATCCATGTTACCTTAGGTTCACCTTAAGAGTGAATCCATGTATATTAAGTCCGACACCTTACCAGATCCACATTGTTTTGGGTTCACCTTAAGATTGAATAGAATTGTATTGGGTCAGGTACTTTACCAGACCGACATAATGTTGGATTCATCTCGAGGATGAATCCAAGTATATTGTGTCTAGCATTTTAGCAGATACATGTTGTTTTAAGTTCATCTAAAAAATGAACCCAAATATATAAATATAACAGCTTACCAGATCCACATCTAAAAGGGTTAAACTTTAGATAAGGTCTAGCTTTCTCAAAACACAAAAATAATTAATCAGATATACTTACTCATCAGTACAATTATGATGGCCAGCTGGATGTGTGTGAGGTTTCATAGCCTACAAGATCAATATCATTATTTTTGCTGAAAATATATAATTTCAGTCCATCCAAGGTGTAGGCTTCACTGTTCTTTTTGGATTCACCTTAAGAAACTCAAGCCTTTATTATTTGGTTTACATTGGTCATTGGTAAAAAAAAAGAAAAAAAAAGAAGAAATGACACTACCAGAAAATTGATAAACACAAACGGAAATATCGAGGGAATATTTCCATTGGTAAATTTTCGAGGGATTTTACCGACGGAAATATTCCCTCGGTATATACTGAGGGAATTATAGTGGGAAAAAAAAATAAAACAAAGCAAAAAAAAATAATGACGTGTCATTTTTACCAACAGAATTACCAACAGAATTTATCCGTCGGCAAATTGTGAACATTGTTCATCATGTCAATTACAAAGGGAATCACAGATGAAAAATTCCGTCGGTATTTTCCAGAGAGCTCCAGAACTGTTCACTTTCCAATTGCACTGTTTATTGTTGTTCTTTACAGACAAAATCACCGACGAATTGAAAAGTCGTCGGTGTTATTTGGCGGTTTTCTAAATAAATCAATTAATTTAAAATTTTCATTTAAATATCACCGACGAAATCACCAACAGATTGAAAAATCATCGGTGATTGTTGGTGGTTTTTGAAAACTTTTTATGAAATTGAAAATTTAATTTAAATATTAATATTTAATTATCCGTCGGTAATTTCGTCGTTAACGTGCCCCAATAAAAAACCTGAATCTCCTTATTTCACAAGAGACAGACTAATTTCTTATTCTTCTTCTTCTTCTTCTTTTTCTTCTTCACTATATGTAAAAAACATCAATATCTATATCTTTTTCTTTTTTTCTATCCTTATCTCCTTCTCTTCTCCTTCATGCTCGGGTATGTCTTCTTCTTCTTTCTTCTTTTATCCTCTTAATTTTTTTTTAATTAATATGCTTCACGAAATTTTTTTTCTCTCCTTAGCTTCACTTGCAACTATATTAAGGTAAGATTTTTCTTCTTTTTTCATGATTTGTTTCACTATATTTGTTTTTTATTTTATTTTTAATTGTTTTTGTTCTTAATAATTGGATAAATGTTGTTGTAAGATTTTTTTTCATATGAGATCAATTTTTAGTTGATTTATTTATAGGATTTTTAAATTTTTAGCAATTGCAACTTCCTTGTTTTCGTTTAATTTATTGTTGAATTTATTTTTCGTTTTATTTATTTGTTGCAAATTTGTTTGAGTTGATTTTCTTATTCTTTTTTGCAAGCATTTTGAGTATATATTATAGCGTGTTGATTTATGTTAATTTAATTATTTTATAATTTTATAAAATTGATTTTAAAAAAAATATTTTGAAATAATTACCGACGGAATTACCGATGGTATTTTTCGAGGGATATACCGACGGAATGGAGCGGGTAATTTTTTTTACGCGTTTGTTTCGTCAGTAAATCCGTCGGTAATAATATTTTTTTTTATTACCAACGGATTTACCGGTGGATAAAAAATTACTGAAGAAAAATTTACCGATGGAGCATTTCCATCGGTGATTTTGTTTGTAAATTAATTACTGATAGAATAAGTCTTACACCAACATAAAAATTATGTCAATAAAACTGTTAAATGTTTGGTTTGATGAGACGAGGACAATGTAGACATATAATAGATAGCTGCGTTTTGTCAAGTTGGCAACCTTTTTCTCTTCGTTCTCCTTTTCATCCCATCAACAATTATGTCTTAACATCAATTATGTTTGTATAAATTTTGTCGATGGTTACATGCATCAGGGTCTAAGGTGCTCCCTATCCTTTTCATTGTGATGGTGATTTGTGCGTGTAATGTGTCACAATATACAATTTTGCTCAACCAAACCATCACCTGGTGAAGGTCATTTTCTAGCTTCTTTCATTACTTCCACCTTTACCATGCACAGACAAATTCTGCTTCGAGCTTATTAATTATGGGACAGAACAAATAAATATAAAAATACTAATCTAATTGGAAAAACTAAATCACTATTTTGATGTGAATCAATTGATAAAATTGAATCATTTATGTTAAGAAATTGAATCATTTATGTTAAGAAATTGAATCATTTATGTTAAGAAATTAAATCATTTTGTATTATTTTATTTAGTTATTATTTGTTCCTTACATAGAAAAATTTGTTAAAAATAACCATTTTTTTATTTCTCTTAAATAGTTATTTTATTTATTAAAATATTAAAATTAAAATCTACTTATTTTTAAATAATATTTTATTAATAATATATTTCTTTAATTTAATAAATAAAATTATATTAAAGTTATAAGTTTAATATTGTATTTTTAAAAACAATTATTTTAGTAAAATTATTTTTATTAAATATAATTATTTTTTATAATAAGATATATGAAAAAAGCTCCAGGTCTAAAAGATTGAATTGTGTCTTTGAATTTAGGAAAATATTAGTATGAATAGTGTCATAACCCAATTTTGGGTTATTCTCCAAAAATCACTTTTTTTTCAAAATAAAAATAAAATAAAGGCTGGCAACGTGGAGAAAGCAGGCTGAGGAATACAACTGCAATTTTAGAGGAAATTCATGATCTAATTGTACTCCATTATGCCAAAAAATAAAGAAAAAATGCAAATTCAATGTCAGATTAAATAATTATTGGACGAATTTGCATAAAAATTAAGTCCAAGGACATAATTAAATTTTTAATAGGCTAATTTGATTTAATCATGGGTCAAATTGAATTTTAATTATGTTTAAGTATTATTTTGGGTCCAGTTGAAGGATTTAATTAAGTGTAAGGACTTAATTATACTTTAAAAGAGTCAAATGAATTTTATTAGGAGCTTAATTAGTGAAAACTTAAGTTTGGAAGCCTAATTTGAGCTTAATTGAGAAGATTAGATTTTTAAAAGATCAAATTTAATTTTTACCAAGTTAATTGATTGAAATCAGGGAAAAAAATACAAGAGTTTTGGGGTCAATTAAGGGTCAAATTCAATAAATTCGCAGTCAAAGACCATTTTGTAAGAGGCATTGAACTATAGGGGCTTCATTGACAAAAACCGGGGGTTAAATTAAAAAAATTGAAAGTTTAATGGTCAATTAAGGGTTAAATTGCATAAATCTGAGCTCAAGGACAATATTGAAAAAGGCGTGCTAGTCCGGGGTTAAAATTGTTGTTTTTCTAGGGACTCAATTGTATAAAATTGACAGTTTAAAATTGATCTGGGGTGTGAATGAGATAAATCAGAAATCAAAGGACTAAAATGAACTTGATCAAACGGCGTCGTTTTTGTTACTGTTCATCTTCTTCTTTAGTTTTTTCTAAATGACAGTTCAATGAGGCTACTTTGTAGGTGCATTTAATGTCTCCTTTCTCCACCAAACTTGAACGCAAATGATCACTTGACATTTCTCTACAACCATATGTGAACCATTCAAGCTGATTAACACCATAGAAGCCTCGACCTTCTGTAGCCAAATCAAGTAGCCTTGAACTATCAAATTTGATAGTTCATGGTACCTACTTTGAATCAACAGTTGAGATCCTTCCAAACTGAATTAAGGGTCGAATGTTCTCTCTAGTGTGGACAAGATTACTCTTTTTCATACCCTATAAATAGGGATGGATTTCATGGCCTGAAGAGGAAAAAAATCGAGTTCAAAGTTGACAAAAAACCAGCCTCTCCTCTATTTTTCTCCTTTTCTGTCGTCTCTCTCTCTCTCTCTCTCTCTTTCTTCTTTCTCCTTCTCAACCGTGCCTTCAGCCACTATCCTCTCCACCACACTTCTCCCTCTCCACCGATTGCTTCTCTCTCTTCCTCCACAGCGGCAGCAACCCATCAACGCCACCATTTCATTTTCTTCCTTCTCCAGCATCGGCAGCAACAACATCAGCACAGACCTCCACCATCACCACTGGCTTGACCACCACCATCTCCATCAAACCTGCTCCTTACCAATGACAGAGCAGCCACCGTGACCTTCTCTCTCTCTCCTCTATAATTTTTTTTTCTTCTCTCTCCTTCATCCCATAGCCGACACTAGCCACAAAACTCTCCACCAACCTCTCGTCAGCCACCCAAACCAGCAGCTCCTCCCACTCGTGTCAGGTGGCGTCCCTCTTCTTCTTTCCCGTTCCTTCTCCCTATTTTCATGGCCATTGCATGCATAATAGAATAATTAACTTTTAAGGTGGGTTAGACCTGTTCCAGCCCAGACCAAATGGTTGGGATTGTCCGGCCCACCCTCTAAAATGGTAAGTTTTGTTGGGTTGATTTCAGCCCAACCTAGCTGAGCTCGGCTCAGCTCACATATTTAATAATATTTAATTAATATAATATTATATTTTATATATTTCTTAAAAAAAACAAAGAATTCCAAAAAAAATCAAAAATCATTTAAAAAAATTATGATTTTCCCACATGTTTTCCTACCAATTTTGCTTAATATTGGGTTGTATACTTACACTGTAAGATACAAATTCGGTATTAAAATACATGTTTTCCTCCGAAAAGTTTCTAAAAAAATTTCAAAAAAATTTAAAAATTAATTTTCCCTTTCAAAAAATGAAAAAAATGTTTTGTTTTCATGTATATGGCCAAATCCTAAAATTTTTCCAAGTATATCTTCATAAAAACAAAAATTGCATCTTTCTCATGTTTTAAAATGCAAAATAAATATCATAACCAGTTTGTGATTATCCATTAGGGTTTGATCCAAATATCAAAAGCCCTTTTACAAAAAAATATATTTAGTGTCCGAGTGTACACTTTAATATCTGTGGAGTTTAAAACTATACGATAGAGTACAACTTTAGGTATTAAAGATACAAGGCATAAAATAAATGCAATGCTAAAATTCAGACTTTAGAACGGTTAGGATTTAACTTAATAAGGTAGAGATTCTTTTCTGAAGAGGGATCTACCTTGAATCTTAGATGAGACCAACAAATAAAAACCTGACCTAGAAAAACAATCAAATAACAATGCAGCTTAACTTAGGTGGGGTGTAATGGGGGTGATGCGTCTTTTCCTTACACAATCAGTCCCTTGCCCAAATTCTCGTAGACCATAAGTTCTTAGTAACTGATGCAACCATATTATTCAATAGTTTCACCCACATTTAACTAGTGTTTTGCCTATGATTTATATATAAAATGCCTTGATATTCTTTGTTTTATGTTTTGAAGGCACTTTTGGATGAAATATTCAAAAATGAGTAAATTTGAGATAATTGACAGATTTGACCTTCAGTCGATGTTTTGTGCAGAGCGTGAGCTCTAGAGGTTGAAATGAAGTGATTCCAGTGGCATTAAAAAGCTAACATCCATACCTTTCTTGAAATCTAAGGCAAGAAAATAAAAT